>Ga0315281_10004780_pt1 | contig 19596 bp, 18 predicted proteins | sample YL17G07_0_MG_FD_204540 | JGI IMG/M metagenome (GOLD analysis project Ga0315281, IMG submission 204540) | Sediment microbial communities from Yellowstone Lake, YNP, Wyoming, USA - YL17G07_0 | ecosystem: Environmental > Aquatic > Freshwater > Lake > Sediment | place: USA: Wyoming | collected... | reverse complement strand
TGTAATCACTTCAAATGCATGGGGAGCCGTAACCGGCGAATGGAGTGGCGCAAGCCGCCGGTCGTATGCCTATTCGCTGATTGGCATTGCGCTCCTCATGGTTGCCATAACTGTGATTTCGTTGGGAGGTGGCAGGTGATTGGCCGAAGTCAGTTCTGCTCCTAGCACGGCTTGGCGAGGGGCGCCAACTGTTTCAGCCCAACCCGATCGTTACCCGGTTCTCGCCGCTTTTCGAAAATCGCTGAACAACAAAGATCAGGGAGAGTCTGTCAATCGAAAGGAATGAACCTGTGGTAGACCGCAGATCCTTCTTGAGAAGTGGACTTTTGGCAACCATGGTGCCCAGGATCCCCAGTCGCGCGGTTAATGCTTCTTGCCTGGGACTTTTGGCTTAGCTGCTTCTTCCTTTTGTTTAACCATTTTCGTGGACATGCTGCGGAGGACCTCGGCGACGTTCTTGTTGAGCATTAGCCCTTTCAGGTCGCGTTCGTTCAAGCGGTTCAGCAGAGGGAGCGTGACGTCGATAGGCGCGCGCGGGTTGTTCACCAGGGCGCGGACCACGGCGTAGTTCTTCATGAAGCCGCGGTTGATGGCGATGAGGCGCAGGACTTCTTCGGTGACGCTCTTCATTGACGCGTAGGCCTCGATTTCCGCGTCCGTGAGTTTGGGGGATTGCAGGACGGCGCGGGCCACGATCTTGTTGGAATCGCGGACCAGGACGAGCCGCTCCTCCTGGTTTCCCTTGAGGGCCAAGGCGATTTTTTCTGCGGCCGTCAGGCGGCTGATCCGCTGGAGCAGGGTCTCGCGTTCTAGAGCTTTCTCGCCGGCCGGGGGGCCCGGCGCGACAACTTGGGGCGTGGGTGCCACCAGCGTCATTTCCCGCTCGAGCGCCACCGCCTGCTTGACCCATTCGCGAAGGTCGTCGGGAAGCGCCAAGTTGTGGAGCAGGGCTTCCCCGATTTCCTTCCGTCCGGCCAACATGTGATTCGCGGCGAAGTCGAGCACCTCGATGGAGGTGGACGGGTCGCCAAACACCTGCAGAAGTTCTTCCTGATTCCAGGTCTGGAGCGTGTAGAACGCCGTGTTGCGGATGGAGTCGTCCTGGTCGTTGGCGAGATAGACAAGGATCTCAATTTTCTCATCTAAGGGGATGGCAAGGCTTCCGTCAGCGGCTTTGCGCCGGATGATCTCGGGGGCCTTGCCTTCACGCAGGACATCGATTAGGCGTTCCGGAATGGTCTGTCCCTCAGGGGAAAGTTTTCCTCAAGTCGTTTTGCGTCAAGTGAAGCGACTTAACTTCACCACGCCGGCCCAGGGGCTTCAGGGTCTCACCGTTCAGAGTCAGGATAATGCCCTGGGCGTTGCCGGTGGTTACATCGAAGGATTCCTTCGCCTTGAGCGTCTGAATTTCGCTGGGGTTCAGAACCCGCTGCAAGACCGTCTTGCCGTCAACGTCAACCGCCACCCAGGCGCGTTCGGTCGCAGCCACCTGCAAGACCAGACCCCCCTCAGCCTCGGCGACACCAAGCGTCGCAGGCTCGGAGCTGGCCGAGGGGGGTGACGTGGCCGCGGCCGGTGCGCCGGGGCTGGGACTGGTGGCCGTACTTCTCTCCCCCAGGGGTGGGGCCGACTCAGGCGCAGGGGCCGGGGCGGAAACCTCGCCGGCAGGCGCAACCGGTGAAACCTGGGCGGGGGTTGGGACGCTCGCCGACCTCGTCAGGGCGCGGCGAGAGTAACGGAAAATCCCGTAGCCGCCGCCCACCAGGACAATGGCCAAAACCAGGGTGACGATCGGCGCGCGCGACGTCTCCCGCCTGGCTTCCGGATTGGACACGGTCAGCCGCGTGAGATCGACATCCGGCCGCGCTTGAGCCACCAACTGGTACTCCGCCAGGACGTGCTCTTCATCTAGGCCCAGGTATTTGGCGTAGGCGCGAATGAAGCTGCGGGTGAAGATGCCGCCGGGAAGCTTCGCGAATGCTTCGTCCTCCAGGGCGAGCAGGAACCGCACGCTGATCTTGGTGGCGGCGGAGATTTCCTGGAGCGTCACGCCGCGCATCTCCCGTTCGCGCCGAAGGTTCTCGCCAAAGGAAGCCATCGGATTGCTCTCGTTGCTCGACCGAAGGGGTTCAGAGAGGATGATATTTCCACCTCCAGATGAGTGTCAAATCATTTCCAGGGAGTTAGCGCATTCGCCAATGCTGGCTGGATGAATTCTGACCAACTCCCTCCCGCAAATGCCGGGCCGCCAAAAAGGTGTTGAAAAGGTTCAGCCAATGGTTTAAAAGTGAATGACCTCGTCGAGGAAGGTGGCGTCGCCGGTTGTCTATGGAACCGCAAGAGGAGATTGCCGAGCTAAGGCGCCAGATCGCGCGCCTCTCGCTTTTCCACGAGATCGGGAAGGCGCTGGCCTCCACTCTGGACTTGCAGAAGATCCTCCAGACGGTCATGGAGAAGATCAGCGATCTTCTCCAGCCTGACACCTGGTCGCTCCTGATGCTGGACGAGGCCGCGCAAGAACTGCATTTCGAGATCGCGATCGGCGCCGGGGCGGACAAGCTCAAGGATGTCCGGCTGAAGGTGGGGGAGGGCATTGCCGGCTGGGTGGCGCAGACGGGCGAGCCGGTCCTGGTGGAGGACGTCAAGCGCGATCCGCGCTTTACCCCGCGCATTGACGAGGTGACGCAGACCGACACCCGCTCCGTGGTGTGCGTTCCCATCAAGGGTAAAGAGAAGATTCTGGGGGTCATCGAGCTGGTTAACTGTTTGGGCCGGGAGAGCTTCCGCACGGCGGATATCCCCATCCTGAAGAGCCTGGCGGACTACGCCGCCATTGCCCTGGAAAACGCGCGCTACATCCAGCGCATCCACGAATTGACGATCACCGATGACTGCACCGCCCTTTACAACGCCCGCCACCTCAACTTCGTCCTGGACGCGGAAATCTACCGCTCCACGCGTTACGGCTACGAGTTCTCCGTCATCTTTCTCGACCTCGATCACTTCAAGCAGGTGAACGACACGCACGGGCACCTGGTCGGCTCGAAGCTGCTCTGGATGATCGGCGACCTCATCAAAGGCCACCTCCGCCTGATCGACTATGCCTTTCGCTACGGGGGTGATGAATTCGTGATCCTGCTGCCGCAGACGCCGAAGCAGAATTCCCTGACGGTGGTCCGCCGCCTGAAGGACTTGCTGAACTCGAGGGTCTTCTTCAGCGACGAGGGATTGAACATCATGGTGACCGCGAGCTTTGGCGTGGCCTCCTTCCCCGCCGATGGCCGTACGCGCCGGGAACTCCTGCGCATGGCCGACGAGGCCATGTACCTGGTCAAGAACACTACCCGCAACAGCATTGCCCTGGCTGGCGAGGGCATCCGGGCTTAAAAACCTGAGCGCCATCCTGATGGGTTTCCCCTGGGGAAGGGCCGGCTCTTAAGGGTGCCGAACCCGTTCAGCTTTGCTTCTGCGGGGTGCTCGCATTCATTCCAATTCCACGACTTATCAGCTTCGCCTGAAATTTCAGCGCTCGCCTTTATTCGTCAACAACATACCAGTTTTGCTTTTCCTGTGTCGTATTTATAGAGATTCAATCGAGGGGTTTGCTGAGTGCCGTATTGCCATCGTGTAAAGGTCAGTCTAGCGATCATCGCAGCCAGCTCGCAGTGGGGTGCGACGGCCATCCCGGCAGGCACCCGCGATATCTATTCTAGTCTAGCATACTGGTTCCTGAAAATCAAGCGCCAAAATAGCCGAGTCGTCCGATGCCCAGCTTGAGTGGGCCTCTGCGAGCGGCGAATGTCCACACGGCGATCAGGGACCGCCACGACAGCGGCATAAGGGGCGACCCGACGGGTCGCCCCTAGTTGCAAGCGAACGCATCCTCTGTCAGGATGTCTTGCAATCCATGCGCTGGCAAATATCCACGGTTGACACCGAAGCTGTCGCCAGGCTCGCGCGCGAGCTGGGCGTTCCGCCGCTGGTGGCGCGGCTGCTGGTGCTGCGCGGCCTCGCGGAGCCCGAGGCGGCCGAGCGTTTTCTCGATCCGTCCCTCGCCCAGCTTCACGACCCTTTCCTGATGGCCGACATGCGCGCGGCGGTCGAACGTCTCGGGCAGGCCATCGAGCGGCAAGAGAAAATTCTCATCTACGGTGACTATGACGTGGACGGGACGATGGCGGCGGTGGTCCTGCTGACAGCGCTGCGGGCGCTGGGAGCGAAAGTCGAGGTGCACATCCCTCGCCGGCTGACGGATGGTTACGGCATGCGCGTGCCGGTGGTGGAGCGCGCCCGGGCCGAAGGCTACAACCTGATTCTCAGCGTGGACACGGGCGTGCGCGAGCACGAGGTCCTGGCGCGCGCTCGCGAGTTGGGGCTCGATTGCATCGTGACGGACCACCACCTGCCCGACAGTCACTTGCCGCCCGCCTGCGCCATCTTGAATCCGCGCCGCGAAGATTGCGCCTATCCGGAAAAGAACCTGTCGGGGGTGGGCGTCGCTTTCAAGCTGGTGCAGGCGTTGCTCGGGCCGCGGCTGACGGAGCGGCAGGTCCAGTCGTATTTGAAGGTGGTTGCCCTGGGCACGATTGCGGATGTCGTCCCCCTGGTGGGCGAGAACCGCGTGATGGCGCATTTCGGGCTGGCGGGGATGCGCGAGCCCGCGCAAGCCGGCTTGGCGGCTTTACTGGCGGTCGCGGGGCTGGAGAGACGGGCCGTGACCACAGGCGACGTGGCCTTTCGCCTCGCGCCGCGCCTCAATGCCGCCGGGCGCATGGAGGATGCCCGCGAGGTCATCGAACTGTTTACGACTTCCGATCCCGCCCGGGCCCGCGCCATCGCCGAACGGCTGGAAAGCCTGAACCGCGACCGGCAGCGGGTGGAAGACGAGATTCTCGGTATGATCGTGGATCTCCTCCAGCAACGTCCCGAAAAGGCTCGGCGCTACACCCTGGTTTTCTCGGGCGAGGGTTGGCATCGAGGCGTGATTGGCATCGTGGCCCAGCGCGTGGTGGATCGGTATCATCGGCCCGCGCTTGTCATTGGGGTCGAGGAGGGCGTTGGGGTGGGCTCCGGGCGGTCCATCAAGGGATTCCACCTGCTCGCGGCGCTGAGCCAGGCGAGCGACCTGTTCGACCGCTTTGGTGGTCACGCGCAGGCCGTGGGGTTTGCGCTGCCCGCGGAGCGAATCGGGGAGCTGGAAACGCGCTTTGAGCGACATGCCCGGGCGGTTCTTGCTCCCGATGATCTGGAGCCGGCGCTGCGTGTGGATGCGGAAGTGCGCCTGGCGGAACTTGACTCGAAACTCTATGAAGAGGTGCGGAGACTTGAGCCGTACGGCTTCGGGAATCCCACTCCCGTCTTCGTGGCGCGGGACGCTGGCTTGACGGCGCCGCCGCGCATTCTCAAGGAAAAGCATCTAAAGTTGAGGGTGGCCCAGGGGGCCGCGGCCTACGACGCGTTGGGGTGGAACATGGCGGGGCAGGCCGCCGGCCTTGCTGCTGGGCAACGTGTGGACTTGGCATTCACGCTGGACGAGAATACGTTTCAGGATGTGACGACGCTGCAATTGGTAGTGAGGGACGTGCGGGCGAGCGGGGAGTGGGAACGAGTTGAAGGTTGAGAGTTGAAAGTTGAAGGGCAGAAGGCCTTAATTGAGCAGCAAGAGACAAAGGACTGCGGACGACGAATGGCTGAAAGCTGATAGCTGACGGCTGACCTCTGGCACTCGACACCTGGTGAAGGACTGAGATTTTGGCAAATTCTGTAGGCGAAGTGGCGCGGCGAAGGAAGCTCATCACCGGGATTGTAGCGGGGGCGCTGGGGGCCACGCTGATCGCGGTTGCGACGGGCTACTGGTGGAGGCGGCGTCACGACGACAAACCCGTGCGCGTGCCTCAGACTTTACCGGTCAATGTCAATCAACAGCTTTCCGGGTACACCTTCACGCGCTCCGATGAGGGCCGGCAGATTTTCAGCGTGCATGCGGCCCGGACGGTGGCCTTCAAGCAAGGGGGAACGACGGTCCTGGAGGACGTGTTTGTGGAGGTGTTCGGCCGGACCGGCACGCGCCGCGACGTCCTGCGTACGCGCCGCTGCGACTACAACACCCAATCCGGCGACCTCTTCAGCTCGGGGACAGTCGAAATTGAATTGAACGCCGGGCCAGAAGGAAAGGCACCAGAGGAACGCCGTGAGCGGCGGAAAGTCCTGTTCGAGACTTCGCGGGTGTATTTTCGACACCACGGTTCGCTGGTGGTGAGTGATGAGCCCGTGCGGTACCGCATCGGCTCCCTATCCGGGTCGGCGCAAGGCATGGCGTACGCCACCAAGGATGGGTGGCTCGAACTCAAGAAGAGTGTCAGCGCGGAGTTGGCTCCGCCGGCGAGCGCAGAGCCGCAGCTTCCCCTGCGGCTGACGGCCAGCCGCGCGCGTTACGACAAGGAAAAAGGTGAAGTGACTCTCTGGGGTCCGGTGGAGTTCAGCCAGGGAAGTCGCCGCGTCCAGGCGGGACGAGGGATCGTGATTCTGAACGCGCAGAACCGCATCGTCCAGGCGGCGCTGGCAGAGGGCGCGCGCGCGGTGGATTCTTCCGAGAAAGGACGGCTGGAGGGCAGCGCCCGGACGGTTCGGGGCGATTTCGACCCCCAGAACGAGCAGTTGCGCACGGTCGTGGCGGAAGGCGACGTTCAGGTGGAATCGAGGCGCGAGGGAAGCGTCAGCCGGCTCGTGGCGCAGCAGATGGAGGTGGCTTTTTCCGGCGCGCACCCGCAGGCCCAGAAAGGAAGCGCCTCCGGGGGTGTCCGGCTCACGATCGAATCCTCTCGCCCTGCTGGCGATGGCGCATCTCGACCGGTTGCGCCGGAAGGCCCGCGCGTGGAAAAAAAGGAACTCACCTCCGGCGCGCTTCAGTTCACGTTTCGATCCGCGGGGCAGAGTCTCCAGCAGGCGGAGACCGAGGGTTCAGGCAAGCTGGTGCTGGTCCCGCCTGACCCCCGAGTAGGGGAGAGAGTGATTACGGCGGGCCGATTTCTCATGGATTTCGACGCGCGGAACCGGCTGGAGACGCTGCGCGGCATTTCCGGAACCCGAATTGTTTTCCAGCCTGGCACGAACGCCCCGGCCGGAAGCCTGGTGCAGGAGAGTTCTGCCGAACGTCTGGAAGCTTCCTTCGATTCCGCAACGCAGGCGGTTCGCGCGGTAGAGCAAGCGGGCGGCTTCCAATTCCGCGAGGGCGATCGGCAGGCCACCGCCGAGCAGGCTTCCTATCAAGCTCCCACTGAAACCCTGACGCTCACCGGCCGTCCTCAGCTTTGGGACCTGGAGACGCGGACCCGCGCGGAGCGGTTCGTGCTGGACCTGCGGACCGACACGGCAGAGGGAGTGGGCAAGGTTCAGTCCACGCACCTGGGAACCGCCGGCCGCGGGGAAGGCGGCCGCGGGGCCGAGCCCACGAACGTTCTGGCCGATCGCGTGGTGGCTGAGCGGCGGAGCCAGTTCCTGCACTACGAAGGGAACGTCCGCGCCTGGCACGGGACGGACGTGGTGGAATCGTCGGCGCTGGATGTTTACCGGACGGAGCGGCGGGTAAGTTCGGGCTTGCAGGTGCGGAGTTCGCATCTCCAACCTGCGTCGCTGGTGCCGGGGGTCGCTAGTGCTTCCGGCGCGAAGCGCGAAGCGCGGCCGGTGGTCATCCGCGCCGACCGCCTGGAATATTTCGACGAAGGGCGGCGCGCGAGTTACCGCGGAAACGTGCGGCTGGGGACGGAAAACACGACACTCGTGGCCGATGGCGTGGACGTATATTTTTCGAGCGCGGCGAGCGCGGAGCAGGCGGAATTAGAGCGGGCGGTGGCCGAAGGGCACGTGACCGTGGTGCAACCGGCACGCCGCGCGACGGGAAATCGCGCCGAGTATTTCGCCCGCGAGGGTAAGATTCTGCTGAGCGGCGGACCGCCCACGCTCTATGACGCGGAGAAGGGCTTCAGCACGGGCCAGCGTTTGACTTTCTTCATTCACGATGATAGGCTGCGTGTGGATGGAGGTGATGAGTCGCCCACTCTTTCCAGGCACCGCATCGCGCAATGAGCGACAATGCAGATTCTCTCCACAGTTGACCTGACGAAGTCGTTCAAGGGCCGGAAGGTTGTTGACGACGTCAACCTCAGGATCGCTCAGGGAGAGGTGGTAGGGTTGCTCGGGCCGAATGGCGCGGGCAAAACCACGACGTTTTACATTATTGTGGGCCTGACCGACCCTGACGCGGGGCAGGTCCTGCTCGACGGAGCGGACATCACGCACTTGCCGATGTACCTCCGGGCGAGGAACGGCATCAGCTACCTCCCTCAAGAGCCTTCCATCTTCCGAAAACTCACTGTGGAAGAGAACATCCTGGCGGTGCTAGAGACGCTGCCCCTCAGCGCCCATCAGCGGCGCGAGCGGCTGGAGGAGCTGATCGAGGAATTGGGTTTGCAGCAGGTCCGGCGCGGCGCCGGGTACCTGCTTTCGGGAGGGGAGCGGCGGCGCGTGGAAATTGCGCGCTCGCTGGTGATCTCGCCGTCCTTTATTCTTTTGGACGAGCCGTTCTCCGGAATTGACCCGTTGACGGTGCTGGACATCCAGAAGATCATCGTCCAGCTCAAGGGATCCGGGATCGGCGTGCTGGTGACGGATCACAACGTGCGAGAGACGCTGCGCGTGACCGACCGGGCCTATATCATCAACAACGGCCAGATCTTCCGGGCCGGCACGCCGGAGGAACTGGGCAACGACGCCGAGGTGAAGAAGATTTACCTGGGCGACACTTTCCGCTTGGCGGTGTGATGGGCGGACCTCATCCCAGACTCGGGCTGAACCTGAAGGTGGCGCAGAAGCAGATTCTGACGCCGGGCCTGGTACAGATGGTCAGCGTGCTCCTGCTCAACAAGCTCGAGCTGCGCGAGATGATCAACCAGGAGATGGTCGCCAACCCGGTTCTGGAGGAGCTGTCCGAAAGCGTGCCTTCGCTGGAAGAAGTCGAACAGCAGAAGAACGAAGCGGTAAAGCCCGCCGCGCCGGCCTCCGACCAGCAAGTCGTCACGGGTGACACTCGCGACTCCTTTGAAGAAATTGATTTCGGGTCCTTTTTCGCTGACTACCTGGACCCGGGCTACAAGTCGCCGGCGGCGGAAGTCATCGAAAAACCCTCTTTCGAAAATTTCCTCTCCCAACCTGCCTCGCTCTCCGACCACCTGGAATGGCAACTGAGCCTGTCCACCTGTCCCGATGCCGTCCGCGACGCCGGCCACTCCATCATCGGGAATTTGAACGAGGATGGGTACTTGACGGCCACGCTGGAGGAGATCGCCGAGACCGGCGACCACAAACCGGAAGACGTCGAGGCCGCGCTCGCGCTGGTGCAGGAGTTTGACCCGCTGGGCGTGGCAGCGCGGGACCTGCGCGAGTGTCTGCTGATCCAGCTCCGCACGCTTGCGCCGGAGAACACGCTGGCGCAGCACATTGTCTCCGACCACCTCAAGCAGCTCCAGAACAAGCAGTATCGCGAAATCGCCCGGGCGCTGGACCGCCCCGTCAAGGCCATCGAGCGCTGCGTGGAAGTAATTCGCAAGCTCGATCCGCGGCCCGGGCAGCGGTACAACAGCGCCCAGGCGCGCCTGATCGAGCCTGACGTGGCTTTCGTCAAGATGGGGGACGGCTACCAGATCATCATGAATGAAGACGGCCTGCCCCAGTTGCGCTTGAGCCGCCACTACCGCCGGCTGCTGGAGGAAAGCGGCACGACGCGGGAGGTCCGCAACTACGTCAAGGAACGCTTAACCTCCGCCATCCAGCTCATCAAGAACATCGAACAGCGCAAGCAGACAATCATCCGAGTGTGCGAGGCTATCATCCGCCGGCAGGGCGAATTCCTGGACCTGGGGATCGACCACCTGCGCCCGATGATGATCAAGGAAGTCGCGGAGGAGGTTGGCGTCCATCCTTCCACCGTCAGCCGCGCCGTGGCCAACAAGTACGCCCACACCCCGCAGGGCGTTTACGAACTCCGCTATTTCTTTTCGGAGGCTGTGCAGGGTCCTTCGGGAGCCTCCACCTCGCTGATCAACTTGAAGCGGCTGGTGAAGAAAATGATTGAAGAGGAAGACGCGGTGCATCCGTTAACCGACGACCAGATTGCCCAGCGCCTGCGGGAAAAGGGTATTTGCGTGACCCGCCGGACGGTGGCCAAGTACCGCGAGGATATGCGGATTCCCAGCACCCACCAGCGCAGGGTGAAAGCTTGAGCAGCCCCTACCAGCGCATCTTTCTTCCCCCGAAGTTCGAGGAGGTCTACCCATGCGGATCGATTTCACCGGTAGGCAGATGGAAGTCAGCCCCGACTTGCGGCTTTACACGGAAGAACGCCTGCGAAAGCTTGCGCGCCTGTTGCGCGATCGTTTCGACATCCACGTCATTCTGACCGCCCAAAGACACCGGCGGATAGCAGAAATCACCTTGAAGTTCCGCGACCATGTCCTGGTGGGGCTCGAGGAGACCGGAGAGGCGCGCACGTCCATCAACGGGGCCCTGGACAAGGTGGAGCGGCAGGCCGTGCGTTTCCTGGCCCGGCGCCGGGCACGGAAGCGTCGGCCCAAGCCGACTTCCGTGGTCCTGCTCAATGTCCTCAAAAGCGAGCGCGTGGACCACGAGGTGTACCGGGTTCTGGAGAAGGAACGCTTCCCCATCAAACCCCTGACGCTCGAAGAGGCCATTGAGTCCTTGGATGGAGCCCGCACCGGCCTGGTGGTGTTCCGCAACTCCGAGACCGAGCGCGTGAACGTCGTCTATCGGCGGGGAGACGGCAACCTGGCTCTGATCGAGCCGGAACCCTGAGGAGATTGGTGACATGTGACGAGTGAAGAGTGACCAGTAACCGACTAGCGGGGGAATCTGGTGGCTTGTTACTCGTCACTGCTCTTATGAAATCCGCGTCTGCCAAGAAGCTGCCTCCACAGTTTGTCGTGATTACCGGGCTCAGCGGGTCCGGCAAGGGCTCGGTGCTGAAGGCGTTCGAGGACCTGGGCTTCCATTGCGTTGACAACCTCCCCATCGGTCTGATTCCCAAGTTTGCGGAACTCTGCTCGGCGCCGGGAAGTCGCATTCAACGCGCGGCGGTGGTGGTGGACATCCGCGGGGGAGAAGCCCTGAGCCAGCTCCCTGCCATGTACCACAAGCTAACGGAGGACAACCTGAGGCCTACGGTGGTGTTTCTGGAGGCTTCCGATCAGGCACTGATTCGGCGCTTCGAGGAAACGCGGCGGCCGCATCCGCTGGGCCGTGAGCTGCCGGTGCGGGAGGGAATCCGGCTGGAGCGAATCTTACTGAAGCCCATGCGCCAGCTCGCCGACGCGGTCATCGAGACGTCGCGCATGAACGTGCACGAGCTGCGCGACTTCGTGCAGGCGCGGTTTGGCGGTCTGGAGAAGCGCCAAACCGTGCTCATCTCCGTCGTCTCCTTTGGTTTTCGGTTCGGCGTACCGCAGGACGCCGACTTGGTCTTTGATGTGCGCTTTCTTCCTAACCCCAACTATGTTCGCCGCTTGAAAAGCAAGACCGGCCGAGATCCGGCTGTCCGGCGCTTCGTGAATTCCTATCCCCAGACGAGTGAGTTCATGAAACGCCTCACGGATTTGCTCCTCTACCTTCTGCCGAACTACGTCCGAGAGGGGAAGAGCTACCTCACCATCGCCATCGGCTGCACGGGCGGGCGGCACCGCTCGGTGGCCCTGGCGGAGGAGGTCCACAACGCCCTGAGGCGGGAGGGCTACCGGACCAGGATGGTGCACCGGGACATCGGGCGGGCCTCGGGCTAGTGAAACGGGTCACAGGCTCCCAGCGGGTTCCCGACCCGCTCGGACTCAGCGAATGAGGGCATCGTGAACAACGTCATGGCGATAGACATTGGCGGAAGCCGCTTCCGCGTGGGACTCTTCGATGAAGAGGGCCGGCGATTGTTGGTATCCGAGGACGAGGCCTTACGTTCCGCCGGCCGGGATTGGATGCTCGCGCAGCTCCGCGAGCATGGCCAGGCGATCCGGCGGAAAAGTGACTACCCGGTGAAGGCGTGCGGCATCAGCTTCGGAGGCCCGGTTGACTATGCGCGTCAACGGGTTACCTCGCTCCACACGCCGGGCTGGGAGAGTTACGCATTGCCCGACTGGGCTAAGGAGGTTTTTGGCTTGCCTTGCCAGGTGGACAACGACGCCAATGCGGGCGCCTTGGGTGAATACCGGTATGGGGCCGGCCGGGGGACCCAGTTAGTTGTGTTCATTACGCTGAGCACAGGGGTTGGGGGCGGCCTGGTGTCCGGGGGCAAGGTCCTCCGCGGCAAAGACAGCATGGCCGGAGAAATCGGGCACGTGCCGGTCTCGGATTCGGGGGTACTCTGTGCGTGTGGGGCCAAGGGGTGTCTGGAGACGTTTTGCTCGGGTACCGCCATCGCGCAGAGGGGGCGCGAGTGGGCGATCCGCCGGCCAGAGGCCGTGGGACGGATGATCGAATTGAGTGGCGGCACGGCGGAAGACATTACTTGCAAGGCGGTGGGCCAGGCAGCGGCCGAGGGGGACGTGGCGGCCGGTCGAATCATCCGCGAGGCGGCGCGCTGGCTGAGCCGCGCGCTCCTCACGATCATCCGCATCGTCAATCCAGACAAGATTATCTTGGGCGGCGGCGTGGCGCAGGCCGGGAACGTCCTGCTCGACCCCGTACATGAATTCCTGAAGGAGTTGGGATCTCCCTCGATCCGTTATTCCACCGAGATCGTTCTGGCTGAGCTAGGAACTTACTCAGCCTTGTATGGGGCCGCTGCCCTGGCTTTGGAAGTGGCTTGAGGGGTCCGCTTGTTATCCTCGAATAACTTCTTGTGGAAAACTTTCCCTAGTCTCGTAACTCATTGAAAAGAATTGGCACAACCAAACAAAGGTAGATATCGAAAGTTGGCGGAAGAAGGAAGGGGGTATCTGCGAAAAGGTCCGGCCGGCAAGAGGGAGGAATGAGACACACCCCTGTTCACCCTTGAGGGAAAGCTAACCCTGAAGCAGGTGGTCGAGCAAGGGGTTGCGGAGATCCGGACTCAGTTCCTGGGACTACTGAAACGGGTCGTGGAAGGGCTGCTGGTGGCGGAGCGGGAGCGCCGCCTCGGCGAGTTCCGGCGGCAGGGCCAGAAGGTCTATCGCTGGGGCTAGACGGCGCGGAGGTGCTGACAGACGCTGTGGAGTCCTGGGAGCAAGTACGCGTGCCCCGACTGCGCGGCCGAGAAGAGGTGGAGTTAAATTCGGCGCATAGCGAGCACGTCGTGGGCTGTTTCATCTTAGTCTGTGAACAGGCCCGTACTTGAGGCGTTCAAGAGGAGTTCAACGTGACTCGGAGCACCCTCCAACCCGCTTTCAACAAAGCTGGACAGTGCCCAAGGCGCAGCGGGCTTTCTATGTTGAAACACCTGTGCTAGAATCGCGACGAATTATGTTGCCGCGTGCGGGAGCGGCGCCAAACGTGGACGAGATTGAGCGACGAAAGTTCCCCCGTGTGCAGGCCAAGTTCGCTGTCGAGTACACGGTAGGCGACAAGACGATTCGGGGTCGGGCCTCGACGCTGGGCGGCGGAGGCCTCTTCTTGCTCTCCCCCGCGTTCCTTCCCGAGGGTGCCGAAGTCGGGCTGCGCTTTCGCCCGGCCAGACATCTGCCCTTCATCCAAGCCAGAGGCAAGGTCTGCTACACGCTGCCGGACAGGGGCACGGCGGTGGAGTTCACCCAGCTCAGCGACCAAGACCACGAAATGATTCTGCGCTTGATCCACCACAAGATGGCCAATCGCCGCAAGTTCCCGCGCGTGCCGTTGGCCACACAGATCTACTGCGATGAATGCATGTCGATTGCGTTCTCCAAAGACTTGAGCCGGGGCGGGATGTTCATCGAGACCCGCGACCCGCTGCCTGCCGGCTCCCAGATCAACCTGCGCTTCCACCTGAACGACGGCGGCCCCATCGTCCTTGCCTTCGCCGAGGTTCGATACAGCATTACGAAACTGGGCATGGGCGTGCAGTTCCTGGAGATAGCGGCGGCCGACCGAAAGCGGATTGACGACTACGTTGCCAAGTTCCCGGAGCTCGCGGAGCCGAACCCCGAAGACTGAGGCGGCACGCTGCGCCGTTCCTCTCCCTCTCCCCTTAGTGAAGACCCTCTCTCGGAACACTCAGAGCCGGCTCGGCGAGGGCAGGAGGACGATTCCTTCGACGGTGACACGCGGCGGCCGGAGCAAGGCCCCGAGCACCGCCTCCGCCACGCCCTGGGGTTGGACGAGCCTGCTGGTGCTCATCATCCTCCGGGATTAGGGGTTCGGGATTCGCGATGACCTGTTTACGGACCTGCATTTCAGCGCGCAGGCTGGGCGCATGTTGCGTGTTGCGTGGAAAGCCGGGCTCGTCAGGTTTTCCCTAGACCCTAACGCCGAGTCCCAGATCCCTAGTTGTGCGAGCGCACCAGCGATAAGAACTCTTGCCGGGTTTCAATTTCATCGCGGAACACGCCGAGCATGGCGGAGGTGACGGCGACGGAGTTCTGCTTCTCGACGCCGCGCATAATCATGCAGAGGTGTTTGGCCTCAATCACCACGCCCACTCCCAGCGGCTTGATCTTCTCCATGATGGTTTCGGCAATCTGGTTAGTGAGCCGCTCCTGGACCTGGAGTCGCCGCGCGAACACGTCCACGAGGCGCGGGATCTTGCTCAGGCCAATCACCTTCTGCGTGGGAATATAGGCCACGTGGCACCGCCCGAAGAAAGGCAACAGGTGATGCTCACACAGGCTGAAGATCTCGATGTCCTTGACGATGACCATCTCATCGTAGGCCACGGAATAAAGCGCGCCGTTCAGGACCTTGTCCACGTCCTGGCGGTAGCCGCTGGTCAGGAAGCGCAGCGACCGCGCCACCCTTTGCGGCGTCTTGAGCAAGCCTTCCCGCGTGGGATCCTCGCCCAGCTCACGGAGGAAGGACCGCACACCCTCCTCCAGCGGCTCGGAGGTCACCGGCCCTTTCAGATCCACCAGGGTTGAACGTTCGTTTTCTTTCATGGGGTTCATCTCACTTTCCGGCCCGCAGCTTCCCGGTCCTGCTCACCTTCATACTCAAAGAAGTTGGAGCTGGTCTCCTCCAGCCGGACTCGTTCCAGGCGCGCCCCGCCCTGGGCACTGCCCCCCTCCAATCTCCGTCGCAACAAGTTGAAGATCTCAATGCAGAGGTTCTCGGTGGTGGGCACGCGGTTCCGGAAACTCTCCACGTCCAGGTTTAAATTCGTCTCGTCAAAGCGCTCGAGCACTTCCTGCTGAACCGCGCCGTCCAGGACCGCGAGATCCAAGACCATGCCGGTCGAGGGATCCGCGCGGCCCGCCAGGGTAACTTCCAGCACGTAGTTGTGGCCGTGGCCGTAAGGATTGTTGCACTTGCCATAGAGACGCGCGTTTTCCTCCGCGCCCAGCGCCTCATTGTGCAGGCGGTGCGCAGCGGAAAACCGGTAGCGCCGCGTCAGGTAGATCATCCCTCTCCGTAATAATCCACGAACAGGTCCGGCGTTTCGTACAGTCGGATTCGATGCAGCTTCCCCAAGGTGAGTTTTGGAGCCAGCAGCTTCCAGATTTCGACCGCAATGTTCTCGGTCGTAGGGATGGTGTCAGCAAAGACCGGCACTTCCTTGTTGAGGAACCTGTGGTCCATCAACTGGAGGACCTCCTGCTCCAGAAGCTGCTTCAAGTCCGTTAGGTCCACTACCATGCCGGTGGTCGGGTCAACTTCTCCCGCCACCGTCACCTCGAGGGTATAGTTGTGCCCATGGCCATGAGGATTGCTGCACCTGCCGAAAATGCGGCGGTTCTCCTCCGGACTCAAATCGGGGTTATGGTAATAGTGCGCGGCGGAGAACTCCACCCGGCGCGTTACATAGATCATCCTGTCCCCTTCTTCGACTCCCGGGTCGAATAATCCCGCCCCTTCCACTCTACTTTCCTGCGGATGCGGTAAGCGCGCGCTGAACTCATCACCAGCAGGCCGAAGAGCACCGCGCCTGGCACTAGGTAGTTCGCCAGGCGCGGATCAAAGCCCAGCCGGCCGAGCGCCCGGCTGTAACTCCACTGCCGCACGCCGGCCACAAAAAGGCATCCTAGCACGACGTATGCCAGCGGCGCTTTGCCCCATCCCAGCGCGAGCGCGGCGCACAGGCCAAGAAAAGCAAGCGCCGGCGACACGTCCAGGAGCCAGAGAGCGGCCACGCTGCGGAACATCCTTCTCAGGTTCCGGCCGTAGAGCAGGAACAGGTTCTTAGTCCACCCGCTCCACATCTCGGAAAAACTTTGATACATGCGCGTCCGGACCCAGGCGGCTCCCGACAGAAAGAGCAATCGCCCCCCCGCAGCCTTCACTCGGCGGGCCAACTCAACGTCCTCGAGGATCTCGCCGCGCACGGCCTCGTGGCCGCCGGCGCGCTCGTAAACCTCACGCCGGATGAGCACGTACTGTCCGTTCGCTGCCGCGGCGGGTGAGCGCGGGTCGGAAACCTCCTCGAAGCGGTAAAGCCTGGCCAGGTGAACATAGACGAGCGGGATGACCGCCTTCTCCCACACGGTGGGGGTCCGCTGACCGGGCGAAAGAGAAAGGAGATCGACACCCTCCCTCTCCGCGCGCGCGCGCAACGCCGCCACGCCGCCCGGCAGGTGCTCGGTGTCCGCGTCCGTAAAGAGCAGCCACTCGCCCCTGGCCTGGCGCGCGGCGGTGGCTACCGCGTGAGATTTCCCGGTCCAGCCCTCCGGCAACGATTCGAGGCGAATCGTCCGCAGCTCCGGAATTTCCGCCTTCAGTCCTCGGAGGATTTCGCCCGTGCGGTCTTGCGATTCGTCATCGACGACCAGGATTTCTCGAATGCTCTCCTGTGCCGCTACCGAGCGGACCACGCGCGCGATGTTGGCTTCTTCGTTCCGGGCAGGAATAATCGCCGTCACCCGGCCCTGGCTGTTTTCCGTCATGCCCCTGGCCCGCGCTCGCCAGCAGCGGACGCGCAGGAATCCCTGCACACCTAGAGTTCCCCTCTTATGGCGAACAACCATTATAATGGGCGCTGGCAGCATGAGCAAAACGAATCTGGTCAAATTGCTGGTGCTCGCCGTTATCGTGGCGGGCGCCGTGTTTCTGGCCCTCCAGTCCAGGCAACCACGCCTTCCCCAGGTGGGTGACGCCGCGCCTGATTTCACGCTACCCACTCTGACGCCGCAATCAATCTCCCTCCGGGACTACCGCCGGAGCGTGGTAGTCGTGAACTTCTGGGCCACCTGGTGTCCGTCCTGCATCGAAGAGATGCCCAGTTTGAACGAGTTCGTGGAACGTGGGCGGGGCCTCGGGGTGACGGTCATTGGCGTGAGCGTGGATCAGGACCGGGCGGCGCTGGAACGATTCGTGGCCGAGGCCCGGCTTTCGTTCCCCGTCGCGCGCGACCCGGACCAAGCGGTAGCCTCGCGCTACGGCACGTTCAAATTTCCGGAAAGCTACATTATCGATTCTGAAGGAAGGATCGCCAGGAAGATCATTGGCGCCATCGATTGGCGGGACCCTCAAATCATCAGCTTGGTGAGCAGCCTTGCCCGCCCGAGCGACCGGCTGGGACAATAACCACGCGTTCAACCTGTAGCGGCGCTCTATGAGCGCCGAGCCGCGACGGAAGTCATAGACCGCCGCTACAGAAGGCCTGACCGTCCCCCGTTACCCGCCCTCAGCCAAAGCCTCCTTCACGGTGCGCCACAGGCCGACCACATCGGATATTATTTCCTGCTCCGGAATGTTCAGCTTGGATTGCCGGTTCAACAGGCGCGCTTGGTAAATCACTCCTGCCAGCATGGCGGCCACCACGGGGATGGCCGGGGTCTCCGGCGCGGTTGCGCTCGCAGCTTTCTGCTTTTTCGCCATAGTTGCCTCTCAGACAGGTTTCAAACCGAGCGGATTCTAGCATAGTGCGCGAAAGCTTGCAGGGTCGTGGGGCAGTGTGTCAGGGCAAGGTGAGAAGTTCCTATGGGAGCGAAGTAGATAGTTCCGGTTTGGATAGGGCAAGTTGGGGGGATGAGCGAAGCGGAGCTGATCGCGATAAGCCAGAAGGAAGGGGATCGTCGGAAAGTCTTACACGGAGTTCAGCAGGGGCAGGGAATGATTGCAGTCCTAACGGGGTTGTTGGTAGGAACAGGTAAGTCACGCCCCAGAGTCCAAGGCCCAGACCCCCTTCCGAACGGAGCCTTTGTGGAGCACAGATGGCAGAGAGATATTAAGACTCGCGTAACAACTTCGCCCCAATCGTCTCGGCCTTACCGGGCCCCGCCGCATCCATCGTCAGATGCTCTTAGAAGTCTTGATAGACCTTGAATCTCCAGCGTATCGGTTCGCGCGACTCCAGAGGCTCAGACGGCTTCGCTCCAGGCGGGGCTGCTGTGCCCTGTGACTTCGGTGCTTCCGCAGGTGCCGTGGCCGAGGTCGGAGTTGCTTCCATCGACCACTGAGACGCCTTCAGGCGGACCCGCGCGGGCAGGGCTCGCACCTCGCGCCACGCGACCGAGGACTCGATGGCTTCAGCATCGCTATGCGCAGAGGCGACTGATATTTTCATTCGCAGGTCGGGACGCGACACGACCACCCCGAGGAGCTTGGCCACAGCCTCCCGGTTCTCCCGGCTTAGCCTCGTTCGCACATCGCCCACTTCCATGGCCAGCGTGTAGTTCGCCCCTTCCAACTCGACCTCGCCGTGAGCTTCTAAGGGGGAGGAAACCTTGGCGGATAGCTGCGAGGCGAGTAATCTCACGGTTTGGTTTTCCAGCGGTTCCGGCGCTAGCAGTTGCAGCCTACAAACCACGGGAGGGTTTGCCCCGACCTCAGCCCGCAGAGGCCCGGCGCGCCGGAGGGGAGTGCCGGCCAGAATCTCGTCAACTTGTTTCTGCAGATGAGCCAGCAACTCGTCTTGAGTCTTTTTGAAGTCAAAGGGAGCTTCCTTGACCTCTGGTTGTACGACGCGGCCCGAAATGAAGTCTCTTATCCGTGCCGCCTGCTCCCGCGTGAGCCCTCCCTGCGTCACCAGGATTTGGTCGATGGTAAGCTTGGCGCCCGGCCCGAATCTTTTCCGCAGAGACTCCTCCGCCGAGTTGATTTCAGAGGTTTCGTAGTAGCGCGTCGTCCGGACGGTGGCCCGTACCTGCAGCCTCTGGGCCCCTTGCGAAAAAGAGACGTCAGTGACGGCGGAACTCTCCGTTTTGAAGGAGTTGTCGAGCAGGCCCGCGACCTCCGCCCGCAGGCGGACTTGACTCACCGCCGTGCGCAGCGTTTGCACGAGGGGAATGGCGAGAACGACCAGGACCAAAGCACTGATGGCCATCCGATACTTCAGTTTCAGGCGGACCCTCTCGGCTGCTTCGTGGGGGCGGAAGCCCATGAGGAGAAACACCACCGCGGCGCTGATCATGATGGAGACGAGGTTGGTAAGGAACAGCAGGAAAGCCCCTCCGGCCATGGCCCCGTGGTGGTTGCTCAGGCCGTACCCCACGACGG
>Ga0315281_10004779_pt1 | contig 19597 bp, 16 predicted proteins | sample YL17G07_0_MG_FD_204540 | JGI IMG/M metagenome (GOLD analysis project Ga0315281, IMG submission 204540) | Sediment microbial communities from Yellowstone Lake, YNP, Wyoming, USA - YL17G07_0 | ecosystem: Environmental > Aquatic > Freshwater > Lake > Sediment | place: USA: Wyoming | collected... | reverse complement strand
TCCTCAACGCTCACTACCGTGTGTTTCTTTTCCACAGCAGCTTGAGGCGGTTTGAAACCGGCACCTGTATGCCGATTTCGGAGGGCCATCCTCCATCTCTATTTGTAGCTTCGTAGCGCAACACCACTTCGGACTTTTTAAAATAGGGTCTACAATCTTTCGTCCGAATGGTGATGAAATAGGCATATGTTCCAATGTAGTCGAAATCTTTTAACCTCGGTCTTTTAGGGAATGACTTATTGTTGTCAATTATCATGTTTGTAACTTAAGGCGTATATACCTTGATTGAGTTACGGAATTTTCAGCCCTGAAGGGCTGAGCTACCACCAAATGTAACTCAAGGCTTTAGCCCTGAGGATTATCAGCCCTAAAGGGCTGAGTTACTTAAATTTTTTTATGATTTCTTCCCTAATCTTCCCAATGGGCATCTTCTGATCATAAAGGCTTTTGGTCAAGAGGGCCTCCTCTTGGCATATCATTCATCCTGCGCCGTGATTGTCAATAAAACAATCCAAGAGATTTTCGTGACCATAGGCTTCACATTCACAAAAACAGGGTATTTGAACTAAAACCTCTGGAATTTCCTTTGCGATTTGATATGCCTCCTTCGCCTTCCTCTTAAAAAGATTTGGGTCGAGAGTCTTTGGTAATCCCGTCTTTTGGTCAATGGACTTTTCTTTTAAGATCTTGAATGCTTTTGAGTCTGTCTCCTGTGTCAGGGTTTTGGAATGTTCTCCATTGGCCATGGCAAGACCTGATGTGAGATAAAGTAGTATCAGAGGGACTGTGAAAAATTTCAACATTGTAAACTCCCACTCAAATTATGATCAGCATTTTTAAATTTTAAATTTAATGGTTTCTCTATTATATTTTTAACGTCTTCCACCTACTGGCCTTTAGAGACGTTGTCGACGACTCTTTTCAATTTTTCCGAAACTTCCCTGGCAATTTTTATCAGCTCTTCGCTCTTAATAACTTCCAATGCAGCTACTGGATTGAGAGCGGAAACATATGCTTTTTTGTCATCTGTTTCGTAGACAATCACATTACACGGAAGAAGGAGCCCCACATCGAGATCGGCCTGAAGGGTCCGATGGGCGTAAGGTGGATTACAAGCCCCAAGAATCACATACTTCCTGAAATCAACATTTAACTTTTTCTTTAAGGTCGCCTTAACATCGATCTCCATCAGAACCCCGAATCCCTCTTCTTTTAAAGCATCTATAACCTTGGAAATCGCATCTTCATAAGATGTATCTAAAATAGTACTAAAAGCATATTCTTTAACTTTTTCCATGGCAACCTCCCATTCTTAATTGAAATTTGTAATACCTAAGATTAAGGTGTGTCAAGATTTTATTTTATATCCTGGGGAGACCGGCTTCGTCAAACACTCCTTCAAAAAGTGGCCCGCTGAGATAACGTTCGCCTGAATCAGGGAGGATCGTTACAATTGTCTTTCCTTTGAATTCATCCATCCTCGCAAGCCTCAGGGCCACTGCAATCGCTGCACCACAACTGACGCCCGAAAGAATTCCTTCCTCGCGGGCAAGCCGTCTAGCGTGTTCGATCGCCTCTTCGCTGGTGACCTGTTCTACACGATCCACCATAGACAAATCAAGAGTATCCGGGATGAATCCAGCACCGATCCCCTGAATCTTGTGAGGCCCGGGCTTGAGTTCTTTCCCAGCAAGGCGCTGTGTAATCACAGGGCTTTCCGCCGGCTCGACGGCAACGCTGATAATCTTCTTTTTCTTTTCTCCCTTAATATATCGTGAAACGCCTGAAATTGTTCCTCCTGTGCCCACACCAGAGACGAGTACATCTATCCCACCGTTTGTCTGTTCCCAGATCTCTGGACCTGTTGTCTTGAAATGGATCTCCGGATTGGCAGGATTCTTAAACTGCTGAGGCATATAGAAATTGGGACTCGAGGCTGCAATCCGCTCGGCCTCTTCAATCGCCCCCTTCATTCCCTTGGATCCCGGTGTCAGAATGATGTTTGCCCCAAGAATGGCAAGTACCTTCCGCCTTTCCATTGACATGGTCTCAGGCATGGTGACGTTCAGTTTATATCCTCTTGCAGCTGCCACATAGGCCAATGCAATGCCTGTATTTCCACTTGTCGGTTCAATGATCTCCATACCGGGTTTGAGCAATCTCTGCTTTTCTGCTGTCCAGATCATATTCGCCCCTATCCGGCACTTGACGGAATAGGCAGGGTTACGACCTTCAATCTTAGCAAGAATCGTGGCTTTAAGTCCTTGAGCCATTCTGTTGATCTTAACCAATGGGGTATCGCCGATGGACAACGAGTTATCATCAAAAAACTTTGTCATGTTATTCTCCTTTCAGATTCTCAATAAAATAGATGCTCACCCAACCATTGGAGGTTTAAACCTCCGAAGCCTGAGTGCATTTGAAACCACCGTGACGGATGAAAACGCCATAGCTCCCGCTGCGAAGGTGGGGTGAAGAAGGATGCCGAAAAATGGAAAAAGAACTCCAGCAGCCATAGGGATGAGGATCGTATTATAAGCAAAGGCCCAGAAGAGGTTCTGTTTAATATTCCGAATGGTCGCCTTACTTAATGCGATGGCAGTCACGATCCCTCTTAAATCCCCGCCGATCAGTGTGATGTCGGAGGACTCCATCGCTACATCGGTTCCTGTTCCAATCGCAATTCCTACATTGGCCTGAGCCAAGGCAGGCGCATCATTGATCCCATCCCCTACCATCCCAACCTTCCGACCTTCTGATTGAAGCCGCCTAACCTCTTCTGCCTTCATCTCAGGAAGAACTTCTGCCAGTACCCGGTCAACTCCAATCTGATTCGCAATAGCTTTGGCGGTTCGTTGGTTATCACCTGTAAGCATCACGACTTCCAATCCCATTCGGTGGAAGGCTTCCACCGCCTTCTTGGAATTTTCCTTTAACGTATCGGCAACGGCGATGATACCCGCAGCCTCCCCATCCACCGCCAAAAACATGGAGGTCTTTCCTTCATTGGAAAGCTGTTCTGCTTTATTTGATAAACTGTTTAAACTCACCTTTTTTTCTTCCATCAACCTTAAATTTCCAAGGAGGACTCTTTTTGAATCGATCGTTGCCTCGATGCCGAGTCCTGCAATGGCCTGGAAGTTTTTCGAATCCAAAAGGCTTAAATTCTCTTCTTTTGCCTTTTTAACGATAGACTCTCCCAAGGGATGCTCTGATCCCTTCTCTGCAGAAGCGGCCAATGTCAAAATTTCTTTCTTTGAAAACTTCCCAGACTCAATAATATCTGTCACAGAGGGTTCACCTCTGGTCAATGTTCCAGTTTTATCTAAGACAATGGTATTTAATTGATGAGCGGTCTCCAGAGCCTCTGCCCCTCGAATCAAAATTCCATTTTCTGCGCCCTTTCCTGTTCCCACCATGATGGAAGTGGGAGTTGCCAATCCCAGGGCGCAAGGGCATGCGATGATGAGGACTGCAACGAAATTGAGAAAGGCATAGGTGAGAGATGGATGAGGTCCGAAGATATACCAGACGATGAATGTGATCATCGCAATGGAGATGACAACCGGGACAAAGTAGCTGGCAATCACATCGACCATCCGGGCAATCGGAGGTTTCGATCCCTGGGCCTCTTGAACCAGCCGGACAATCTGGGAAAGAACCGTATCCTTCCCAACCTTGGTCGCTTCAAATTTAAATGTTCCAGTCTTATTGATCGTAGCGCCGATGACGGCATCACCACTCTTCTTTTCAACGGGTAAAGATTCCCCCGTCACCATGGATTCATCAACAGAGGAGTAACCCTCTTTGACAATTCCATCTACCGGAATTTTCTCCCCAGGGCGAACCACAACGATATCCCCCACGACCACTTCTTCAATCGGAATATCCATTTCGTTTCTGTTTCGGATGACCCTGGCTGTCTTGGGTTGAAGGCCGATCAATTTTTTGATGGCCTCTGAAGTCTTCCCTTTCGCCCTTGCTTCAAAAAATCTTCCCAGAAGGATGAGGACGATAATAGCTGCAGAGGTATCAAAATAGACATCGACCATCAGGCCTTTGACCATGATCAGGTGAGGACCGAAGGTTACAATTAGACTATAGAGATAAGCTGCTGAGGTTCCAACAGCGATCAACGTGTTCATATCGCTGGTCTTGTGTTTGGTCGCCTTCCAGAAGCCAACATAAAACTGCCGGCCTACCCAGAATTGGACAGGAGTGGCTAATAGAAATTGAATGAAGAAATTCATCTCCCCCGAAAGACCTATCCACTTTTCAAGAAGTGAGCCACCGTACATGAGAATAAGGATGGGAACGAGGAGAACAGCGCCAATGATGAACTTTTGCTTTAGCTTAAGGAGTTCCGCTTCCCTGGCAAGCCTTTCTTTTTCAACAATATCTTCTTCTCGTAGAGTCGAGTCTCCGACTTTCACTTCGAGAACCTGATAACCAGCTTCTTGTACAGCCTTCTTCAGGTCCCTGACCGACACCTCTTCTTGAATATATTCAACCGTGGCCCTTTCTGTGGCAAAGTTAACGCCCGCCTGAACCACTCCTTTTACAGAACTCAGGGCTTTCTCCACCTTCTTCACGCAAGAGGCACAGGTCATCCCTTGAATGGGAAGAACCACCTTCTCCACTTTTGCTCCATAGCCCAGGTCTTTTACCTTGTCGATCAGACGGGAAACATCGGTTTGATCAGGATGAAAGAAGACCGTGGCTTTCTCTGAAGCAAAGTTGACCGTCGCTTTTGATACTCCTTCTGCGCTAGCCAACCCTTTTTCAATCTTTGCTGCACAACTGGCGCAGGACATTCCTGTGATGGGAAGGTCAATACGCTCTAACTCTTCTTTCCCCTGAACGTTCATTTAGAATTTTACCCAACTGTATCTCAGGGCTTCAGCCCTGATCATGATCAGCCCTGAAGGGCTGAGTTACAAACCCATTCGGCTATTATTTCAGATCGTAATAAATTCCGGCCGTCCTTTTTTGCTCTCCAACCTTAAAAAGGATCATCACCTTATACTTTCCCTTGTCCGGAAGGTTGAAGTAGGCATCATAACTTTTCATCGCCTCTTCATATTTAAGGGTCTTAATCTGGTCTTTTCCTTTTGGATCGACCACCTTCGCATTAATTTGAGCGCCCGGGATCTCTTTTTGAGTCTTTTCGTCTTTCAGGGTCACTGTTATGTTGTGAGTCGTTCCAGGCTCAACATCTTCTTTCATCTTCATATCCGCCAACATCTTCTTGTGGTTTTCATTGAGCATCACCATAAAGCTCACCTTAATGCCCTCAACGATAACATCCTTAGTCTCCATCTTCATGGTGGCCGCACCGTGTCCATGACTATGTTGAGCCCAGGAGAGTTGTACAGAGATGAACAGACCCATTAAAATCATCCCTAAAATTGAAATCAATTTATTCATGATGAAAACCTCCCTAATATGTTTTGTAAAAATTTTTCCTGAGATCAAACCCCTCTGTGTTAAACCCTTTATACAATAAATATATTCATTAATATCAGTAATTCAAGGATGACTGCTGAAGGTATTGATGTAATTAATCACATGCCATCTTTCCCCTTCTGTTAAATCTTTTGCGAAGGAAGGCATCCCCTCTCTCCCTTTCGTGATTTTCCAGAAATGCTCCCCATCGGTCATCTTTTCTCCATGAGAATCCGTAAAATTGGTTGGTTTTGGATTTAACCCCGCCGATGCGGGGCCTTTCCCATCCCCTTTATCACCATGGCACAGAGAACACTTCTTTTCATAAATCTCTTTCCCCCTCTGGATAGAAGCTTTTGTCCCTTTGACAGGGTTCTTCATCTTTTTTGCCTCTGCCGGGGCAATCCACCCTGTCTTCTCATGGGCAAAGACCAAAGTTCCTGTAGCTATTAAACTCCAAAACAGGACCCAACAAAAAAATCGATGCTTCACTCAATCACCTCTCAACAAATCCACCTTTGCTAAAGCCTGCCTGCCCCGCCCTCGGTCGGGACCGGGGCCGGCGGGCAGGGGGACAGGGGTGGATTATCAATTTTTCGTTAACAAACGATCCCTTTTCTCGCCCCCAGTAAATGAGGGCGCTACATTTACTTGAATATTGAATTTAATCTGAGCGACCTTCATAACGATGGGTGTGAGCATCGTCAATACGAACACTACAATGATGACAGCATTAAAAGATGAGGGACTCACCAGTCCCCGCGAAAATAAATAGGCGGCGATCAACATCCCCATTTCTCCCTGTGGCAATATCCCGATGACGATTAAAGCCCGCTCACGTAACGAATCAAACTCCCTTCGTGTAGCAATCCACGACCCGACCAACTTTGCCCCGACGATCGCCACAAGCAGCACAATCAAAAAGTTTAGGTAGCCCCCAGCTTCCTTGAGATTCACTTCCATTCCAAGCATCACAAACAAAACTCCCACGGGGAGTGAAATCAACACAGATCCCAGTCCTTTTGAGACCTTTTCTTTCACCTCCAAGTTTGACATCCCGATCAACGCACCTCCCAGAGATGCAACCCCCACTGCCGCAAAACTTCCAAAATGCATCGCTGCCCACGCATACAACGAAGCGACTAAAAGAAGATAGCCAATGAGCATCTGCCGGGGTCTCTTTTCAAAACCCCTCCTTGCAACAAGTTTTATAAACCGGGAAGTCAAAAAATATGCGACAGCAAAAAACATAATGAGCTTCCCCAAAAACCAGGAAACGGCAATGGCCATCTTAGATGGTCCATAGATCATTGCGTAGTTCGTGGCCTGGCTGGCAATCATCAACAGAATTGCCAATAAACTACTCAAGATGGCGGCTCCCGATACTACGATTCCAACCCTTGAACCAAGGGCTTTCATTTCGCGGAGGTAATAAATTGAAATTCCAAAGCTCGAGGCAGACACGATTGCGCTCACCGCCAAGGCTTCTGACCAGCGACCTACAAACACCCGTGTGATGATCGCAACGCTCACCGCAGTCAAAACAAATCCCCAGGTACCCATGGAAAAAGAAAGTTTGAGTATTTTTTTCAGCTCACGCCAATCCACTTCCAAACCTGCAAGAAACATGAGTTGAATCAGTCCAATCTCGGCAATGGTTTTCAAAACACTATGGAGTGGACCAAGAGAGGGACTTCCCCATGTTCCCAAAACCATGGGAACTCCCAAAAGATTGAGCACGGAGGGGCCGAGAAGAATCCCGATCAGCAGTTGAAGTGTCACGGTGGGTATGTCGAATCGCCTGGCCAAGAGCGCCGCTACCCTTGCCAGCACGATGACGACAATTAAAATGATGATCCAATGGAGAAATGCTTCCATATCTTCAGATTTCTTACCCCCTCACCCCTACCCTCTCCCACCAGCCTGCCTGCCGGTAGGCAGGGGGAGAGGCGGTCATTTATTTCTTTCCCACCAGGGGAGAGCGATCATTCTTTTTCTCTCTCGCAAGGGGAAGGGGACATTCCCTTTATGCGGGACCGCCACCCGTTTGACGCAACTGTTTCTTCAGCCCAAAGTTCCATTTCCAGATGGCGTAGATCGCAGGATAGACACCCAGCTCCATAATAAAAGAGGTGAAGATGCCACCGATCATTGACGCGGCAATACGCTTCATCACATCGGCCCCAGCGCCTGTTGACCACATAATCGGTATCAAAGCCATGAACATCACGCCCACCGTCATCACCTTTGGCCGAAGCCGTTTCACAGCACCCTCTACAATCGCTTCTTTCAGGTCATCCCAGTTCCTCATCTTCCCTTTGGCCTCCGCCTCCTTATGCGCCAGATCAAGATAGAGGAGCATGAACATTCCGGTCTCTGCATCCACTCCCATCAAGGCAATCAAACCCACCCAGACAGCAATGCTTGTGTTATATCCCAGAAGGTAAAGGAACCAGATTGCACCCACAGCAGAAAATGGAACTGCCAGGAAAATGATCAGGGTTTTCGTCACCGATAAGGTATTGAAATAAAGGAGGAGAAAGATGAGGAAGATGGTAATCGGAACCACCACGACGAGCCTTTCCTTGACCCGCTCCATGTACTCGAACTGACCGCTCCAGATCAACTGGTAGCCCATCGGAAGTTGTACATTCCCACGGATGGCCTTCTTAGCGTCGGCCACATACCCGCCGATGTCGCGTTTGGAAGTGTCAAAATCAACATAAACATAGCCGGAGAGTCGACCATTCTCGTCACGAATCATGGCAGGACCAGTCTTCAGAGAAATTTCAGCCAACTGCCCGAGAGGTATTCGCCCAACGCCCGGGCTTCCTGCTCCTGTTGATCCACTTGCTCCCATTGCACTCATTCCGCTTGGAGCACCTGCACCGCCTGCCTGCACAGGCACAAGTATCCTCTTCAGTTTTTCTACATCATCCCTTAGCTCTCTAAAATACCGAACGTTGACCGGATACCGTTCCCTTCCTTCGATCGTTGTTGTGACATTTTCGCCACCAATCGCCGACATCACGATGCTATTGACCTGGTCAATGGTTAATCCATAGCGAGCCAGTTCCTCCCTCTTCAGTGTGAAGTCAAGGAAATAACCCCCTGCCGTACGTTCAGCAAATACGCTCTTCGTGCCTGGCACATCTTTCAGAACCATTTCGATATGCTCGCCGAGCTGTTGAACTATTTCTAAATCCGCACCCATGATCTTGATTCCGATGGGTGTTCTCACGCCAGTGGAAAGCATGTCGACACGGGCCTTGATGGGCATGGTCCAGGCGTTGGAGACACCCGGGAACCGCATCTTTTCATCGAGGCCCCCTGGGCCATAAATCAATTCGTCAGGACTTTTATGATCTGACCAGAACCTGCGGAGCATCTTCTGCAGCCAATCTGGCGCCCACGAAGAGTACCATCGAGGTGCTTTAGGCCACTCCGATTCGGGCTTGAGAAGGACAACCGTTTCCATCATTGAGAATGGCGCTGGATCCGTCGCAGTTTCAGCACGACCCGCCTTGCCGAAAACATGATGGACTTCTGGAAAACTCTTCAATACCTTGTCCTGAACCTGAAGTAATTTTTGCGCCTCGGTAACGGAGATACCAGGTAATGTCGTCGGCATATAAAGTAGGTTCCCTTCAAAGAGGGGGGGCATGAATTCGGAACCAAGTTTCTTGAAGATTGGAACGGTTGCGATCACAATGAGAACCGCTACAATGACAGTTGCCCACTTATGTCTCAGTGTAAACTCACAGACTGGATGGTAGATCTTCATCAAGGGCCGGCTGATCGGGTGTGTCTCTTCGCTGTGGATTTTGCCGACCAGCAGTCCATTGACGATACGGCACAAAAACTTTGGTTTGAACTTATAGGGATCCATATGGGTGAAAAGCAATCGTATGGCTGGGTCGAGGGTGATGGCCAGAACTGCGGCAATGGCCATGGAGAAATTCTTTGTAAAGGCGAGTGGCTTGAAGAGACGACCCTCCACTCCTTCCAGCGTAAAAACAGGCATAAACGAGACGGCGATGACCAGAAGTGCAAAAAAGCTGGGGCCACCCACTTCCTTGACTGCGCTGATGACCACATCTTTATAACTCCCCGGCCTGCCTGCAGCGTCCCAGTGTTCAAGCTTTTTATGTGTCTGTTCGACGACCACAATGGCCGCATCCACCATAGCGCCGATGGCAATGGCAATTCCACCGAGACTCATGATGTTCGCTGTCAACCCCATTAAATACATAGGAATAAAGGAAAGAATAATTGTAATTGGAATGGTGATAATGGGAACGAGGGCAGATGGGATGTGCCAGAGAAAAATCATGATCACAATACTGACGATGATCAATTCTTCAATCAGCGTACCCTTGAGTGTCTCAATGGCATGCTCGATCAACTCGGCACGATCGTAGGTTGTCACAATCTCGACACCGGGCGGAAGAGCGGGCTTCATCTCCTCGAGTTTTACGCGAACGCGCTCGATCACCTTCAGGGCATTCTCACCGTAGCGCATGATGACAATACCGCCGACAACCTCCCCTTCGCCGTTGAGCTCAGCGATGCCCCGTCGGATGTCAGGGCCTAATGTGACGCTCCCCAGGTTTTTAACCAGAATCGGAGTGCCACCAGTTCTGCTGGTACCCACCACGATGTTTTCGACATCCGAAACTTTCTTAATGTAACCACGGCCACGAACCATGTATTCGAGTCCAGAAAATTCGACCAGCCTCCCCCCGACATCATTATTCCCTGCACGTACTGCCGCAATCACGCGATCAATGGGGATGTTGTAGGCCGCTAGCTTATTCGGATCTACGTTCACCTGATACTGCTTGACAAAACCACCGATCGGTGCAACCTCAGCAACCCCAGGCACCGCCTGCAATGCGTATCGCAGATACCAGTCCTGGAAAGAACGAAGCTGTGCCAGGTCATTTTTCCCTGTCTTATCCACGAGGGCATACTGAAAAACCCATCCAATGGCGGTTTCGTCACGGGCGAGCTCTACCTGGACTCCCTGCGGGAGCCGAGGCAGGATGTTACTCAAATATTCGAGCGTTCGTGAACGTGCCCAGTAGATATCTGTGCCGTCCTCAAAGATGATGTAGACATAGGAAAAACCAAAATCGGAGAAACCACGGATGTCTTTCACTTTGGGCACGCCCAGAAGGGCTGAAACGATCGGGTAAGTGACCTGATCTTCCATGATATCAGGGCTTCGATCCCATCGGGAAAAAATGATCACCTGGGTATCTGAAAGATCAGGGATGGCATCGAGCGTGATATTCTTGATCGAATACAATCCCCACAGGGTTGCCATCCCGATCAGAAGAAAAACCATAAATTTATTATGTGCACAAAGCTCAATCAGCTTATTGATCATTAACCCCCTCCTGAAAAGAGATGAGGTGTTGAGGGGATGGGGTGATAGGGTGAACTACTAATCTTTTCGCTCCCTATCTCCCAGTCTCCCAATCCCCCAATCTGACTTTTACTTCCCATGGCCTGAATGTGCTGAGCCAACCCCTGCGAGTGCTTCTTTCAGTTTCGATTCGGAGTCGATGAGGAAATTGGCGCTCGTCACAACTCGCTCGCCGGCCTTCAGTCCTTTGATCACCTCATAATAACCTTCCACCTTCGCCCCGACCTTCACCTCTCTTGGCTCAAAATAACCAGAGCCCTTGTCAACGATGGCCAACTGCCGAATCCCCGTATCGATGATCGCCCCTTCGGGGACGGCCAACTTTTGTCCCAGACGAACCTTTATCTCCACATTGGCATACATTTCCGGTTTGAGCTTCCCGTAAGGATTTGGAAATTCAAACCTCACCTTTGCCGTCCGGGTTTCTGGGTTGAGAGCAGGATAGATGTATATCAACTTCCCTGAGAAAGCCTCTCCTGGAAGATAAGAAAGTTGAACCGTCGCCTGCTGTCCCAATCGGATGAATGGAAGTTCATATTCGTAAATGTCAGCGTAGAGCCAGACCGCAGAGAGATCAGCCAGTTTGAACAGGGCTACCCCTGGCATCACATTCATCCCTCTGTAGGCTGCCTTCTCCAGGACAAATCCACTAAAAGGAGAATGAAGCGTAAGTGTTTTTTTAACCTGGCCACTTTCTTCTAAGGCTTTAATCTGTTCGTCACTGATGTCCCATAGTTTGAGACGGCGTTTAGCAGACTCTGCCAGAGATTCTCCGCTCCCGGCCACTTCTGGAAATGAGCTTTTTGCCAAATCTTTCTTTGCTCGAAGAGCGATGAGATATTCCTCCTGAGTGGATACTAATTCCGGGCTATAGATGGTAAGAAGTGGCTCCCCCTTTCTGACGAATCTGCCTGTGAAATCAACATAGAGATCTTCAATCCAACCCCCGATTTTGGGTGAAACAGTTACCAGCCTCTTTTCATCATAGTCCACCCTTCCCACAGTCCGGATCACCTTTTCGAGAGGCTTCATCTCAACGATTCCGAATTTGACTCCAATCAATTGCTGCCGTTCAGAAGTAATCTGGACCGTACCAGGGGAAACCTCTTGCACCTTCCCTTCCTTCTGGATCGACTCCATGGTCAGACCCTTCATCTCCATGTCCATGTCTCCAGCTTTTTTTGTAGCCTCCGCTTTCCTCTCCTCATGTTTCACACCTTCTTTATGGGGAGTGGTCTCCTTTCCTTTTCCACAGCCAGAGATTAACCATGGCAAAACCAATAATAGAATGAGCCAAATCAATCTTTTCATTTTCCTTCCCCCCTCTCGAAGAGTTGTTTTCCAATAGCCGCTCCTAAGCTCGCCACATTCTTTCCATATTCAGTTAGTGCCAGGTGATACTCCAACTCATACTTATAGAGTGTCATCTGACTGTCCAGTAGGGTCATAAAATCGGCCTTATTTACTCGATAGGCGCTCATCGCTGAGTTTATCTGAAGACTTGCCTGTGGGATGATCCCCGTCTTATAGAGGTCGATCTGCCTTTCCACCCGCTGGATCATTGAGCTCATATCTGTAACCATATAAAGAATCTCATTCTTCATCGCCCGGTATTGGGCTTCTACTCCGAGGATCTCGGCTTTTGTTTCTGCAACTTTCCGATCCTGTTTCGATTTGTAGAAGATAGGGATATTCATCTCCATCATCCCGGTAAGCATATCCCGCCGTTTCATCACTTCCGGCCCCCGACTATTGTCCCTCTGACCATAAGCAAATTTGAAATTAAAGTCAGGATAATACTCCCTCTTGGCAAGAGCATAAGCCTTTTCTTTTGCTTCGATCATCTTCTTCATCCCCTTCAGGGTGGGGTTCATCTCCAGAGCCATTTTCTGAAGTTCTTCTAAGGTGAAAGGAAGTTTCCTGAAAATGACTTCTTCAGGTTCACCCATTTGGGTCTCCGGTGGCCGGTTGAGGAGGGCTTTTAGCTTCGCTTCCAGGGCTCTTCTTTTTTGGGCAAGCATGATCAACTCGTCCACCATTTTGGAAACCTCGACATGGGACTTGAGGACATCCTGCTGAATTCCTTCACCAACGGAATAACGAGCTTCGGCTATTTTAGCAAAATCTTCGAGAATCCTTTTATTTCTCTCGACAACCACCGTGGCGCGGTAGACATGAGAGAGATCGTAATAAGCCGACTTCACTTCTTTAATTATCCGGTTGGCCTTCTCCTGAATCTCGTTAAAAACAGCCTCAGATTCCTTCTCTGCCATCTCCCCCATGAGCTTTCTCTTCCCAAAGAAAGGAAACATCTGTGAGACGGAGATCTCCTTCATCGTCATATCCTCATCCCGAAATCTGAAATTTGTAGGAAGGTTGATGATGCCGAAGCCAAACATCGGATCCGGGAGAGCGCGGGCTTGTGGCACTTTCTCCTTAAAGACCTCCCATTTCTGTTTAGCAGCCAGGATTTCCGGATTGTTCTGGATCGCTTCCTCAACCAACTGATCTACATTCAGCCGTGGTTTCTCTGACTGAGCTGAGGAAGAGAAAGAGACGAAAATGAGAAAGGAGAAAAAAACTACTTTAGCCAAATTAGATAATTTTAACCCCATTTCATCACCTTCCTTCTGAAATGTTAATCAATTCCCGATGGAAACATTTTTACCGAGGAACATGAAAAGAAAGTATCATATTCTTAAGACTAATAAAAATGTTTCCATAAGTAAATACTGTGAACTTCTTATTTAAAATAGATTAAGACCCTACGTTTCAAATGTTAACTAATTCTACAGCTAAAACCTATTTTGGGGAACACTATTTACAAAACTTATTTAATTTAAGTCGGTTATAACTATGTATATTTTTAGACCCATTGGTGTCCTAAATCAAAACAAAAAGCTCTTGACCTTTTGGCTAAACCTTAAGGGGGGTGAAGGTTTTAGCAAGTTGGGGACCTAATTTTACTCAGGTCCTTGGCCAAGAGCTTTTATTAAATTTTTGTTAAATTATGCTGATTAGATACTGATAGATATGGTTTGTAGAGCCTCTCCCACCATCCACATTGATTATACTAAAAAAAGTAAAAAAGTAAAATAAAAAATGAAGGATAGTTTATTTTTAGATGTAACTATAAAATTAAAGGCTCACATCCATCTCTTCGAGTATAAAATAATTAATTGCTAATTAAATTAATGAGCAATAATTGTGCCAAAATCACACTTTTTTAAAAAACCCCTTTGCCCCCATGAAATTGAGTTTCGAATACCATGTGTTTTGGGGGACGAAATATGAGGGATGTTAATTCATCGATCTTTAGTAAAGAGGGTGTTAAAACCACTCGGCCACTTAACGGAAGTGGTAAAGGTTCTGGCATGTTTATATTTAAAATTAAAGGGCAATGGAAATTATATCCACAATCCATTTTCATATTCCCCATGTGATTTCCCTCTGGACATTCATCTATGGAAAACACGGGAACATATGAAAAAAGAATTCCAAGAATCAGAAAACAACCTATGGCTCTCATATCCATTTTCTCCCATTCAAAGAGAGATGGCTCCCGGTCGAACCGCTAAACCTTTAGGGGGGGGTGAAGGTTTTAGCCTGGGTGCTCAACCGAGAGCTGTTTCTTTTGCCTTTCACAATCAGGACAGTATTCAGGATATCGGTCCCCTCCATCCGGGAAAATTGTCACAATCACACCCTGGTCAATCGACTCTGCTAACTTTAATGAGGCCCAGAAAGCAGCGCCCGAAGAAGGACCCACCCACAGACCTTCTTCCTTGGTGAGACGGTTGGCCATTTCATAGGCATCTTCCGTCTTTGCAAATAATGTTCCATCCAAAATCGTTTCATCATAAATACCAGGCCGGATGGCGGTCTCAATATGTTTCAACCCCTCTATCCCATGAAAACCGCTGTCCGGCTGAACCCCAAAAAGTCCTATGTTGGGGTTATACTCTATTAACCTTCTCCCTGTGCCCATCAACGTTCCACCGGTTCCTACCCCTGCAACGAAGTGAGTTACCTTCCCTTTGCTCTGCTGTAGGATCTCAACCCCTATTGTTTCGTAATGGGCTTTCCAGTTTGCCGGATTGTTATACTGGTCTCCTTTGAAATATCGATGAGGATTTGCCTCATAAATTCTCTTTGCCTCAAGAAGAGCTCCGTCTGAACCCATCAAAGGGTCTGTGAAAATCAGTTTCACACCATAGGCTTCGAGCGCCTTCTTTCTCTCCTCGCTCACATTGGCAGGGACAACTAACTCCACTTGATAGCCTTTGATTGCCCCAATCATCGCATAGGCGATTCCTGTATTGCCTGAAGTGGAATCGAGTATGATCTTATCCCGAGTCAGCTGGCCTGATTGTTCTCCATCTTCGATAATCTTCAGAGCAGCCCGGTCCTTAACAGATCCCCCAGGATTGAGCCATTCTGCTTTTGCAAAGATCTGAACCCTTTTGAGATGCCTTGTCATCTGACGAATCTGAATTAAAGGTGTGTTTCCAATAAAGGTGAGCAGAGAGTTAGGGTCTGCTCTCCTCAAACTTTTTTGGTCCCCTAAGACATCTCTAATTCGAAGAACTTCCATAAATACCTTCGATTGTCTAGTGAAAGTTCATTATCTGTCACCCTGAATTTATTGATTCACATTCGTTCATCACTTCGTGCCAGGGTCTCATAATATATCTAATCTTTTAGATGCTGAAACGAGTTCAGCATGACTCATACAAATTATTAAGGAATGACTTCGATCTCCTCAAGATAGATGGCTTCCTTCCTGATTTGAAAAGCCTTCACGACCGGATTCTTCTCTTCTTTCAAAGAAATGATGATGGATGAGACATCCGGATAAAAGGCCAATTTTACATCTGTCTCGGATGGAAAGGGAATGGTATGGGGATGTGAATGATAGACAGCAATCATTTCTATCGATTCCTTCTCCATTTCTTCAAAAACTCTCAACTGATCTCGAGGGGACATTGAATATTGAACAGGACTTTCCTCTGTATTCTTAAGTTGAAAAACCTTCTCAACCGTCTTTTCCTTCCCGCTCAAAATTCCACAACACTCCAGCGGCCACTCCCTTCTTGCATGGTCAAGCATCCCTTGATAAATAATTTGAGGAATCCGAATCATTTTTTAATTACCGGCTGGCAATCCTGTTTCAATATTTTCATCCGTTCTGCTCCACTCGATCCACGAACCATCATAGTTGTGAAGTTTCCCCAGGGAATAACCCACTAAGTAGAGGCTCACCAAACTGTGAGCCGAACGTACCCCGGAGTGTCAGTAAATGTAGAGATCTTTTTCCGGAGTCACTCCCTTGGCACGATAGACCTTTTTAATCTCCTCTGCCGGTTTCCAGTAACCCTTATAAGGACCTTCTTCCAGAATACTCTCTTTCCACTCAATCCAGGTCACCCCAGGAATGCGTCCAGCTTTGATGGCTCCCTTCTTCATCTCCTCACCTAAATATTCTTTCTTTGAGCGAACATCCAACACAACCTTTCCAGGTTCCTTCAATGCAGATTTAACCTCTGGTAAGGTGCAGAGCAGTGGTTTAGGATCTTTGGCTTCTTCTTTCAGTTTGAATCGGGTCTTTTCCACCCTAGGTGGGTTTATATCAAGGGGATAGCCTTTAGCCTTCCAGGCATCGATACCGCCATCAAGAAGTTTCATCTGCTTGAGGGGAAAACCGTAATAGGCAAGAATCCACCACAGCCTTGCATGATCGTACAGGTCTGAATAGATGATCAGGGTATGCTTGTTGCTGATTCCCAGATTGCCCAAAAGCTCTTCAATCTGGGGTTGGGGAGCCATCATCCCTGGGATGGGATGAGCCTTATCCTCAATATCCGGCCGCCAAATTTGGACAGCTCCTGGGATATGGCCGGAAAGGTATGGAATTTTCTCACGCACATCAATGATCCGAATATTGGGATCCTGTTTCTCAACAAGGACTTTAAGTTCTTCAGGTTGAATGAGGATTTCTGGATGAGCATACCCTCCATTGGGAACAGCTTGGGTGGTCTTGCTCATGGCCATAAGAAGTAGAACCAAGGGTATAAGCAAAACCAAATGTTTTATCCGTCTTATATACTTCTTAGATCCTTCGGTGATCATCTTATCTGACACGATCCTCTTAAAGTTAACCCTTCGGCTTTCTCCGACTTGAAGGCTGAAGCCTGCTCAGGGTTAACCCTGAGTGCGCCTTTGTCTCCGCTCTTAAGAGGCAGGGCTTGGGCGCAATCGAAGGGTTAAACAGCCGCTGGCCTTGCTGTTTCCAAGCTACATGTTTCATGATAATTGGTTAATCCCTTTATTTTCGACTCCCCATTACAAAGAGGACATGACGGATTTTTTCTGATCGGAAACGTTTTGAATTCCGTCTCTAGGGAATGATAAATCAAAAATTGACCAATCAAAGGTTTCCCCTTTTTTAAAATCAGCTTGATCGCTTCGGTAGCCTGGATCAATCCAATTTGCCCGGGTACAACTCCCAGGACACCTGCTTCGTCTCAGCTTGGGACCAGACCCGGTGGAGGAGGTTCTGGAAAGAGACAACGCAAACAGGGCCCTCCCTCTTTTGGAAAAAAGACACTGGCCTGGCCTTCAAATTGGAAAACGCCTCCATAGATATAAGGCTTTCCTGTAAAAAAAGAGGCGTCGTTGACGAGATACTTCGTCGGAAAATTATCAGACCCATCAATGATGAGATCGTACTCTTGAAAAATCTCGAGAGCATTCTGGGGAGTTAATCGTTCTTGATAGGTCAGAACCTTCACATCGGGATTAATTCGATGAATAGCCTCTTTGGCTGATTCAGTCTTCGGCCTTCCCACATCAGCTAAACCATGCAATATTTGTCGTTGAAGATTGGTCAAATCTACTTTGTCAGAATCGATGATACCCAGGGTTCCTACTCCTGAGGCGGCCAGATAAAGAGCCGCCGGACAACCCAGCCCTCCTGCGCCGATCAGAAGGACTTTAGCCTTCAGCAGTTGGAGCTGTCCTTCCATTCCTACTTCTTTAAGCATCAGGTGCCGACTATATCGGGTGAGTTGATCCGGTGTGAGTTCAGAATCGCTCACCACTTCATAACCAGCCTCCATCCACCCATTAATCCCCTTGGCCATGGAGAAAACATTCGTATAGCCCTTCTCTTTCATCAACTTGGCAGCGGCGAGAGAACGGATCCCCCCGGCACAGTAAACGACCACTGGAATATTTTTATCAGGCAGCAGATTTTCCACCTTTTCGTTCAAAAAACCCTGTGGAAGGAAAGTTGCTCCATCAATATATTCCAGCGCTATCTCTTCCTTCTCCCGGATATCAAGGAGAACAACAGGTTCCTTTTTTTCAAGGAGTTGATGGGTCTCCTCCACCGAGATTTCAGAACCCTCTTTCTTGGCCTTGATGATGAACCAATCCTTGAAGGCTTTAATTGTTTTTAATGTTCCTATTTTCATTTGATCCCCCTTATTTCTCTCTATCTCCCCATATTACTCAATGATGTTTCTTTCTACGGGTTCAACGGTAACTCCAATCTCATTCAGATAATTGAGGGCTTTTGAATATTCTGTTTCCTCTCCATCAATCTCTAAAGTCACCCAACCCACATTCTCTGACACATTGGCACTACGGATATTCGTAACCAACTTAAATTGGTGGCCAATATTATAAATGACAGGCTCCTTAATAAGTTTGGGTGGAAAAGTGAGTGTCAATCTCCTCCTGAGAGAAGATCCACCGGCAATGGCAGGGATAATAGAAATTTGATCTCCTTCTTTCAACGGGGTCTCCAAATTCTGGATGAACCGGATATCTTCGTCATTGACATAGATGTTGATGAATCGCCTCACCTCGCCCTGTTCATCCCGAAGCCTCTCTTTAAGCCCTGGATAGGTCTCTGTAAGCCACTGGAGCACTTCCCCCACTGTTTCCCCTTTTGCCTTAATGACATCCTGCTCCCCTGTTAACTTCTTCAATGGCGTTGGTATTCGAACATGAACCTCCATCTCTTCCTCCTCCTAAACCCTTATATCGTAGCCTGAGCTCTAACCTCTGTTTCTTTCAGTTTCGCTTCAAAAATTTTTTTAAAATCGGACAGCTTGGCCTCAATGAGAAGTGGATGGCCAACCCGGTCTTGTATTGCCTCTTGGGTCTTCAGCCCATTTCCAGTAATCGAGATTAAAATGGACTCGTCCCTCGGGATCATGCCTTGCTCGATCAATTTCTTTGTCACTCCAACGGTGACCCCTCCTGCAGTCTCTGTAAAGATTCCTTCAGTCTGGGCTAAGAGTTTCATACCTTCAATAATCTCCCCATCTGTCACATCATCAGCCCATCCCCCAGATTCCCGTATGGTTTGCAGGGCGTAGAGTCCATCTGCAGGGTTTCCGATGGCCAGAGATTTCGCAATTGTCTTTGGCCGTTGTGGTTTGATCCAGTCATTCCCTTCCTTAAAGGCAGAGACAATGGGATTGGAACCCGAGGCCTGGGCCCCATGGATTTTTGTATCCACCCTATCCAGCAGGCCAATTTTTTCAAATTCTTTAAACCCTTTCCAAATCTTTGTGATGAGGGAACCTCCTGCCATAGGAACAACGACATGTTGGGGAACTCTCCAACCCATTTGTTCAGCAATCTCGTATCCAAAGGTCTTGGATCCTTCTGCATAGAACGGGCGTATATTGATATTGACGAATGCCCATC
>Ga0315281_10004778_pt1 | contig 19599 bp, 9 predicted proteins | sample YL17G07_0_MG_FD_204540 | JGI IMG/M metagenome (GOLD analysis project Ga0315281, IMG submission 204540) | Sediment microbial communities from Yellowstone Lake, YNP, Wyoming, USA - YL17G07_0 | ecosystem: Environmental > Aquatic > Freshwater > Lake > Sediment | place: USA: Wyoming | collected... | reverse complement strand
CGACACAGCAGCGCGCGCTCTCCTGGGTGGGGAGATACCCCTGGGCGTTCTCACCTCCTTCTTCGGAGCCCTGGGCTTTGCGCTCCTGATGATGCACACAGGGGTACGGCTGAGGCCATGAGCGAGACCGACCTGCTGTGCGTGAAGGACTTGCATTTCGCCTATGACGGTGGATCCAGGCCCGTCGTGAATGGGGTGAGCCTTCGCCTTGGAAGGGGTGAGGTGTTGGCCGTCCTTGGCCCAAACGGCGCCGGCAAGACAACCCTCCTGCACACCCTGCTTGGAATTCTCAAGCCGCAGTCAGGCCAGATATGGTTAGAGGGGCGAGAACTCAGCGCCTGCCCCCGCAGCGAGATCAGCCGCGTGGTAGGCCTGGTCCCCCAGTTCGAGCATGTGGCCTTCGAGTACAGCGTCGAGGAATACGTGCTCATGGGCCGTGCTCCCCACCTCGGGATGCTCGAGCTCCCCACTCAGGTTGACAACAGGCTGGCCGCGGAGTCGCTAAATCAGCTTGGACTGCTGGCTCTCAGACACCGATCGATGCTCGAACTCAGCGGGGGCGAACGGCAGATGGTGGTGCTGGCGCGGGTGCTGGCTCAAGAGGCACGGTTGCTGCTGATGGACGAGCCTCTGGCCCACCTCGATCTCAGCAACAAGGGGCGCACCCTCGCAGCGATACGTCGATTGTCTGAGGCCGGCGTTGCTGTCATATTCACAACTCACGAACCGGACATGGTCCAGGGCGTTGCCCACAGGGTGTTGCTCATGCGAGAAGGGCGGGTGGTGGCTTCGGGTCGGACCGAAGCGGTGGTGACCTCCGAGACTCTCAGTCAGACATACGGTGTGGCCATCCGCGTCCTGAAGGTCGATGGCGTGTCTCTTGTGCGCCTCGAGGCGATGTTGTGATCACCGCCGGCCCAGTGCGTGTGATCGTGACCGGCGAGGTCGGGTGCGGCAAGACCCGGACCTGTGAGGCAGCCGCCGAGCGGCTGCGGGATCTCGGCTGGGTGATCGCTGGCGTGGTTTCGCCCGGGATCTGGGTGGGGAATCGGAAGGTGGCCATCGACGCACTCGATCTGCGGACTGGCCACACGAGGCGCCTGGCCGAGCGCGCTGGGGTGGGTCACGCCTTGGCCGGGCCGGCGACGCGAGGCTGGCACTTTGATGCAGAGACGATCGCGTGGTGCAACTCGCTCCTGGCCCACGCAATCGACTGCGACCTGCTGGTTGTCGACGAGCTCGGCCCGTTGGAGTTCGAATCGGGGGATGGGCTGACACAGGGTGTGCGTGCGGTGGATGGCGGGCGCTTTCACCTGGGGCTAGTGGTGGTACGCCCCCGACTCCTTCAACTTGCACAGGCGCGTTGGCCTGCGGCCGTTGTGCTCACGCTGCATGAGCCGGCGGAATCCCCGGCCAAGGTCGATCAGATACTCGCGATCGCGGGCGGGATGCACCCCCATCCGTCAGGATGACACGATACAGTGGCATTCTGAATCTTCGATTAGTAACCCATCCTCCTCGCGTCAGGTGGAATTTCCTTTGAGGTGATCAAGATGTCCGAGGAATGCTGTGCAATTCCGAGTGCTGGTTCCGCAGTGTGCGAATCCCCCGTGGCGCAGGCGAGGCCGAAGAGGGAGAAGCCGCCGTGCCCTCGCTGTGGGCAGGCTGGCAAGCCGGTCGAGGGGCAGACCGTGCGAGCGCTAGTTGCTCTTTCGCTTCGAAGCGTGCCCCAGGGCAATTACCTCTTCTGCCGCACTCGCGACTGTCCAGTCGTCTATTTCAGCCAGGACCACGAGACAGTGGTGTTGAAATCGGAGATGCGTGAGCGCGTCTATCAAAAGGAGCCGGACTCCGCCGACGTGTGGATCTGCTACTGTTTCCGTCATACCGTCGGGGATGTGACCAAAGGTCTCAAGGCAGACCGCGACCGCATCCTCTCCGATATCAATTCTGGGATCAGGGCCGAGGAGTGTGCCTGCGACCTGCGCAACCCTCAAGGTTCGTGCTGTCTCGGGAACGTAGTTGCTCTCATCAGGCAGGTGACGAGTGCTGAGGCACCTGAGTCGTCATCGGCGTAAGCATGTGACTGTCGCGTCATCATGGGGCAAGGCGGGGGTTTCCTCGCCCCCTGGCCTGGACCGCAGGCACAACGCCGGTGTTGCTCGCGGGGCGGCCTGGGCTGGTACGGCGGTGTTAGTGCCCTGCCTTGTACTCCTCCGCTCCGCCCAGGGTCAGTATTTGTCAACATTCCTCAAGAACCACGCCCAGAGGGTCTTGACCTGTGACTTTCTGCCATTCATCGATTTGTTCTTCCGACAGATCTAAGCTTTTTTCACCCTCGAACTCGAGTCGCGGCGAGTTGTTCTTTGTAGTGTCACATCTCACCCGACGGACGCCTGGGTGACTCAACGGCTTCGGCAGACGACCCCCTATGGCTATCCCCTTCCTTTCCCGATTCTCGACTGGGACCGCAAGTGCGGCAAAGATTCTGCTCGAGTCGCTAAGGCAAGCTCGATTGGAGTCCTCGAGGCACCCTACTGTGCTCCTGAGGCCAACGCCATCTGCCAATGGTTACCGGGGAACCTGAGGAGAGAATGCCGTGATCACCTTTTGCTTGTCAAGAACAGACAACTTAATCGGGTGATCAAGAAGCACGTCGAATACTTCAACCGTGCACGACCCCACCAGGGGATTGGGCAGAGGATTCCTGAGGGGATCGCACCCCAGCCAGCCTGGCTGAGGCGAGGAAGCCTTGTCACGGTTCCGGTCCTCAATGGATTACACCACGACGATCGGCGTGCTGCACGAGTCTGCAGCCGTCCGAACAACCTCGGACGGGGTTTTCGGCTAGCACAGGGTTCTCGGCCACCACAGGGATTCTCGACTATTGCACTTGTTGTGTTATACTTTGGCTATCAAATGTAGGCTGTAGATATGACAAACGATACCCAAAGTCGAACGGCTGAGCCTCTTGGTCGCTTGGAGTCTGAATTCCTGGCCCAGGCAGGACCTCTTGGCGTCTTCACGCTCAAGGAGGCGACCCGGATCCTAGGCCCCGCCCATGCAAGACACGCGCGGACTTTTCTGGACCGACTTGTGCGCAAGGGCTGGATCGGGCGGATCAAGCCCGGTCTCTTTGCTGTAATCCCTCTCTCCTCCGGGACGTCGCGCACACCCCAGGTTCACGAGTTCCTCGTGGCTATGGAACTCGTCAAACCCGCGGCCATTGCCTTCTTCTCGGCGATGAACTTCCACGGTCTCACCGAGCAGGTCCCGCACCAGGTATTCGTCGCCACCAATCACAAGGTAGCACGATTGGACAGGGTCGCGCTAGGTGTTCCGTTCAGGATCATCTGCCTCCGGCCTGCTCGTTTTTACGGCGTCCGCAAGGAGTGGATTAGCGAACACTCGTTCATGGTCACCGACCCGGAAAAGACCATAATTGACGGGCTGGCATTGCCACAATTCGTTGGCGGAGTCGGGACCGTCGCTCGCGCTCTGGGCACATCGTGGTCAAACCTGGACGAGAAAAGACTGCACCATTACGCGACGAAGTTCGGAACTTCGGCCGTCGTGAAGCGTCTGGGATACCTGCAGGAAGTGCTTGAAGTGGGCGAGCCCGAGAAGCTACGGCTCTCGACGCTGCTCTCCGCCGGGTATCCGCGGCTTGACCCGACGCTTCCGTCGGATGGGACTCTCAGCCGCCGCTGGGGACTCCTAGTCAACGCGCGGGTCCGCCCATGATCACCACGCCCGAGCTCCATCGTTGGGCGGAGCGGGAAGGGCTACGTTTCGACCAGGCCGAGAAGGACGGTGTCATCCTTCTGGTACTCGCTTCCCTCGCGCGGACACTCGGGACCGAAGCTTCATGGGTGTTGAAGGGCGGGACATGCCTCCGTCATTGCTACTATCAACGATACCGGTTCTCGGAGGATATTGATTTCACCTGCCTCGGAACGGACCTGGAGAAATCTCTCGCCTTCCTTGCCCGAATAACTGCATCGATCTCCGAAGAAACCGGGATTGCGCTGAGATGCAAGGATTCGCTGGCTGCAGGTGACGATGCCCAGGTCGAGGTCCCGATTGAGTACTCCCGTGGCGGGCGCCGCACGCATGGACTATCGGCGGTCAAGATCCACCTCACGTTCGATGAGCCGCTGCTCACCCGTTCCGAGCGGCACACAGTCACCCCATCCTGGCCCGGCATTAAGCCGTTTGCGGTCTCAGCCTACTCCAAGATCGAGATCGTCGCCGAGAAGATGCGTGCTCTGATCCAGCAGCAGGAGAGGTGGCCTCGTGCTCGCCACCTCTATGATCTCTGGTACATGACCTGTTTCAAGGGCGAGACCTACTCCCGCGAACAACTGCGTGACCTGTTTGAACGGAAATGTCAGGTACGGGGCGTCCCGGCTGATCCCAACCTCCTGCGCTCCGAGCACTTGCGAGAGTGGATCCGCGACTCATGGACCAGCCAGCTCGTCCCTATGCTCACGCCCGCTCCTGACTACGACAAGGTCTGGACTGCGTGGAGTGCAAGAAGCGAAGGCCTCATATGACCCATCGCTTTGCTGTGAGAAATTCGGCTTTCTCGAAAGAGTCGGTCCTGCAATCGCATTCCCTCACGGCTTCGTGACCCCCTGCTAGGGGCGGACATGGCGTATCTTCGCTCCGTTGTTCCGCTCGGCTTCCCATGCGGTCCGCATCCCCCTTCTCTTGCGGCCACCCTTGAGGTAGCATGGAGAAGTGCGCATCGCCGTGGACTGTCAACAGCGGTTCAAAACCAGGCCAGAATCAGCGGTTGAAAAGTAGGCCACTTTGTACTTAGGTCAACGCCTCCGCCTGGGAGGACTTGGCCCTTTGACTGGTGAGCTTCTTGTCTCTCAGTCGGTAGGAGTCTCCTTTCAGGGAGAGGATCTCGGCATGGTGCACGAGGCGGTCGATCATGGCAGCAGCCACAACCGGGTCGCCGAAGATCTCTCCCCATGCGGTGAACGGCTTGTTTGAGGTCACGATCACCGAGCCTCGTTCATAGCGGGAGGAGACAAGTTGGAAGAAGAGGTTGGCGGCTTCGGCATCGAAGGGGATGTAACCCACCTCGTCGATGATGATGAGCGGGGTACGCTCGAGCAGCCGCAGGTAGCTCTCCAGCCGCTTCTCGTGGTTGGCTGTGGCCAGTCTCATCACCCATTGAGTCGCCGTCGCAAATTGGACGCGATGTCCAGCCAGGCAGGCCTTCATTCCCAGAGCGACGGCCAGGTGGGTCTTCCCGGTCCCGGGTGGGCCGAGGAAGATCACGTTGTCTCGGGCCTCAATGAACGACAGGGTTGCCAAGTGAAGGACCACTTGCTGGCGGACGCTGGTCTGGTAGGTGAAGTCGAACTCTTCGATCGTCTTGCGCGCAGGGAAGTGGGCAGCCCGGATGCGGGCCTCACCGCCTTGAGCTTGACGAGCCAAAACCTCCTGCTCGAGCAGGGTGGCCAGGAAGTCCTCGTAGCTCCAGCTCTCGCTGCGTGCCCGCTCAGCTACCCGGGCGACGCCTTGTGCGATGCGCGGGGCTTTCATCTGCCGGATGAGGTAGGCCAGGTCGTTCATGCCGCCACCTCCTCCGCCAGGAGGGCATCATAGACACCCAGATCTCGTTGCTCCACACCCAGCGCGGCCTGCAGCGGCAACTGCAACCCCGGCACAAGGGTCCGAGGGGGCGAAGGTGGAGTAACTCTGTGTGCCGACCAAGGTCGTTCCTGATGCCCGGGAAGCGTGAGCACTTGATGGTAGCCAAAGCAGCGGGCATGCTGGGCCACAAGGCGGCCCTGGTCAAAGATGCGGACCAGGATGCCATCCAGTTTGGCCGCCAGCCGCCTTCCAGCCAGAATCAAGGGAATCGAGTAATCGTTCCCATCCAGCCTCAGATAGCCCCACCGAGTAGCCTTGGCAAAGAGTATCTCCTCCGGCTGGTACGGCTCGGCCGGCAACATCCGCAGATGCGATCGCTCGATCTCGAACCGGTCAACCGGCCGCTCGTCCAGACCGTTGTGGATGCGGGCGTTGCATGTCTCATCCCGCCACTCGTCTCCTTGGGCTTGCAGATCCTCCATGCCGGTGAACTTTCTCCCGGCCCAGAAGTTGTTCTTGAGGTAGTGGATGGGCCGTTCGACCAGCCCCTTCTCGTGAGGTTCCCCGGGCCAGGTGGCCAGAGGACGGAATCCATAGCGGTCGGCGAAAGGCAGGAACTGCGGGTTGAAGGTCACCTCCGTTCCTCGGCGTTTCAAGACAACCGATTTGAGATTGTCGTACACGATGGTCTGAGGTACCCCGCCCAAGAAGGCCATGGCCTCTGCGTGACAACGCAGGAAGTCCACCAGTCGCGTGCGGAAGGAGAAGACCACGGTCAGCATCCGGCTGTATCCCAGGACCATGACCAGGGCGTAGACCGGCCGCAGCTTCCCATACGGGTCGGGAATCGGATCGGGCATTTGTGCCCAGTCTGCCTGCCCGATCTCCCCCGGCCGATACACCGTGCGCTGAAAGGCGTTGACCGGCCGCGGACGAACCTGGCGCAAGTGCACCCGCACGATCGTGACCCCGCCCTGAAAGCCCTCCCCGCAGATGATTTCATGCACCCGCACGGCCGACAGACGCGGGTACTCCGCCAGCAGTTCAGCAATCCGCCTCTTGAAGGGATCGAGCTTCGAAGCCTGTGCTGCTCGCTGGTAGACCGGCGGACCACTCGCCCGAAGGACCCGTGTCACCGTTTCCCGCGCCATACCCAGTCGCCGGCTGATGGCTCGGATCGACATCCCTTCCATCCGATGCAATCGCCGAATCTCGGCCCATTGATCCACGCTGATCATCCTTCCCGCCTCCGCGAACCTCGTGCCCGTCGTTCGACTGGAGGCCGATGATAGCCGCCTGGAGTGGCCTAGTTTTCGACCGCTGATATTGGCCTATTATTCAACCGTTGGTGACATGGACTTCTCTTCCTGTGCTCTGAGTTACCTGCGAGCATCGGCGAGCGCCGAGGATTGCGATCAACCAGCGGGCAACGTGACACAGTAAGAAACGGGTCGGCAAGCGCAAGGCCTGCGTACCGATCAGAAGTAGGACGCTTTATTCGTCGAATCAACGACGGCGTCATCGCAGAGAATCAGGGAAATACAAGGGGTGCGGGTGAACTGAGAGTCGCCCTATTCCCAAGCAAGGATTCGCGGGTTCGAATCCCGTCACCCGCTCACACAGCCAAAACAAAGCGCATCCGGCCTCCGATTGGAGGCTGGTTGCCTTGAAAGTCACTTACCCTGAAAGCAAGGACTCCCCGGCCCACACCTCACCAATCCACGTTTCCGCTTCAGTTGAGCCGACTCTCGTATGTACCACCGCTGCAACGATGGTGACTCCTCGGCGGGAGTCGCATTATTCCGAGTCATCCCTCAGCTCCGCTTTGCAGCGGAGCCTTCGCCACATGCAGCCACCCGCGGCAAGGATCTTTGTCCAGGGAAGGAGAATCATGCGCGAAGGTCACTTTATTCGGGAACTGCCCAGGTCCCATTTGGCGTTGCCGCGCCCGACACCACCCATTCGGTGCAAGCAAGGATTCGCGCGTCGCCCGCCCCCTGGCCTGTCGCTCCAGCCTGCCCTGGTGGCAGTCCAGGGGGCAGGCGGGCCGCGGGGCAGCAATCCCATCAGCTAATCTCACATGCCTCACGCTGGCCCAGGCGGCGTGATTGTTACTTGACTCCCATGGCATCTGGCCTAGAATAGCAGGCAGAACCATCAACTGAAGGCAGCGCGCCACGCCTTGGTCAGGGGGACACTGCACCAGACGCCTTTTCCGACGCCCTAATCGCATAGCGATTAGGCGTCTTTTGTTCGCGGCAAGCGATCCATTCCATACGCGGATTCCCAGGGGGGCGACATGAAGACCATCCACGGTCTGATGGGCGCTAGCAAGGGGATCAGGCTCGCCAACTGGACCAAGTCAAGAGCGACGACCAGGGTGCTTCACTCCCTGGTCGTCTTGTCTCTGTCAGTCCCAAATCTTCTCGCGCCATTCCCTGTGCGCGCACGGGAAGGCTCACCGGCAGACCAGGCCGCAGGCGACAACTTCGCGGACATGCCAGCCTCCCATCTCGTGCCATCCGATCCTGTGGAGGTCACGCGCCCCACATTCCCGAGACGAGAACCTCGGGCCGCGGATCGCTCACTCGAACCTGCAACCCTTCACTCCGCGGGCGCTGGGCGGGAACCTGCGGCTTCCGAGGACATTCCGGTCTCGTCGCAGACGCTGGATCCCCCGATACCTCCCGATGAGCCCTTCATCATCCTCGAGTCCCATGCCGAACACCAACATCCGTATATCCAGACAACCTACTTCGACACCAACTGCCCTGTTGGCCAACACCCAACCGAACGTTACGGGGTGTGCGCGGCCACTTTCACCTTTTACAACGGATACACCCAACCCATCGGCAGCTTTTTTGGTGGGTACGACCTGACTGTTGGCTACCAAGACCCCTTTTGGCGGAACTATGGGTTTACCTTCTACACCTCCGAGACCGACGCCTGCCTAGCCGGCATCTTCAACGCCGTTGTCAAGTGTAAACAGCAGTCTGTGCACCAAGAGCAGGTCTTCAAGGCGACGGAGCAAATGACGCTTCAACCGCACGAGAGCATTACCCTTACAAAGACAATCTTCTGGTCACTGGACCAGGAAATCACCTGGGCTGACTCTCGAAGCCTTCGGTCATTCTGCACCGATCCCAAAGAGTGCCGATTTGGGACCGTGGTGAAAGCCACCAATCCTGTCGGCCATCCCGTCAATAGCTACACCGGCGGACTGGACTATCCTGTCGAGGATCTGTCTCTGGCGACTCCCTCCGGCCCGCTCGCCTTCATCCGCAGCTACTCCTCGATATGGCTCGAGCCCACCACGCTCGGGTACGGCTGGGCGCACAATCAGGACGTCCACCTGACATTCCCAGACGATCCGGGAGGAGACTACGGGGTGGTCTGGTTCAAGGCCCACTCCGCCAACGAATACGCATTCCTCGAGAATGGCGACGGGACGTACACCCCGGCCAGCGGTCTGCTGGCCAACCTGACCAGGGATCCAGGCCCGCCGATCCGCTACACTATCGTTGACGCCTCGCAGAACCGGTATGTGTTTGACGAAACCGGCAAGCTCCTGTCGTGGTCAGATCCCCAAGATCGGTCTCTCGCCTACACCTACAACGCCTCCGGCAGGCTCGAGCGGGTGACCGATGGCATCTCGGGGCGGTACCTGGACCTCACCTACAACGAACAGGGGCGCATCGCGCTTGTGGCGGATTCCGCCTCCCGCCAAGTCAGCTATGGGTACGATCCCGCGGGAGATCTAGTCAACGTTACCGATGTTCTCGGGCAAGTGTGGACCTATGCCTATGATGGTGAGCACCGGCTGACGCAGGCGATCTCTCCCGGCGCGGCCACCGAGCTCACGGTGCAATACGACGCGCAAGGACGAGTGTTCCGCGAAACCGACGGGAACGACAACCTGATCGTGCAGCTTACCTACAACTCGGACGGAACTGTCACCGTTACGGACAGTCTGGGGCATGTCCAGACCGACACCTACGACGAACGGCGCACCTATGTGGGCGGGCAGGACCCGGAGGGCGGCACCACGACCAAGTCATACGACGCCCAGTTCCGCCCCACCACCATCACGGATCCCGCCTCCCACACGACAACCCTTACCTGGAGCTCGGACGGCGCCAACCTGACGCGCGTTGTCGACGCGGCCGAGAACCAGATCGACCTGACTTACAACTCCCTCAACAACCTCACCTCCGTGATTGACCAACGGGACTTCCTCACCACCTACCACTACACCGGCACCTTGCTTGACTCCGTGACTGACGCCCTCTACGGCACAACCTCCTACACCTACACTCCCGAGGGCTACCTTGAATCGATCACAGACCCGAAGGAGCACACGACCTCCTACGGCTATGACCCGCTGGGACAGCGAACCTCCATGACGGACGCCCTCAACCACACGACAACCTACTCCTACGACTCCCTGGGGAGGCTGATCGACACGACGGACGTACTGGGTCATATCACCCACAACGAGTACGACGCCGCCGGCCGCCTGGTGAAGGTGACGCGCAACTACGACCCCGGCCGCCCGCAGAACGACGAGAACCAGTACAACATCGTCACCTCCTACGTGTACGATCCCCGCGGCAACCAGGTGCGGGTCATCGACACACTCAATCGCGTCACCCAGTATGGATACGACAACGCAAACCGGCTGCTGGTGACGATCGATCCCGGCGAACACGCGACAACGAATACCTACGACACCGCCGGGAACCTGATCTCCACGACGGATGCCCTCGATCACGCCACGACCTATACCTACGACGACGCCAATCGCCTGCTCACCACGACCGATGCTCTGGAGAACACGACCACGACCACCTACAACCCCGATGGCACAGTCGCATCCACGACCGATGCCCTCGACCATACCACGACCTATGGCTATGACGAGCTCAAACGCGTGGTCTGGACAACCGATGCTCTGAACCACACCTCGCACACCACGTACGATCCCGCCGGGAACGTCTCGACTGTATCCAACGCCCGGGGATACACGACTTCCTACGAATACGACGCCCTTGGCAGGCTGATCCAGGAAAGGGACGCCGACGAGGGCATCACGGACTACTACTACGACGCGGACGGCAACCGGATCCGCACGGTCGATCCCAACGGGCACCCGACTACATTCATATACGACCCGCTCCACAGGTTGCTTTCGACGACGGACGCGCTGGACCATGTCACCACCTATGGCTACGATCCTCTGGGCAACCGCACCTCGGTGACGGACGCCAATGAGCGCACCACTCTCTTTGCCTATGATGCCCTTGGCCGTCTTGTCACCACAACCGATCCCCTGGTACATCAAACCGGGAGCACCTACGACGCGCTGGGCAACGTGACCAGCCGGACCGACGCCAACGGCAAGACCACCACCTACGAGTATGGCCTGCTCAATCGGCTGATCCACCAGACCGACCCGCTCGAAGGCGTGACAACCTTCGGTTACGATGCCGTGGGGAACCAGACTTCCCTGACAGATGCGAACAACCACACAAACACAACAGCCTACGACCCCCTCAACCGGCCGCTTACGGTCACCGATCCCCTTAGCCACGCCCGGTCCACCGGCTACGACGCGGTCGGCAACGTTGTCTGGACGAGGGATGCGGCCGAAAACAACACAACTTTCGCCTATGACGCCCTCGGGCGCCAGATCCGAGTGACCGATCCGCTGGGCAACAGCACCTCGTTCGGCTACGACTATGCCGGCAATCGCAGCTCCATGACGGATGCCGCGGGCATCGTTACCCGCTACGAATACGACCCGCTCGATCGGCTCTCGGCGGTTGTCGAGAACTACCTCGCCGAGCAGGTCTGGAACGCCGAGACGAACGTGCGCACGTCGTACACCTACGACCCGGCCGGCAGCCGCCTGACCATCCGCGACGGCAACAATCACATCACGACCTTTTCCTATGACGAGCTCAACCGGCTTGTGAGCGAAGCCGACCCGCTCGGGCATACAACTTACTATGGGTATGACGCCGTGGGCAACCGTTCCTCGCTTATCGATGCCGAGATGTACATCACGCTCTTTGGGTACGACGCGGCTAACCGCCTCGTTTCGATCAACTATCCCTCTCCCCAGACTGATGTCACCTTTGCCTACGACCCGGCCGGGAACCGGGTGGGCATGACCGACGAGGTCGGCACAACCACATGGCAGTTTGACGGCCTCAACCGTGCGACCTCCATCACGGGCCCGGTGGGCGGGACCGTCGGCTATGGATACGACGCCATCGGGAACCGGACTTCGCTCATCTATCCGGATGGCAAGACGGTGGGCTACCTCTACGACCCCGCCGACCGACTGACCCAGGTGACCGACTGGTCGTCCCTGGTCACCGCCTACAACTACGACGCCGCCGACCGGCTCGCGACAGTTGCACTCCCCAACGGCGTGACATCAAGTTACACATATGACGACGCTAGCCGGCTGACCCGTCTGGCGCATTCGGCGGGGGCGGAAGTCCTCTCCTCCTTCGACTACACTTACGATCCGGTCGGAAACCGCATCCGAGCCGTGGAGGAGGTAGACCAGCCCTTCGGGCCGCCGCCCGATCTCATCTTCGCCGACGGGTTCGAAAGTGGCGACCTCACGGCCTGGTCGGCCTCAGCGACAAACGGCGGGCGGTTGAAGGCTTCGGCCGCTGCGGCGATCGAGGGAGGCTTTGGCCTCGAGGCGACCTTTGCCAACAACGCCGCCATGTACGTGCAGGACAACACGCCAGAGGTCGAATCGCGATACCGCGCCCGCTTCTATTTCGATCCGAACTCGATTGCCATGGCGAGCGGGGACACGCACGTTCTCTTCTACGGCTACATGGGCGCGTCGACTGCCATCCTGCAGCTCGAGTTCCGCTCCTTCCAGGGCGACTACCAGGTTCGAGGCTCGCTCCTCAACGACGGCACAACCTGGACATACACCTCGTGGGTCACCCTGCTCGACCAGATGCACTACGTCGAGCTGGACTGGAAATCCGCGACTGCAGCCGGTGCGAACGACGGCGGGCTGACCCTGTGGCTGGATGGCGAGCAGAAGGCGAGCCTGGCGGGGGTCGACAACGACACCCGCCGTCTTGACATGGTTCGCCTCGGCCCGGCCTATGGGATCGATACCGGAACCCGCGGTACCTACTACCTCGACGCCTTCGAGTCCCGCTCACTCGACTATATCGGCCCCGATCCCAATGCCCCTACCCCGCCTCCCGCACCGCCCAAGCCGGATGTGGTCTTCGCGGACAGTTTCGAAAGCGGCAACCTCGCCGCATGGTCGGCAAGCGTGACCGACGCGGGCGACCTGAGCGTGACACCCGCTGCGGCGATCGAGGGGACCAAGGGCTTGCAGGCCGTGATCGACGACAACACGTCCATCTACGTCACCACCTGGTCGCCCTTCGACGACGCACGCTACCGCGCCCGTTTCTACTTCGACCCGAACTCCATCTCGATGGCCAGCGCCAACCTCCATACCCTGTTCCAGGGCCTGACCGGGACCTCCACCGTGGTGGTCCAGCTCGAGCTGCAATCGATCCAGGGTGACTATCAAGTCCGAGGCTCGCTCATCAGCGATGGCACCGCCTGGACTTACACTCCCTGGATCACCATCCTCGACCAGATGCACTACTTCGAGTTCGACTGGAAAGCCGCGAGCGTCGCCGGGGCCAACGATGGCGGGCTCACACTCTGGATCGACGGAGTGCAGAAGGCCAGCCTCTCGGCCATCGACAATGACACGCGAAGGGTGGATTTCGCCCGCCTGGGCGCGGTGGCGGGGATCGATACGGGCACACGCGGCACCTACTACTTCGATGCCTTCGAGTCGCGGCGCGAGAGCTACATCGGGCCCGATCCGGATGCGCCCCCGCCACCTCCGCCACCTGTTCCGCCGGAGGAGATCTTTGCAGACGGCTTTGAGAGCGGGGGACTCCTGGCTTGGTCGGCCCAGACAACCGGGGGCGGAGACCTGAGTGCCAGCACCGCCGCGGCAGCTTTCGGCACTTACGGAATGCAGGCGCTGATCAACGACAACACCGCACTCTATGTCTCGGACTGGTCACCCTTCGCCGAGCCGCGTTACCGGGCCCGCTTCTACTTCGACCCCAACTCGATCGTGATGGCCAGCGGCAACGCCCACTACATCTTCTACCTCTATCAGGGGACCTCAACGGTTGTCGGGCAGATCGAGTTCCGCTACTCCACGCCCAACTACCAGGTGCGCGTGGCGCTCATCAACGACGGCACAGGCTGGACCACAAGCTCCTGGTTCAACCTCAGCGACGCCTGGCATCCCCTCGAGGTCGACTGGCGAGCCGCCTCGGCGCCTGGTGCCAACAATGGCGGCATGACGCTCTGGATTGACGGGACGCAGCAGGCCAGCCTGACCGCCGTGGACAACGATACACGCCGGGTGGACTTCGTTCGGCTGGGTCCGGTTTCGGGATTGGACACCGGTACCCGCGGCATCTACTTCTTCGACGCTTTCGAATCCCGCAGGTCGCAGTACATGGGACCTCTGGCAGGCATGCCCGGCGGCCCGGAGATCTTCACCGAGGATGACACGCTGCTCGTCACCGAGACTGCCGAGCAGCCCCCGACGGTTGAGCCGGAGGCTTCGAGTACCCCCACACTCGCCCTGACGGAGGCAGCAACCGCAACTCCAAGTCCGGTCCAGTCGAGCAACACTCCCACCCCGCCTCCTACAGACGAGTCCACCCCGACACCGTCGTCGTCACCAACCGCTTTTTCCACGCCCACGGACGGATCGTCTCCCTATCCCACCATTACCCCATCTCTCACGGCGACACCCTCCTTCGACTCCCTCTTGCCGCCCGAGGCTTCCATCGAACCGACACCGGTCAATGGTTGGTCATGGAAGCCTGGAAAGGAAGCCGGGGACGTGGGGGAAGGTGGACTGGCACTCACCAGCGGTACTCTCTCCCCCGCGATCCTCATCGCCGGAAACCCAGTCGCCAATGAACAGCAAGGGCTGACTGCTTTCAACCCCGACAACCAGGAATACCTGGCGGTCTGGCGCAACTGGACGGGCGATTTCGACATCTACGCACGCCGCGTCGGCGCCGACGGCATTCCCATTAGTTCGGCCTTCCCCGTCTTCAGCGGAGGTGGCAACCAGCAGGATCCCTCAGCTGCCTACGGCGCAGGTGTCTACTTAGTCGCCTGGAGCGACGGAGGCAGCATCATCGGGCAGCGGGTTTCGCCCTCGGGAACGCTCCTCGGTTCCTACTTCTACATCGCCGTTGGCGGCGAAGCCAACTCAGCGCCTTCCGTCGATTTCAACCCCGTCTCAGGCGAGTTCTTCGTCGCCTGGGCACACACGGTCGGCGGCGACAACGACATCCGGGGCCAGCGCGTCGGCTCTGATGGCTCGCTTCTTGGAAGCCTGATCTACGTCGCTGCGCTACCGAATCACCAGTTGGAGCCTGTGGTCGGGCACAGCAGCGCCGGCGAGTACATGGTCGCCTTTATGTGCGACGAGTGGCCGAATCTCTTCGGCATCTGCGGGCGGAGGGTATCGTCCGGCGGAATGCTCCAGGGCGATCCCTTCACCATCTACAGCGCGCCAACCAACTCCAACAAGCCTGACCTTGCCTACGATGCCGGCCGGGGTCAATACTTGGTCGTCTGGCGGGAAACAACAGGTGGAAGTGACGAGGTCATGGAGCGCCTCGTCGGGGAGGACGGCTCCCTGCGCAGTGCGGCGATCGCTTCTGGCGCCCAGACATCCGACCCGTTCGCGCCGGCGGTTGCCTTCCATGCCGGGGCACAGACGTACTTGGCGGCGTGGACGGACAACCGCGCGGGCTGGAACGTTTACGGCCGCCACATCGCGCCAGACGGGAGCCTGGATGGAAATGCCTTCCCGATCGAGGCGGGCCCAAGCGACCAATCCGAGGTCAGCGTCGGGGAACGCGGGGCAGGAGGCGACCTCTTCATTATATACAGTGACAATCTGGCGGGGAGTCCAGACCTGTATGGCAAGCGCTATACACTGGTTGAGGCGACTCCCACACCCACCCCTTCCCCAACCGGTTCGCCAACCTTCACCCCAACGCCCAGCAAAACGCCCACGCCATCCAAGACCCCGACCCCCAGCAAGACGCCGACACCTACCGCGACCCATACCCCTATGGCGACGCACACAGCTACTGCAACCGCGACCAACACGCCGACGCCAACCGACACGGCGACATCAACGGCCACAAGCACGCCGACGGCGACTAATACAGCCACACCCACCGACACCGCCACGCCGACGGCAACCGCGACCTCGACCTGGCCGCCTCCACCCACGCACACGCCCACTCCCACGCCCTCCGTGTCCCCCACCCCGCCGCCTGCTGGGGTCACGGTGATTAACTACGTGTACGACTCCCTCTATCGCCTGACGGCAGCCGACTACTCGAGCGGCGAGTACTTCCACTACTCCTACGACCCGGTGGGCAACCGGCTGACAGAGCAGACCCAAGGCGGCACGAATACCTACGCCTATGACGCCGCCAACCGGCTGACGAGCGTGGACGGAGTGCCCTTCAGCTGGGACGATAATGGGAACCTGCTGAGCGACGGCGTGAGTACTTACTCGTATGACCACGCAAACCGTCTGACAAGTGCTGTGCGGGGCGTAAATGCCTACAGCTTCGCATACAATGGGCTGGGGGACCGCTTGCGGCAGACGCTGAACGGGGCCCCCACCAGCTACACCCTTGACATCAACACGGGTCTCACCCAGGTGCTGGCGGACGGGACAAACACGTATCTGTACGGGGGTAGCCGCATCGGGGAGCAGCAACCGGGTGGATGGCAGTATCACCTAGGGGATGCGCTGGGGAGCGTGAGGCAGCTGACAAGTGCGACTGGGACGGTCACGCTCGCCCAGAGCTACGAACCGTTCGGCAGCACGCTGACATACGCCGGCTTGGCCTCGACCGTCTTCAAGTTCTCTGGGGAGCAGACGGATGAGACAGGGTTGTCGCACTTGAGGACTCGATATTACGCATCGGCGTCGGGAAGGTTTCTTAGCCGAGACCTCTGGGATGGCAACCCACGACAACCCTTAACTCTCAACCCATTCCTCTACGCGCTCGACAATCCCGCAACCTATGTCGATCCCTCGGGGCGGGTGGTCAGCCCCACAGGGGCGCAGACATGCGCACTGTACTTCTTCTCAAACGGGTTGCTACCATCACCCACGACGTCTGCACAGGCGCTTGTAGATCTTTGCGGCAACTTCTATAGTCAGGGGTTTTGGCGAGAGTTCATCCTTCCTGCCGGAATCGGAAACTATGATTGCGAAGTGATGGGTCAGTCGCCTTGGGTCAAACCGACAACGGCGGCCGGATTGTTTGGCGATTTCATCTGCGAGCGTGGGCCTGACCACGTCCATTTCGATGGTCGAGACAAGCTCACGCACAAACTAGCTCACTCCCTTCTCCTTCACCGCTTGAGGATGGAGTTCTACGACTCGGGTCCACTGGGGCCGCGCGAAGAGAGATTGGGTAGCATTCTGGACTACCTTGCCGAGTGGCGCGACCTGAAGAATGAGTCTGGCTTTCCCATCGCCCAAGTCCTTGGAAGCATTGATATTTCGGTGGGCTGGGCCGCAGGAGGCCGAGTGAGATTCATGGTTCATAACAGGATGGACCTTGCCTCCGGCACTCACCTCATCGGAAGATTCCCGCCGGAGGGCCAAGGCAGGAATCCCCTCTCCCTCGAGGAAGTGATTACGGTCAACCCAGCGCTCAAGAGCCAACTCGCATGGTGGGTATTGGCCACCCACACTGATCCTTCAAGAGGAAGGATCGTCTCAATTCTCAGACCCCGCACTCGTGACCTCACTGGACCTGGGATGGGGGGCGGGAATTTCGAACAGACATTTGTCTGGACCGAGAGGAACGTGGCCTGCGATGTCAGCGACAAGCCTTGGCCGGCCTACCTCGCTTTGCTCGAGATCGGGGCTGGCCACTAGCCAATCGGATCGAACGATATGGATCCTTGGATGTGAGGTGCGATGAAGCGTTTATTGATTCTTACGCTGCTTGCACTGACGGGGGCGGCGGCCTGTTCCGTTCTGGCCGCACACGTACCGAACAAGGAAACCAAGGTCCCGACCTGTACCCCCCTGCCGGTAAGCTTCGCAGAGGACGACCTTGTCGGCACGTGGATTGCTGAATACTTCGGGGGGCTTGCTACCGACCGCCTGCAGATTCGAAAGGATGGGTCATACACGCAGACTTATTCAAGTGAGGTTCTCCGTTTCGAAGGCGCGTCGCAAAGGTGGTCGCTTCAGTACGACGCGGCCGGTTACGCCATTCTGCATCTCGGCGGCATGCGCAGGTGCGATGACATTTCATCCATATGCACAAACCAGGGTGGAGGGCTACCTGTCGGCGAGTACGCTATCAACCAGTGCACCGGGGAATACATGACATACACCAATGAGGTTGTCCTGTTTGTTACTGGCGCGCCCAATATGCCCCGGGGGATCGAGTTACAGCACGCGAGACTCGCGGGATCAGATTGGTACTACACGTTCAAACTCATAGAATAGCACAGCCCTCCGATTCAATGTCTTGGCTGATAGCGCCATCGAAGCGACGTCAAACCCCAGGAAGTGTCGGGTACAGCCTACCCTACTTGTGGTTGGCCGCTTTCAAGATCGAGACCTCCTTGCAGGGAGGTCTGAAGGAGTATGAAGATCTCGAGACAATGAAGATGGACATCCGAAGCGGAAATGGCTCACCGGTTTGGATCCCGGGGGTTGTCCGCAACTGGGCAGCGGACCGAGCCGAAGACTGGTACAGGAACTCACAATGAGCATAGTCAGACGAAGAGCTCCTCGGTCAGGCGCGTGTATTCTAATTGTCATTGCACTTGTGGCCATGGGCGCTCTAGTCGGCTGGTTTGCTGCCGCGGCATCGGGCATACTGACCGGCCTCTCACTCCTATGGCCTTTGCAGGAGGGGGGCGGGGAGCCGCTCTCATCCCGCATTCCGCCTAGAACAATCGCATCGAACACCCTAGCCTTCAGTGAAGTCTGGAGGCAATCGGATCTCCTCTCGCCCCACGGGGGCATGCCCACTGGTATGCTCGCGTCTGAGAGCGTCCTCGTCCTAGTCACATCGGACCCCAACGGTCCCTACGCCCAAGCTCAAGCTTTCAATTCAGCAACCGGGGCCAAGCTCTGGGCGATCAGCGGCTTACCATACGTCCACTCAATGGCCTTGGACGAGCAGAGGTTGTACCTCGCTGTGAGTTGGCAAATCAGAGTATACGCTCTTGAGACCGGGCGATTGCTGTGGTCGTCAGAGGAGTTACCAGGGCACTCCAACTATCTCGTGTACCCCGCCATCAACGACCGGGTTACAGTGTATTCGACGCGGGACGATCTTGATCACCGTGAGCAGACTATCCGGTATTACGACCCAAAAAGCGGGGCACTTACCGCCTTAGATCGAATAAGCCTAGCCTCAGGGGAGCGCATTCGGCTAAGGACTTCGACGGGCGACTTCCTTACGCGTGACTCGATACTAAGGATGACCGAGGGACCTTCCGGCGTCACCAAGTGGGAGATCGCGACTCCTTTACGCGTCAATGACTGGCTGACACCACTTCGCGGCGATGTCCTGCTTACCTACGGGATCTTCCCTCGTCTCGAGGCTATCGATCTGCACACAGGTCTCCGAAGGTGGCTGTATCCACAAGCGTTGGTGTCGAACTTTGTTGTCGATGGCGACGTCCTATACGCGATACGTCGCGACGCCGCACTAGTGAGCATAGATACCATCACTGGTCAAGAACTCGGTATCGTCGGTTTCCAGCCCCTCAACACCGAAGAGGATACTCGAGAGACAGCATACTGGATCGGGGCGGCTGGCGACCGGATCTTTCTCTATTATGGCGACAGCAGGGAGATCATCTGCCTAGCTC
>Ga0315281_10004777_pt1 | contig 19599 bp, 19 predicted proteins | sample YL17G07_0_MG_FD_204540 | JGI IMG/M metagenome (GOLD analysis project Ga0315281, IMG submission 204540) | Sediment microbial communities from Yellowstone Lake, YNP, Wyoming, USA - YL17G07_0 | ecosystem: Environmental > Aquatic > Freshwater > Lake > Sediment | place: USA: Wyoming | collected... | reverse complement strand
ACTTCGGCAAGGACCTCACCTCGCGGGCACCCAAGGATCAACTGACCATCGCCGAGGCGGCGCTCCTGGCCGCGCTCGTGCGGTCACCCTCGGGGCTGGATCCGACCCAGGTGGCCGTGGCCCAGACCGACGCGGCCGGCAACACCATCCTGGTGGTCCCCGACAGCGCGCCGGCCATTCGAGCCCAGCGCTCCGTGCTGGACGGCATGGTGGCGATCGGCGCCATCACTTTGGCAGAGCGGAACAATGCCGCGGCCCAGCAGATCGTTCTCGCCCCGCCAGAACGGCAGCCATACCTGGCACCGCACTTTGTCTACGCGGTGCGCCGCGAGGCCGCTGCGATCCTCGGCAGCGAGGACCTCCTCGACCGGGGTGGCCTGCGGATCACCACCACCCTGCAATACAACGGGTACCAGGTGGCGGCCGAGAAGTGGGCGAGCGTCGCCTACGACCTCGATCGGATGACCGATGCCGAGCTGACCGCCAAGTACGGCACGGCGAACCTGGCCTGGATGAAGAACCTTCGCGGTCGCAACATCAACAACGACGCGCTGGTCACCATCAACTACCGCACCGGTGCCGTGCTGGCCTACGTCGGCTCTGCCAACTACTACGGAGAGGCGACCCCGCAGCATCAGCCGGCATATGACGTGGTTGGCCAGGCATACCGGCAATCCGGGTCGGCGATCAAGCCCATCACCTACGTGACCGGATTCGAGGAGGGAACGCTCACCCCGGCGACCATGCTGATGGACGTCCGTTCGGAGGTGGTCCCCGGCTTCGCGGTCGGAGACTTCGACAACCGGGAGCGCGGCCCGGTGCGAGTGCGCGATGCGCTCAAGTACTCGCTCAACATCCCCGCGGTCAAGGCGCAGCAGATGATCGGCACCGGGGACGTGATCGCCATGGCAGAGCGGCTCGGCCTGCGCTGGGATCCGCAGCAGGCCAAGGGGGTTTCGGTCCCATCGCTGACCCTGGGAACCATCGGCGTCCACATGATCGACCTGGTGGGTGCCTACGGCGCCATCGCCAACGGCGGCGTGCGTACCGGCACGTACCTCATCGAACGGATCGTGGATCGCAACGGCAACGTCATCTACAACCACGCCACCGATGGTCCCGCGCCCGAACGCGTGCTGTCGGCGGCATCGGCCTACCTGGTGACCGATATCCTGGCCGACAACACCGACCCCAAGCAGAACGCGCTGTGGGGTGCCCGCTTCCAGATCAAGACGCCGGATGGTCGCCGACCGGCCACCCTGAAGACCGGGACCACCAACGACTCGCGTGACCTGCAGGCGTTCGGCTTCGTCGCCCCCGATCCCGATCCGACCGTTACCGACGGGGCCATCGTCACCGCGGTGTGGATCGGGAACAGCGACTTCACCCCCATTTCCCGCGTCGCCGCCTCGAACGGTCCTGCCTACGTCTGGCGGGAGTACATGGCGCAGGTCACCAAGGACCTGCCGCTGCGCGACTTCCAGCGGCCGGCCGGCGTGGTGGAGGCGAACGTGGATCCGTACAGCGGACAGCTCGCCGGCCCGTTCACCCAGAAGCCGCTGACTGAAGTATTTCTTGCCGGTCACCTGCCCGAAACGCAGGACACGATGCACCGCATGCTGAGCATCGAAGCTGCGACCGGCAGGATCTGGCAGCAGGGCTGCGGCGATTTCATCACGCCGCTCCCGAGCGCGTCGATCGCGCCGAATCCCTCCGCCACACCCGGGCCGTCCGGTCCGCCCGAGTCGCTCTACCTGGACCTCGCCGGCTGGGAGGCCGGCCATCCGACCTGGGAGGCGGCCAACCTGGCGTGGATCGCCCGCTACCGCGGGAAGGAGAGCACCGCGCCCCGGTCTCCCCTCGCGGCGCTTGACGCGCCACTTGCTCCCACCGAGACCTGCGTTCCCGGTGAGGTGCCGACCTCCACGCCATCCCCAACCCCGACGCCGGTGCCGACCGCCACGCCGGAGCCAACGCCGATTCCCACCCCGACGCCGGTGCCAAGCGCCACGCCCTAGAACTGCGCGACGGTCGCCCCGTCGCCGCCCTCCTCGCGCCGCCCCGTGCGAACGCTTCGCACCTGCGGGTGTTCCGCCAGTCGCTCCCGAACGGCCCGGCGGAGTGCGCCGGTCCCAGACCCGTGGAGGACCACCGCCTCGTCGAGGCCGGCCAGTAACGCCTGGTCGAGATACTCCGCGAGCTTTTCGAGGGCAGCCTCGACGCGCTCTCCGCGCAGGTCGAGGCGCGATGTGATCTGGCTGGCCGCCCGGCGGCGGAGTTCGTCGCTGGCCGCGTCGCGGTCAGGCACGACCGGCTCGGCAACCGTCACGACCTCAACGTCATCCCCTGGTACGACGACACGGGCGCCGTCCGTCTCCAGCGTGATCCGGCCGGTGCGGCCGCTGACATCCGCAATGATCCCCACCGATCCGAGCGTTCGGCTCCGCGCTCGCAGTCCCACGCGGGGCTGCACCGCAGCGGGCAATGAGGCAACCGCCCCATCGGGAGGGGCGATCTCTCTCCGCGCGACCTGCGCGCGCTCGACGGCGCGGTCCAGTTCAGCGGAAGCGGTGGCACGCGGGAGACGAGGCGCCCTGGAGCGGGCGACCGTCCGCCGCAGATCGGTGGCCTCGCGCTCGGCCGCTGCCAGCACGTCGTCCGCGGCCCGACGGGCCTCGGCCAACATGTCGCGCGCCTCCCTGCGAGCGCGTTCGACGCCGGCGCGGGCGCGTTCATGCTCGGTGGCCGCCGCCGCATGCTCCTGCCGGGCCTCCTCGAGCTCGTTGGCCCGCTCGACCGCAGTTCGCGCGATCTCGGCCAGCGCGGCCTCCATGCTGACGTGCTGGCTCGCCAAACGGGACCGGGCGTCCGCCAGGATCTCGGCCGAGAGGCCGAGCCGTTCGGCGATCGCGAATGCCTGCGACTTGCCGGGCAGGCCGATCTCGAGCCGATAGGTCGGACGCAACGTCGCCACGTCAAACGCAACGCTGGCGTTGGTGACCAGCGGGTGCTGTTGCGCAAACGCCTTGAGCTCGGCGTAGTGGGTGGTGGCGGCGAGGGTGGCACCGGTTGCCAGCAGTCGCTCGATGATGGCCATCGCCAGCGCAGAGCCCTCGGTCGGGTCCGTGCCGGCGCCGATCTCGTCAAGCAGGATCAGCGCGCCCGGGCCGGCCTCCTCGGTGTACCGGATCACGTTGCGCAGGTGAGATGAAAAGGTCGACAGGGACTGGGCGATGCTCTGCTCATCGCCGATGTCGGCCATCACCCTCCCGTACACCGGCAGCCGGGCCCCGTCCGCCGCGGGCACCCGCAGGCCGGCCTGGTGCATCAGCGCCAGCAGCCCCAGGGTCTTCAGCGCGACGGTCTTGCCCCCGGTGTTCGGCCCGGTGATCACCAGGGCGCGGTAGCCGAACCGTTCTCCGAGCCTGATGTCGATCGGCACTGCTCCGGCGCCGAGCAACGGGTGCCGTGCCGACAGCAGCTCCGCGGCGTCGGACGCAACCTGCGGTCGCACGGCATCGAACTGCTGGCCGAGTCTGGCGCGCGCCATCCACAGGTCGGCTCGCGCCATGGCCACGAGCGATGCGAGCAGGGACTCGGAGCGAAGTTCCACCAGGTGCGACAGCTCGTCGAGGATGCGCTCTTCTTCGCGTGCCGCGTCAAGGGTCGCCTGGGTCCAGGTGTTGTTCAGATCGACCACCGACAGGGGCTCGACAAAGAGGGTCGCGCCCGAGGCGCTCTGGTCGTGGACGATCCCCTTCAGTTTCCCCTTCGCTTCCGCCCGCACCGGAATGACGTAGCGACCACCGCGCAGGGTGACGATCTGCTCGCCGATCACGCCGGCGAGCTCGCTCGATCGAAGCATGGCGTTGAGTCGGTCCCTCACTCGATCCTGCGCGGTGCGCAGTCGCTTTCGGATGGCCGCCAGTTCGGGCGAGGCGGTATCCAGGATCTCGCCGGTCTCGTCCATCGTCCGCTCGATCCGTGCTCGCAGCTCCGGCGCCTCGTCGAGCTCGTCGCGGATGCTCGAAAGGTGCTCTCCCTTCCAGCCCTTCAGGCGCGCGGCGAACCGACCGGCAGCGCGCAGGGTCTCGGCCAGGTCGAGGAGATCGGCCGCCTGCAGCCGCCCGCCGCGCCGCGCTCGCTCGAGCCCCGGCCGCACGTCCCGGGCCCCGCCGATGGTCGCCTGCGCCTGGTCGTCAAGGAGCCTGGCCGCTTCATCGGTCTGGTCCTGCAGGACGCCGACCAGCGCTGCGTCGGCGCTCGGCGACGCGGCCAGCGCGAGCTCACGGGACGGGGGGAACGCGGTCGCTGCGGCCAACTGCTCGACGATGGCGGCGAACTCCAGGGCGCGCAATGTTCCCGGGTCAGCCGCGGCCCCCGCCGCCGGCTCAGGGACGGGAGCGGTGCGGGTCATCGGCGATCAGGTAGCGAAGTGGACGGTTGACCCACTCGCCGGCGTAGGGAACGCCGATGCGTGGCGTGCGGCGTACCGCCGCCGGTGATCGGCCGGGTGCCAGCCGCAGCGGACCGGAAAGCAGGTCTGCGCCATCGAGGCTGCGGCCAACGCCGAAGGCCCTGGCCAGGTTGCCGGGCCCCGACGCCAGTCGGTTCGACGGCGCACCGGACCGGCGCTGCGCCGCAACTCCGGCCCCCTCCGTCACCTCGGCCGCACGCAGCAGCACCGCCTCCGGCTTCCCGGCCGGGCCGGCCACGATGTTCAGGCAGTGGTGAAGCCCGTACACGAGGTAGACGTAGGCATGCCCCGGTGGGCCGAACATGGCGGCGTTGCGCGGCGTCATGCCGTGCGCCGAGTGTGCAGCCAGGTCCTCTGGTCCCAGGTAGGCCTCGACCTCAACGATCCGCCCGACGACCAACCCGTCCGTGGTTTCGTGGATCAGCGTCATGCCCAGCAGATCGGGCGCCAGGTCCGCGGCGGATCGGTCGAAGAACGCACGATCGTCGATCCATGGCGCCCGCGCGGCCACCGACGGATCGGCACCGGCGACGGCCAGCGCCGAGCTCATTTCAGCTGGAGCAGATCGGCGATGTCGGCCGGGACGAACGGACGCACAAGCAGGCCGAAGGCGGGAAGCAGGGCCTCGCGGAAGTACGAAACCAGGACCGAGCTGTTCAAGGTGTTGTAGAACGAGGTGAACGGCCCCGCCGCCTGGAGGGTCTCGTCGGATGCCACGCTGAAGAAGCTGTCCATCACGATCAGGGTGAAGATGATCGACAGTGCGGCGAACAGGAAGCCGAGCACGGCCCCGCCGATCTCGTCGAGCTGTCGGATGATCGGCAGCCGGGTGCGCCGATAGAACAGCCTCACCACGAAGAAGCCGGCGATCACCAGCCCACCGAACAGGACGAGAAACACGATCTGCTCACGCAGATCGGGGGTGAATGCGTCCCAGAAGCCGATCAGATTGAAGAACGGTACGCGGAGCTGGCTGGCGATCACGAAGGCCACGAGGACCACCAGCGCATTCAGCGCGTAGCGGATCATGCCCTGCATGAATCCGGCGAACAGGCCGGCCACGAGGATTCCGACGACGAACAGGTCGACCGGACCCAGCTTGGTCAGAAACTCCATGCCTGTCGACCTCCAGCTCTGGTTGTTTGCGCCCGGCTCCGCCCCTGGCAGTTCCAGCGTAGCAGTACGCCGCAGTCGCCCGTCAGTTCGTCAGCGGAAGGCCGCCGAGAGATTGTGGCTGAGCGCGCCGCGGATTCGCTGCAGGGCACGCTCGATGGAGCGCTCGTCGCCCGGCAAGAGCGGCTGGAAGTGCAGCGCCACCGCATAGGACACGTTTCCATCTCCGATCTGCGGCCCCCGATACTGGTCGAAGAGGCGGGCCCTCACCAGGAGCGGCCCGGCATTCTCGCGGACCAGCCGCAGCAGCTCGCCGACGGGGACCGACTCACTGACGACAATGGCGAGGTCCCGATCGATGGGCTGCGCCGGCGGGGGGACGGCGACCGCAGCATCGGGATCGGCCGCGGCGAGGAGGTCATGCAACCTGATGGTCGCGATCACGGGACGCCCAGGAAGGTCCCAGGCATCGACGATCGCCGGGGACAGCTCTCCGACCAGGCCGCACCGCCGGCCCCTGTCGACAATCTCGGCCTGCCGCCCAGGATGGAGGTACCTGCCGCGATCTTCGGATGACGGCGCACGGAATGACGGGAACGGCGCATTCAGCGCTGCATACAGCGCCTCGATCAGGCCCTTGAGCTCGGCAAGATCGGCCGGTGCGGTCTCGCCGTCGACGGAACGCGGCGTCCGCGGTCCGAGCAGGGCAATGCCGAGCTGCCAACTCTCGAATCGACCAGTGCCTGCCGTCTCCGCTCCGATCTCTCCCGCAACGGGTCCCATCTGATAGGTCTTGCCGACCTCGAAGATCCATGGATCGGCGAGTCGCTGTCGAACGTTCCCGGCCAACGCGGCGAGCAGGGAGATGTGGAGCGACGGTCTGAGCACCGCGTGCTCCTCCGAGAGCGGGTTGGCGATGCGCACCAGTTCAGGGCCGGCGGGATCCAGACCGCTGCGGGCCAGGTCCGCCGCTCCGACCAGGGCGTGGCTGAGGACCTCATCGAGTCCCAGCCCGGCGAGGACGCGCCGCACCCGATGGCGTGCCCCGGAGGGGTCCTCCCTGAATGGCGGCAACGACGCGACCGGCAGCCGCCCGGCAAGATTCCCGAATCCATGGCTGCGTGCGATCTCTTCCGCGACGTCCTCGGCCAGCACGACGTCGGTCCGGTACCACGGGACGGTCACCGTCACCGTCTCGCCATCGGCCGCCGCGACGTGGAATCCGAGCGGGGTCAGGAGTTTCGTGGTGGCCGCTGCATCGACGGCCAGGCCCAGCAGGCGCCGCACACGGTCAAGGTCCACGGTCACCTGCCGCGCCGCCTGCGGCTGCGGGTTGCTGTCGGCCATCTCGGCCGATATGCGCGCCCCGGTCAGCTCAATGATCAGGGACGCGGCACGTTCAGCCGCGCGAGCCGGGAGGTCGTGGGGAAGCCCCTTCTCATGCCGCATGCTCGCCTCGGAACGCAGACCGAGGCGCCGGGCGGTATTCCGGACGGTCGGCCCGTGGAAGATCGCCGACTCCAGGATCACGCGGGTCGTTCCTGCGGTGACTTCGGTGTCCGCCCCGCCCATGATCCCTGCCAGGCCGAGCGGTCCCCCGTCGCCGGCGATCACTAACATCCGGGAATCGAGCGACCGTTCGACGTGATCGATGGTCGTCAGCCGTTCGCCATCGAGCGCACGGCGCACCCCGATCCGTCCGCGTGCGACGCCGTCGGCGTCGTACGCGTGCATCGGCTGACCCAGCTCGTGCATCACGTAGTTGGTCACGTCCACGATGGCGCTGATGGGCCGCATCCCGGCTGCCAGCAGCCGGCGCTGCATCCAGGGTGGAGACGGTCGGTTCTGGACCTGGTCGAACAGCAGGGCGGTGAAGCGCGGACAGGCGGCTGAATCCTCGATGAACACGCTGATGCGCGAACCGGCCGAGTTCGAGGTAGCCGACAGCGGCGCGGATGCGGGCCACCGCGCGGCGCCGCCGGTGATGGCGGCGACCTCGCGCGCCAGCCCGATCATCGACAGGGCGTCCCCGCGATTGGGCTTGACGTCGACGTCGAGCACGACCTCGCCGATCAGCTCACGCAGATCCGCGCCGACCGGGAACTCGTTCCCGGTGCCAAGGATGTGGATTCCCTCGGCATCGGCGCCGATCCCGAGCTCGATTGCGGAGCAGAGCATGCCCCGCGACTCAACGCCCCGGATCTTTGTCCGCTCGATCCGCCGCTCGCCGGCCAGGACCGCCCCCACCAGGGCGACCGGCACGAGCTGCCCCGCCGCGATGTTGTCGGCCCCGCAGACCACCTGGAGCGGGGTATCGGCCCCCACGTCGACCGAGGTCAGCCAGAGCTTGTCGGCGTTTGGATGCCGCTCGACGGAGAGGAGCCTGCCGACGACCACATCGGTCCAGTCGGCCCCGACGACCTCGATCCCCTTGACCTCCATCCCGCGCAGCGTCAGCTCCTCCGCCAGCTCGGATGGCGTCTGGGTCACGTCCACGTACTCCTTGAGCCACGAAAGCGGAACCAGCACGCCTAGCGCCCTCCGGCAAACTGCGACAGGAAGCGCAGGTCGCCACCCATGAGGAGTCGCAGATCGGGAATGCCGTGGCGCAGCAGCGTGATCCGATCGAGCCCCATGCCAAAGGCATAGCCCTGAAACTGATCAGGGTCGATCCCTCCGGCACGCAGCACGGTCGGGTGCACCATCCCGGCGCCCAGGATCGTCATCCATCCCGTTCTTCCGCAGGCGGGGCACCCCGGCCCACCGCAGACGAGGCAACCCACGTCGAACGCTGCGCTGGGCTCGGTGAACGGGTAGTAGCCCGGCCGGAAGCGCGTTCGAGTCGCCTCGCCGTAGAGCGCCCGGGCGAATTCCTCGAGCATGCCTTTCAGATCGGCGAAGCTCGTATCGCGATCGACAACGAGGCCCTCCACCTGGAAGAACTCGAAGTTATGCGACGCATCGACCGCTTCGTAGCGGAAGCAGCGGCCCGGCGTGATGACTCGAATTGGCGGACGCAGCGCCCGCATCGCGCGCACCTGGACCGGGCTGGTGTGCGTCCGCAGGATGGTTCCATCGGCGGCGGGGCGGGGCGGCGCGCTCCCGGGCTCCGCCACGTAGAGCGTATCCCAGAGATCTCGGGAAGGATGATCCGGCGGGATATTGAGCGCCTCGAAGTTCATCTCCTCGGTCTCGATCTCCGGCCCCTCGAAGACCTCGAACCCGAAGCCATGGAAGATCTCCCGCAGGTCTCGCTCCACGGTGAACGACGGGTGGAGATGGCCGACCCGCACCGGCCGCCCCGGAGCGCTCACGTCCACGGTCTCGGAGGCAAGGCGGGTGGCATCGGCGTCGGTCCGAAGGGAATGGAGCCGCCCCGCGATGGCGTGCTCGAGGTCATCGCGCACGCTGTTCGCCAGTTGGCCGACCGACGGACGCTCGTCCGCAGTCACCGACCCCAGGCGCCGAAGGAGCGACGTCAGCTCGCCTGACCGGCCGAGCAGTGCAGCCCGCAGCGACTCGACCGCCGCAACGTCCGAGGCGGCCGCGAGACGCGCGTGCGCATCGGCCTGCAGTTGGGTCAGGCGCTCGCCCAGGTCGCTCATCTGATGGTGACCCTTCCGTTCATCACTCGCTCACCAGATCATCGGGGAAAACAAGCGGCCCCGCTCCGAAGTTTCGGAGCAGGGCCAAAGGTCGCCGGCGATTCAATCCCCGGCTAGGCGCTGAAGGAAGCCCTCGACAGCTCCACCATCTTGGCGAATGCTCCGGCGTCTCGGATGGCAAGGTCTGCCAGCATCTTGCGGTCGACCTCGACGCCCGCGGTCTTCAGGCCGGCAATGAACCGACCGTACGGCATCCCGTTCTGCCGCGCCGCCGCGTTGATGCGCTCGATCCACAGGCGTCGCATGTCGCGCTTCCGGTCGCGCCGATCGCGGTAGGCGTAGACCAACGCGTGGAACAGGGCCTCGCGCGCCGGTCTGACCAACTTCGATCGCGTGCCGCGGCGACCCTCGGCCTGGTTGAGCAGTCGCTTGTGACGCTTGTGCGCGGCGACTCCGCGCTTCACTCGAGCCATCGGTCAGCCTCTACGCGTAGGGAAGCAGCCGCTTCAGCTGCTTGTTGTGGGTTGCCGAGACGGCAGCCTTGCCCGCGTACCGTCGCGTCCGGCTGCTCGACTTGATCTCCAGATGATGGCCGCTCCAGGCCTTCGGGCGCACCCACTTGCCGGCGCCCGTCTTCTTGTAGCGCTTGGCGGTGCCCTTGTGGGTCTTCATCTTCGGCATGTCAGTTCTGCTCCATTGACTCCGGCGGGGCATCCTCGCCGACCGTGGCTACGGGCTCGACCAGCGCGGTCGGAGCCATCCCCTTGGCGGCGAGCGCGTCGCCGATTGTTTCCCCGTTGGATCTGGCCTGGCCTTCGGCCTCGTCACTCCGTGGGGCGGTATCTGTCTTCTTCTCGAGCTTCTTTTCCGGCGGGGCCATCACGATGAACATATTTCGCCCCTCGAGGAGCGGCGGGCGTTCCACCACTCCATGCTCGGCCAGCATCTCTGCGGCCCGATCGAGAAGGTCCCGTCCCAGGTTGGCGTGGCTCATTTCACGACCCCGGAACTGGACCGTGACCTTCACCCGGTCCCCGTCCGCCAGGAATTCGCCGGCCCTGCGGGTCTTGGTTCTCAGGTCATTGACGTCGATCTTGACGCGGAGCCGGATCTCCTTGAAGGTCTGCGACTTCTGCTTTCGCTTGGCCTCGCGTTCCTTCTTCTGCAGTTCGTACTTGTACTGGCCGTAGTCGAGGATGCGGCAGACCGGTGGAACCGCGGCGGGCGCGACCTCCACGAGATCGAGCCCCTTCTCCTGCGCCAGGGCGAGAGCCTGAACGGTTGGCAGAACACCGAGCTGTTGTCCCTCATCGTCGATGACCCGCACCTCGCGGATTCGGATCATCTCGTTGATTCGGAGATCCTTGGCTATGAGTGCTGCCGCTCCTTCAACAAATGAGCCACCGTCCAGTCCGGGACGCGTGGCCCACACCGATGCGCAAACGCCCGTGGACTATACACCGGGCCCCGAGCCACGGTCAAAGTGGGCCATGCCTCAGGTCGGGTAGTCGTAGAAGACCGCTACCTGCCGGCCATCGGGGTCGGCCACGCGGAACGACCGGGTCCCCTCCCAGCGATCGCCCGTCGGCGGTCCGACCAAGGCGAAGCCGCGCTGTGCCATGTCCTGGGCCCACGCGTCCACCTCGGCGGCGGTGTCCACCTTGAAGCCGATCTGCATCCCGTCGCGTGCGGCCCGGTCTGCGCGTCGGAAGCTGAGCTCGAACCCCCCGAGCTCGAGATCGACTCCCCCATCGCTGGCTGCACGCTGCTTGAACCCAAAGGCCGACTCGTAGAACTCGGCCACCCGGGCGGGATCGGTGGAGGCGAGCGCCAGCTGCCCCACCCCGCGCATCTTGCGCATCAGGTCTCGGGCGCGAAGGGCCAGAGCTCGCGCCGTTCCACCCGGCCACGCAGGTCAGTTACGAACTCCGCGAGCGGCACTCCTTGCATCGATTCGCCGGTTCGCAGCCGAGGGCTGACCGCGCCGGCCTCCTGGTCGCGATCGCCCAGGACGAGCATCACCGGGATCTTCTGCTCCTGGGCGTCGCGGAGCTTTGCCTGCATACGCTCGGCGCGATCGTCCACCTCGGCGCGGATGCCGGCTGCGACGAGGGCGCTGCGGACCGATTCGGCGTACGGGACATGCCGATCCGCAATCGGGACGACCATCACCTGCACGGGTGCCAGCCATACGGGGAAGGCACCCGCGTAATGCTCCGTGATCACGCCGATGAAGCGCTCGAAGCTGCCGTAGATGGCGTAGTGGACGACGGCCGGCCGATCCGTGGTGCCATCCGCCGTTCGATACTCGAGTTCGAAGCGCTCCGGCAGCTGGTAGTCGAGCTGAATGGTGGCCATTTGCCACTCGCGGCCGATGGCGTCCTCGATGAACACGTCGATCTTCGGTGCGTAGAACGCTCCCCCGCCCGGATCCATGTCGTACGCGATCCCCGCTCCCGCCAGGGCGTCGGCCAGCTTGCCCTCGGCCATCTCCCAGAACTCGTCGGTGCCGAGCTTCTTCTCGGGGCGCGTTGCCAGCTTGAAGCGGGGCTCGAAGCCGAATGGCTCGTACTGGCGCCGCACCAGCGAGAGGGCCAGGTTCACCTCGGCGGTGACCTGGTCATCCCGACAGATCACGTGGCTGTCGTCCTGGGTCAGCTGCCGGACCCGGAACATGCCCGCCAGTGCGCCGGTCCGCTCGTTGCGGAAGAGCCAGGAATAGTCGGCCAGGCGCATCGGCAGGTCGCGGTAGGAGCGCAGCTGTGTCTTGAAGATGAGCATCGACTCCGGGCAGTTCATCGGCTTCAGGCCGGCCTTGTACTCCCCATCGTCGAGCACGAACATGTTGTCCTGGTAGTGCGCCCAATGTCCCGACGTCTCCCAGAGCGCCTGGCGCACCACGGCCGGCGTCCGAACCTCCACGAAGCCGCCCTCGCGTCGCACCTGGAGCGACCACGCCTCAAGCTCGCGCCAGAGGGCCATGCCGCGCGGGTGCCAGAACGGCGCGGCGGGCGACTCGGGATGGAAGCTGAAGAGGTCAAGCTCTCGTCCGAGCTTGCGGTGATCGCGCTTCTTCGCCTCTTCCATGCGCCACAGGTAGGCGTCGAGTTCCGCCTGCGTCTCCCAGACGGTGCCGTAGATGCGCTGCAGCATCGGTCGCTTCTCGTCGCCACGCCAGTACGCGCCCGCCGTGTGGAGAAGCTTGAACGGCCCGAGCTGCGCGCTGGACTCGAGGTGCGGTCCGCGGCACAGGTCGCTGAATGACCCGTGACGGTAGAAGCTGATGACACGCGCCTGGTCATCGCTCAGCTCCCGAACGATCTCGACCTTGTAGTCCTGGCCCTCGGCGGCGAGACCGCGAAGCGCTGCCTCCCGCGAGACCTCCCTGCGCTCGAACGGCACGTTTGCGGCCACCTGCTCGCGCATCTTCGCTTCGATCATCTCGAGGTCGTCCGGCGTCAGCGGTCGCGGCAGGTCGAAGTCGTAGTAGAACCCGTCGCGGATGGCGGGACCGATCCCCAGCTTCGACCCCGGGAAGAGATCCAGGACAGCCGCGGCCATGATGTGGGCGGCGGAATGGCGCATCGTAGCGAGCCGATCATGGGCGCCCGCGTCGAGCAGCTCGGCCGCGGCCGATCTGATCTCCTCGCTATCGATCCCCACTCACCCTCTCCTTGTCGGACTCGCGCGGGGAAGGGTAGCGCAAGCGCCATCGGATCGGGGCAGTTACCCCGGCGGAGCGGCGGGGCGTCAGACCGACTTGAACTGCTCAAACGGCTGCCTGCAGTCCCCGCAGTGGTAGATCGCCCGGCACAGCGCCGGTCCGAACGGGTTCTCCAGGGAGGTGTTCCGCGAGCCGCAGTACGGGCAGGTCGCAATCGGCAGGATGGCCAGCAGATCGGCGGAGTCGAACGAACGGCCGATCGGCGAGGGCGGCGCGTACCCCGCCAGCCGCAGAGCCTCGCGGCCCGCGGGCGTGATCCGCTCGGAGGTCCAGGGTTCGCGGTAGCTCACCTCCACCACCACTTCATCGGCGAGGTCGAGCGCCCGCAGGCGAGCCGTGATCCGCTCGCGCATGACCTCGATCGCCGGACAGCCTACGAACGTTGGCAGCAGGTCGACCACGAGGCGCTCGCCTCCAGAAAGACGGGGGGCGAAGACGACGCCGCCGATGACACCAAGGTCGACCAGGCCAATGGTCGGGATCTCCGGATCGGTCTCCTCGGCGAGGGCAGCCCAGACGGTCGCCTCGCGGGCCGGCAGCGCGGCTACCATGCAGCGCCTGCCTCCGAACGGGCGACCATCGTGAATTCGCCATGCAGCCACGCAAAGTCGGCGGTGTGCCGGACTCGCGCGTCTGCCGTGGGAGGGAGGCTGACGCTCGGGACCGCCAGGCCCGCCGCTTCGAGGAGAGGAGCGATGCGTGCCAGCCAGCCGAGCCGCATGGCATCCAGCGATTCCGGCAGGATGCCCGCGGTGAGCAGGTCACGCTCACCGACAAGCGGCGCGAAGACGCCCTGGGCGTCCCCCCACAGCGCATCGATGGCGCCGATCAAACGCGAGCGCGCATCCGGTCCGCCATCCGCCAGCCGACGGAGCCAGAGGTCGAAATGGAGGAGATGGTAGGTCTCCTCGCGGCGCATCTTGACCGCCAGGTCGGCCAGCGGCGTGTAGGACGAGCGGGCCAGCGCCTCGAGGCGAATCGCGTCCGCGTTCTCGTAGAGAAACCGCCGGGCCACCGAGAACGCCCAGTCGGTCCGGGGATGGTTCATCAGCGGGGCGTGGCGATAGGCGTCGGCCGGGCGGCCGAAGGCGATCCGGTCGGCGTTGTCATCGGTCAGGGCCGCCAGCATCTCGTAGAGCGCCTTGGCGTGGCCGATCTCGTCCTGGCTGACCGAGCTCATGGCCACATCCTCCTCGAGGATCGGCGCAATCCCGGTCCACTCGGAATCCCAGAACCCCAGCACGAATTCATCGTCCGCCATGCTGAGCAGCAGCTCGGCCAGCGCTGAACGCACCCGGGGCTCCAGGTCGCTCATTCGCCCAGCTCCTCGGACCGCGTGACGGCATCCGTTCCGGCGCGTTCGCGTGCCGCCTCGAGCTTGTGCTTGAGCAAGAACCCGCCGGGACGTTTGAACGAGCGGTCGAACGGCGGCTTCAGCAGATCAGGGTCATCCAACTCGGTGATGGCGTCGCGCGGCACGATCCAGAGCCGCTCGCTCTCCTGCCGCCGGCCGTAGAACTCCCGCGCGTAGTGCGTGGCCAGCTCCACGTCGGGCGCGCGCACGCTGCCGCCGTGGACCATCGGGTCTCCCTCCGCCTCCTGGCGGAAGACCTCCCAGACCTTGTCCCTGGCACCCATGACCGAGGCGCCGGCCTCAGGCGGCCGCGCCAACCGGACCGATGATCGCGTCGCGCACCCACTGCGTCTCCGCTCGGCGCTGGCGCCGGAACTCGAGCCGCTCCTGCGACTTCGGTCCATGCCCGGTGACGACCGAGCGGAGCTCCATCCAGTCCGGCTCGGAGTAGGCCCACCGCCCGGCCGCCTCGTCGTACCGCAGATTCGGGTCGGGAATGGTGAGGCCGAGCTCGAGGATGCGGGGCACGTAGATCGACAGGAATTCCTGCCGCAGCTGTTCGTTGCCCTTGGCCTTGATCTTCCAGATCAGGTCGCGATCCGTCGCCGGATCGGTCGGCGGGCCGTGCATCTGCATGAGCGGACCCCACCAGCGGTCGAGGGCGTCCTGCACCAGCGCGCGCTGGGCATCGGTCCCGTTCATCATGGTCAGCACGACGTCACGCCCGTGCATGATGTGGACCGATTCTTCCCAGCAGATCTTCTTCATCGTCCGCGCGTACGGCGCGTAGGAGGAGTCGCGCAACGCCTGCTGGCTCACGATGGCCGCGGCGTCCACCAGCCAGGCGATGATCCCGACATCCGCCCACGAGCGCGTCGGGTAGTGGAAGACGTTGTGGAACTTCGTCTTGCCGGCCAGGAGGTCCTGGAGCATCTGCTCGCGACTCTTCCCGAGATCTTCCGCAACGCGGTAGAGCAGTTGGGCGTGGCCCACTTCGTCCTGCACCTTGCTGGTCAGCGCCAATTTCCGTTGCAGCGTCGGCGCGCGCAGGATCCACTCGCGCTCCGGCAGGACGCCCATCAACTCGGAATTGGCATGCATCTCCACGAACTTCAGGACGGCAGCGCGGTAGTCATCGGGCATCCAGTCGTCAGGCTCCACCTTGCCGCCGCTCGACACGTGGGCGAAGAACGCCAGGGCGCGATCGTCCTCACTCATCGCGGGTAGCGTAGCGCACCGATCCGCTTCTCGACACCTGCCACCCTCAACGCGCCAGCAGCTGAAGGGTGGTTGGCAGGTTCTCGGCGGCGAGCATGCGCGCGGTCGCCCGATGGGCCGCGTACTTCTGCCGGTACCCATGGCTGCAGGCAGCCACCAGCGACCGCCTGACGGCTGGCACCGCGGTCACCGGCACGGCGAGGTCCCCGAGGTGCAGTACGCAGTCGGGCCGGACTCGAATCTCGCGATACCAGCGGGAGCCGGGACCCAGGAAGGTGCGCACCAGGACGTGCCCAGCGGCGTCCACGACGATCCAGATGATCGTCCGATGCGCCGGGGCAGCATCCCCCATGCGCGTTTCGATCTCGACTTCCTCGGCGGCGGCGAGCCGAGCCAGCAGGTCGGGCGAGAAGCGCGCAGCCATGGAGAATGAGCCTACCATCGGTCGCGCTGTGTTTGGGCAGGCTCCGCTATAGTTGCGGCCTCAACTAATGCCCTTCTGACGGAGCCCTCACCCATGCCCGCCTCCACCAACCTGCTGCCCGCGGACCTGTTGGACCTGCTCACCGGCGATTCGCTTGGCCACGTCGCCACGGTCACGCCGAGCGGGCATCTCAACACGCACGTCATGTGGATTGACGCAGAGAACGGCAACCTGCTGACCAGCTCCCGCGTCGGATCGGCTAAGGGGAGGGCCTGGCGCCTCGATCCGCGGGCCTCGGTGTCCGTGGTGGATGCGAAGAACCCGTGGCGCTGGATCTCCGTCAGCGGCCGGGTCACGGAGATCCGCCCGGACACCGGCCTCGCCTTCATCGACAAGCTCTCGCGTCGGTACACCGGCCGGGATTACGCGATGCGCGACATGGACCGCGAGATCTTCGTGATCGAGCCGAAGCGGGTTCGCTCCTCCTCGGGGCGCTGATAGCCGCTCGCTCAGGAGTGCGGGGCTCGCTTCAGCGGGCGGTGCCACGCCTGGTACGCCGAGGCGCGATTCTCCTCGGTCGCGAGGACGCCTGACGACGAACGGCTGACCGCGGCAAGCGGAACGAACAGGTCAACCGGCAACAAACCGTTGGTGCGAATCAGCAGATAGTCGGCGAAGACGGCATCCACTCGCCCGATGCGCCGCCGGTCGCCTCCCACCAGCCGATCCCCGACTCGCGCCGTCACGGGCGCCTGGGCGTCGTTCACGACGGCACCGATGGGGCTGGAACTGCCACGCTCACTGCGCCGGGGACCAGCGAGACGCTGATCGGGACGGTGCCGAACGGCTCGCCGTCAAGATGGGCGCGGGAGGCTCCGTCGCCCTCGATCCGCACGGATCGGGCGCGGACGATCTCGACCTTCGGATTCTTCACGTGTTTTGCCTTGTAGATCCCGGGCAGCTCGCGAAGCGCCTCGAACCGTGACAGATCCCCGACCAGACAAACGTCGAGCCAGCCATCGCTCGTGCTCGCGTCCGGGCAGATCTGCATCCCGCCCCCGTAGTACGGCCCGTTGGCAAAGGCAATGAACAAGAGCCGCTGCCGAACCACGCGCTCGGGTCCATCCCCGACCAGGGTGACCAGCAGCTCGGCGTTGCGGTTGCGCCGAAGCTCATTGAGGGTGCCAAGGAAGTACCCTGCCTCCCCGCGCATCCAGAAGCGACGGTTGACGGCCATGGTGTAGGCCACCTCGGCGTCGAACCCAACTCCCCCGGCGGCTCCGAAATAGCGGACCGTTCCGTTCTCGCTCACCGCCCGACCAACGTCAAAGAGCGCCGAGGCTTCGCCGACCGAGATCGGCAGGCAGCCGAGCGGGTCGATCGGCAGCTTGACGCTGCGCGCCATGTCGTTCCCGCGTCCGGCCGGGATGATGCCGAGCGATGGCGGGCCACCATCGGGTCCCACCCCGGCCGCCAGCAGGCCGTTCAGCACCTCCTGGATCGTCCCATCCCCGCCGACGGCGATCACTCGGTCGTGCCCGAGGTCGGTGGCCGCCGCAGCCAGCCGTTCGGCATGACCGGGCTCGCGCGTCTCGAGCAGGCGCCCATCCACCCGCTGTTCGGCCATCCAGGCCTGGATGCGTGCCGTCACCCGATGGGCGCGACCGCTTCCGGCGATGGGGTTGACGATGAAGAGCGGGAATGTGGGGGCGGGCACCAAGCGATTGTGGGACCTGCGGTCAAGAGGCGGAGCGCGTTCACGGCGACGGCGCAGTGTCGCGCAAGCCGTAGTCTCCGCTGCGGGCTCAGCCCGCGCTGACCTCCAGGGTGATGGCGTGGTAGCCGCGCGCGCCGTCCGGCGCGGGGCGAGTTTGCCTCTCATCCTGCAGCGCCCCGGTCCCATCGGTAGCGCGCACTTGCAGCAGGTGCGCTCCTGGAGCCGCCTGCCAGCGGTACAGCCACTGCACCCAGGTCGCGTCCGAGATCGGCGCCGATAGCTCCGCTTCGGTCCACGGCTGGTCATCGACCTTCAACTCGACCCGGGAGACGCCGCGATCCGGCGCCCAGGCCACCCCGGCCACGGGGACGAGACCGGCCGCCAGCGGTCCGTTCCCCGCCCGCGGCACGTCGATGCGGGATTGGGTGAGGATCGGCGCCTTCTTTGCCCAGCCGAGCGGCACCCAGTATGCGTCGAACGCGTCGAGCGTGGTCAGCTCGATGTTGGTCAGCCACTTCGTGGCCGACACGTACCCGTACAGCCCCGGCACGATCAGGCGCGCCGGGAATCCGTGTTCCGCCGGCAGCGGGTTCCCGTTCATGGCGACCACCACCAGGGCCTCTCGCCCCGGCTCATCCAGCCAGGTCGTGGGGAATCCAGCGGTCCAGCCGTCATAGGATCGGCCGACCACCTGTGACGCGCCGGCCTGAACACCGGCGCGATCCAACAGATCCCGCAACCGCGCTCCGCGCCACAGGGCGTTGCCGACGAGGTCGCCCCCAACCTCGTTGCTGACGCAAGCGATGGTCACGTACTGCTCGTGCATCGGCATTGCCAGCAGTTCCGCGTAGGTGAGCGTGAAGGGCCGATCGACCATGCCGCTTACGTTCAGGCGCCATTGACTGAGATCGAGGCGCGGGGTGAGGAGCGACGTATCGATGCGGTAGAAGGTCTGGTTCGACGTGACGACCGGCGACAATCCGGACACCGCGAGGTCGGCGCCGTCCGGCAGGGCGGCGACCGGATCCACCGCGGCTGGGATCGACGGCGTCCCGAGGGCCGGCTCATCAGATCGGCGGCCGAGCAGATAGCGCCCCAATCCCCCGCCGGCCACGGCCACCCCGGCCAACGCGAGCGATGATCCAATGAAACGCCGACGTCCCCAATTCGGCATCTCGGTGACCGGCTCCGGCATCCGAGCCTGCTCGAACAACCAATCCAGGCCGTAGATGGCGACCAGTGCTCCGATCACCGCCGACGCGATGGCGAAGACCGGCTCCACCAAAGGGTCACGCAACGACGCGGCGAGCCCGAGCACCGCGAGCCCTCCGAACCCGAGCGCAGACCAACCGCGAGAGCGCCGGCCGATGAGGCCGAACAGGCTGGCAAGGACCAGCGCGCCGAGCGCCACCGCCAGGTTGAGGACGAGCTTGTCTGCCGTCCCGAAGAGGTCCACGACGATCTGCTTGGCGCCGGCGGGCTGCAGCGCAATAGCGAGCGAACCGATGGCGACCACCACCGATGGCGCGCCACGGACCAGTCCGGCCAAGAGTTCCGTCACTCCAAGCGCAGCGCCGCCCGCCACCACGCCCGCCAGGGCTGCGACGCGGGCCGACGGCTCCAGCGGGACCACCCGATCGTTCATCGACGCGCAGCATGCCGGTTTCTTGAGAAGACCGTCAATCCGTTCCGACGCGGCAATCGTGTACCCATCCGGGACCGCTACCCTTGGTTCCGTGACAACCGTCTTCCTTGCCCACGGCGCATCCGGCACCGCCGCCAGCATGGCGCCGCACGTCAGGGGACTGGAGCGCCGCGGGCTGAGCGCTACGGCGGTGGCCCTGCCGCGGGGTCGCGCGGAGTCTGCGGTCGCTGCCTACCGGGCTGGGGCGCCGCCCGACCCCGGGAACGTGATCGGGGGGCACTCGTTCGGTGGACGGGTCGCCTCGCTGCTCGCGTCGCAGGAA
>Ga0315281_10004776_pt1 | contig 19599 bp, 18 predicted proteins | sample YL17G07_0_MG_FD_204540 | JGI IMG/M metagenome (GOLD analysis project Ga0315281, IMG submission 204540) | Sediment microbial communities from Yellowstone Lake, YNP, Wyoming, USA - YL17G07_0 | ecosystem: Environmental > Aquatic > Freshwater > Lake > Sediment | place: USA: Wyoming | collected... | reverse complement strand
GCCATCCGACTCGGAGCGCTATATCCCCTCGCCAAAACCGAGAAGGTGTACCGGTGCCCGACCGGGATTCGGGGCGAGATGCGCACGTACTCGACCGGTTACGGGATGAACGGGTGTTTCGATGCCGCGGGAACTTATAATGGTAACCTGGGAGTGAGAGTGGGCCGGACGGTGTTGATGATTAAGAAGAGAGCGGAGATCACTGTTCCCGCTCCGTCCTATCGACTGGTTTTCCTGGACGAGGGCCGGGTCACTCCGGATAGCTATGCGATTCACTACGTGATTCCCAGTTGGTGGGATCCGCCGTTTGTCCGCCATGCGGACGGCACGAACGTCGCTTTCGCGGATGGCCACAGCGATTACTGGAAGTATCGAGGAGCCGAGACACTCCGGATCGCCAAGATGCTGAACCCGCCGCACAATTACAGGCCCACGACCGACGAAGGTCTGGCGGATGTGCAGAAGATGCAGGTGGCGACCTGGGGCAGATTGGGATATACGCCGTAAACCTGACCGGTTAGTCCCGGTTGCTTCTATCCGGGCCAACTAAACGGAGTTCTTGGGGGGTTGCAGCGGAGGAGAAGTTTTCTGACCCTCTGTGTTCCAGTTCCCTGATGTCCGGGCTGTCCCGCAGATTCCTGCGAGCACGCCCGGGACCAAGCAGGATTTGAGCGGCTCTCCGCCGACCCGCTGCATCAGCACGGAGCGAAGGAACAGCGATTCCGCAGGCTTGGGGACGACGGGCGATCTCCGCAGCCATAGCCTTGTATGGATGCCGGTCACCTTGGGCCAGCGCGGTGGCAGGACCGTTCGGCAGGAATGCTTGATATGGTTGCTTCTCTGGCGCAACGGCAATAATATGTACCTATCTTATGATTAAATCAGGAGGTGGAAACGTGTTTCAGAGAGTGTCAAAAGGAAGATGTCAAACGATGCTGTTTCTTGCGTCACTGTACTTGGCCTTGGGTTGCTTGGCGTCTCCCGTCTCATTTGCGGAGGCCCCCGCCGGCTCAACCGACCGAGACCCCTATGGGGGCTGGAACCATCTGCAGTTCGAATCCACCGGCTTCTTCCATGTCTCCGAGCGAGACGGAGTCTGGTGGTTGGTAACGCCTCAAGGCCATGCCTTCCTCTCCAAGGGCATCAATAACGTAAGCTTCCGCGCGGACGACGCACCCACACTTGGGTACTCACCGTACCAGCGCGCGGTGCAGAATAAGTACGGTTCGCAGGATGCCTGGGCTGAAGCTGTCGTCGATCGGCTTCGCGGTTGGGGGTTCAATACGCTTGGGTCCTGGTCCAGCCCGAGCACCTTCGACCAGACCGATTCTGTTCTTCATGATGTAATCCCAGTCGCCTTTGAAGAACCACCAGTTGGTCAGGCGTTTGCCCTTGAACGTCAGACCATTATCCGCACCAGGGATACTCTGCATCCGGTAGACCTTCCACTTGAGATAGACCTCTTGAGAACCATCATGCCACCTTATCAAGGAGTATTCACTGGACGTTCGGAAGTTTCACGCCGGTCCGATCCCTGCTTGCCCAGCGCACCACGGAGCTATCGCTGCTGAGCAGGGCGGCCACAGACAGCCCCGAATCATGCACAATGGTCTCATTGCTTTTCTGACTTTGACAACGTCAATCTCCATGCTCTATTACTGCATGTCCCTTATCCATCGTGACCATCCCATGTGGGAACTGATGTTGCAGGTCATTCTATTCTGGTTTTCAGTTGTTCCAACGTCAGCGCGTCCAAGTACTCCTCGTCCTGATTTGCGAGGACGGCATCCATCAGAATCGGAGCGTCCGGCGCGAGCGCGATCCAATCCGCGATTTTGGCACGATCGGTGATGCGATGAAGCGGGGCATGAACATCCCACAGTCTTCCCGCCAGATCCACTTGCGGCGCCGCAACCAGCCAAAGCCCGAGCTTCGCCTTGAGGACGTTCGTCGCGTCCGCGGATTTGTCGGTCCGCGACAGCAACGCCGTGCTGGCGGCAATCTGGAGGTTCTTGGCTCCGACCCTCTCGATCAGAGCATCCATATCTCCCAGAGTCCAGGGCGGCTTGCCGAAAGCCATTCGCAAATGCAGATGGATGCCGAGTTTGGCGGCATCGGTGGCCAAGCTGCGCAGCGTCTTTTCAAATCCTTCCTGCGTCTGCCGGCTGCTGAAGTTGTTCTCGGGCTGCCGGTGCAGAGAGAGAATCAGGTCTCGCGCGCCGACGACTTTCATCTTGGCTATGACATCGGCAATAGCCGTCATGCTCTCCCCATAGTCGGCGGGCAGGTTATCCACCAGCCGCAGCGTGGGGTAGAGGTTCAACCCGGAGCTGACATCAACGAACACACGCAATCCCTGGCGGCGAATCCAGCTGGCTTCCTGCTGCAGGACACGCTTCTCGTGATCGCTCAGGTAACGCCAGTCCAGCACCACGCCGTCAAAATGCTCAAAGAAGGTCGGCCGGACCAGGATTTCCTCCTTCACCGAACTTGCGTGACGAAGCGGAAGTGCTCGTCCGTGCGGCCGTGGCGGCGGTGGTTGGTGCGGGATGACTTCGATGCCTGACTCCTTCACACGCACGGCAAAGATGCGGAAGTCACCGCCCCGGATGGTGCCGTCGGTACTGTGGCCCAACGACTTGCCGTCCACGCCTTCCGGTAGATAGCCGACCGCCTCCATTTCAGACCGGTCCAGAGGCATCTCGCGGACCGATTCAATCGGCCCACAGAGCGAGGTAATCTCCAAGGGCAGTTCATGCCACGTGTTGTTGGCAATGCCCAGCGTATACGCGCCCGGACCTTGGCGACAGGTGATGAAACTCAGGTCGCGGCTACCCACATCGAAGAGGGCCTGTTGACGGAACACAGTATCCAGGGTCTTGCGGGCTTCGGGACGCAGCTCGTATGGCCGGGGCAACGGCTGATCGACCTCGCTGCGCAGCCGCCGGCTTGGGTCTTGTTTGACATCGACCCCGAAGTCGGCGGCCAGGACCGTGAGCTTGCCCCTGCCGCAACGCGTCACGCCAATCGCGGAAGCACCCGTTTGTCCGGCGATCCCGCCCGGCAGTCTTGTCAGGTTGCCCGTCGTGATGACGAGGTGTCCACCACCTTCGACGTAGGCTTGGAGTTTGTCTCGGATCTCCCGTCCTCCGGCCAGCTCGCTCGTCACCAAGATAACGGCGTAGCGCGAAAGCAGCCAGTCGGGTGCGTCGCTCAACAGGCAGTCCGCGATGTCCCCGTAAGGCGCGGGTGTGATGAACCCGGTCTCATCGTGGAAGTAGGACGAATCGGCATAGCCCGGGTAAAGGAGATCGAGCATCGCGTCCGTCAGGTAATCGCCCGCGTCATAGGGCAGATTGCCCCACACGCGAAAGATGTCGCCCGAATAGAGGTGACGGGGGAACGACCAGCCGCAGTGAAAGTCAAGCAGCAAAGCTACGGGGGTGTACATGACGCCGCGCTGGCCCTGCTCCTTCACCCAACGCTGTGCCGCCTGCTGGATGCGGCCGATCGGCGAGAGTGCCTCACCGTCGAACCAGCTATTCTCGAAACCCACCGCCACGCTGTTGTAGAGAAGGTGGCTGTAGAGCAGGCGCTTCATGAGGCTCAGACTCGTGCCCTTCGTGGGGCCATGGGAGTCCCCGCCGCTGCCACCTGACGAGCCGTACGTCTTGAAGCCCCAGCGATTGTAGACCGACGCGTTACCGAACCAAGGTACGCCATATTGCTTGCCCGCACCGCGAATAAATGCGTAGTAAACCTGGTTATTGGGCAGCGCCTGGGCCGCCTCCGCCCCGATGAGCGTGAACGTGCCCTCCTTGAGCAGATAATGGCCGAAATTCAGCGAAACCAGCGTGGCATGTTTGTGGCCCAGATCGTCGCTCATACGCTCGAAATGACGCTGGAAGTTGAGGTACTGATCCAACCGGCCGGCTGAGGCGGGCGTCATCCGGCTCGCATAACCGCCGATGTACCTGCCATCCTGTTCCCCGATATCCGTTCCCAGCCAGTGATTGCCAAGGATGGTTTCGAGCGTCATGAATGCCTCTGCGGGCGGCTTGAACTGCTGCCAATAGCCGCCCGGCCCCGACCCCGGCACATAGCCCCAGATATCGAAAAGATACAGGTCCCGCCGCTTGATCTCATCCGCCAGATCTCCGAGGTTCTTCGCAAACAGGATCGGATAGGACGGCCAGATGACGTCGCCGAGTTCGTGGATGCGAGTGAATTCCTCGATCTGCTCTGCATAGCCGACGATGCGGTCGTTCTGCACGTCGAAACCACGCAGGCACGTGAACTGAGTCCGGTTCTTGAAGGTCTCCCAACTGGGCGGCTTGACCGCGCGTCGGTCGTAATCAGGATTCTCTCGCGGATCCAGCAGATGGCTGTAGACGCGACGAGGTGGCGTGGGTCGCTCGCCGTCGGCAGCAGCCGCTCCACCTGCAATATCAGCCAAAACCACCATGAAGACCAGACTCGCGGCTCGAAGAAGAGCCAGCAGCGTGGGCATCGTTGCGGGAATCGACGGTGTCTTCACGATCATGTACCTTTCCTTGGTTGCTTGGGGCCATTGTAGACTCACGGCGAAAGAGAATCAAGAACGTGCGTGACCTGATCCCGATTGACCGTTGAAGGCAGGCGGGTGAAAACATATCATGGGTGCCAAACATGGAGACCGGCCTTTGCAACTGTTGTATGGAAACACGCGACCATGAGGCCTTTCTAAGGCTCTTCGATGGCGGTAGATAGAGGAACTGCAGGATGGCACGATGCCTGAGTCATGACGAGTTGCTGCAACTGAAGCGATGGAATACCCCGACCATTTACAATGGTTGGGAGCAGATCACAAGGCACCACCGCACGAAGGGATGCATGAACCTGGAGGAAACGCGTGACTTCATGCCTCAGATGGGGCCGATGATCGGATACGCCGTGACCGTTGTCATCGAGCCGAGCAATCCGGATCATGTGCGAAACAAGCCCGATGCGTGGAGGGCGTATCGAGAGTACGTCGCACGCCGGCCAGGCCCCAAAATCGTCGTGGTTCAGGACCTGGATCGACCCCGCACCGTTGGCTCCTTCCGGGGCGAGGTCAATGCCAATGTCCACCGGGCCCTGGGCTGCGTCGGCACCATCACGGACGGCGCGGTCAGGGACGTCGACGAGATCGGCAACGCGGGCTTCAAAGCGATTGCCAGGCGGATGTGCGTGGGGCACGCGTACGTGACGCCCGTCGAATGGGGTGGTGAGGTCGAGGTCTTCGGATGCCGCGTCCGGGAAGACGCCCTGATCCATGCCGACAAACACGGGTTTCTTGTCATTCCTGAAGAGGACCAGAAAGGTTTGTATGAGGCCGCCTGCTTCATGGATGCCAATGAATGTCGGACGATCATCGGTGCCGCGCGAGCATCCTCGGGAAAAACACATGAGCAGATCCTGCAGGAACTGAACCAGGCGGTCGAGGCATTCACACGCAATGCCGCCGAGAAATACGGGCGGCAGGGAGAGATGTAATCGTGCGGATCGTGGTTCTTGACGGGTATACCCTCAATCCAGGGGATTTGACCTGGGACGCACTGAAGGCACTGGGACCTTGTGAGGTTTATGACCGGACCGGGCCCACGCAGGTGGTGGAGCGTGCCTCCGGAGCCCGGATCGTCTTGACGAATAAGACCGTTCTGCCTCGTGCGGCAATCGCACAACTGTCTCCGCTCAAGTACATCGGGGTTCTGGCGACCGGGTTTAATGTCGTTGACGTCGAAGCGGCAAAGCAGCGGGGCATCTGCGTCACGAACGTCCCCGCCTATGGCACGCCGTCGGTAGCACAAATGGTGTTCGCACACCTGCTCCACTTCACGCAGCACGTAGGCGAGCATAGCCAGTCCGTCCACAACGGGGACTGGAGCCGCAGCCCGGACTTTTGCTATTGGAACTATCCCCTCGTGGAATTGGCTGGGCTGACGATGGGCATTGTCGGCCTTGGCCGGATCGGACGCCAGACGGTGAAGCTCGCCCTGGCCTTTGGAATGAAAGTCATCTACTTCGACGTGACGTTGGATCCGGCCGTGCCGACGGAGGTTGTTGCCGTGGACTTGGATACCCTGTTCCGCGACAGCGACGTCGTCAGCCTGCATTGTCCTCTGACGCAAGACAACAAAGGGCTCGTCAACCGGCAGCGACTCGAGATGATGAAACCGACGGCTTTTCTCATCAACACCGGCCGGGGACCGCTGATCGATGAGCCTTCGCTCGCCGATGCGCTGAACCGCGGACGCATCGCGGGCGCCGGCCTGGATGTCCTCTGTGAGGAGCCGCCACCGCTCGACAACCCGCTATTGCACGCGAAGAACTGCACGATCACGCCGCACATCGCCTGGGCGACGAAAGCGGCGAGGCAACGTCTGATGGACATCGCCGTATCCAACGTGCGGGCCTTCATCCAGGGGAATCCTCAGAATGTCGTGAGTTGGCGGGGTGGATACCGCGCGCCATTTCCCTGAGCATAGGCTGATCTGTTATCGTGCCACCGGACTGCTGCATATTGTGTCGAAAGGGACGAGTACCATGCACGCTCTCTTCTTTATGCTGGTTTGCCTTTCTTCCATGTCGTTGCCCGGCCCCGCTCTGAAGGCCGAGCCGGCGAAGCCCCCACAGCCACAGAGTGTTGTGCTCCAACATGTGATGGTCTATCACGAGCCGGGCCGCTTTGGGGGCTGGCCGGCCAACCATGGAATCTGGTCCTGGGGGAACGAAATCCTCGTGGGATTCAGCGCGGGCACCTACAAGGACCTTGGCCCCAATCTTCATGCGATTGACCGTGACAAGCCCGAAGAACACCTATTGGCGCGAAGCTGCGACGGTGGGCTGACCTGGCAAATCGAGAACCCCTCCGCAAAAGGGACGCTCGTCCCGGCGGGCAAGGCCCTACACGGAACCCCACCGCAGGGGCTGGAGGAGGAATCATGGCGCGACTGCCCCGGCGGGATTGACTTCACCCATCCCGACTTCGCCATGACCATCCGCATGTCGGACAAGGATACCGGCCTGTCGCGCTTCTACTACTCGACGGACCGAGGGCGCAACTGGGAAGGGCCGTTCCGCCTGCCGCTGTTCGGCCAAAAGGGCATCGCTGCCCGCACGGACTATCTCGTCAAGGGCACGCACGATTGCATGCTCTTTCTGACCGCCGCGAAGCAAGACAATAAGGAGGGCCGCGTGATCTGCGTGCGCACGACCGACGGCGGCAAGACGTGGGCGTTCGCGTCGTACATCGGCCCGGAGCCGACCGGCTACGCCATCATGCCTTCCACGGTGCGTCTGTTGCCGACCGAGATCCTCGCCACGATCCGCTGCCGCGACGAGTCGGGAAGCTGGATCGATGCCTACCTCTCACGGGATAATGGCGACTCGTGGACGTATCTCCATCGCCCGGTCCCTGACACCGGCGAGGGCAACCCACCGGCGTTGATTCGACTGCACGACGGCCGGCTATGCCTGACCTATGGCTACCGCGCGGCGCCCTGGGGGATTTACGGGCGCCTGAGCGACGACGGTGGCCGTACCTGGAGCGACCCGATTGCACTGCGAGAGGACGGCGGCGGCCGCGATATCGGCTACCCGCGCAGCGTCGAGCGGCCGGATGGCAAGGTCGTCACCGTTTACTACTTCTGGGACCAAAAGACCGGCCCGGAGCGTTACATCGCCGCTACCATCTGGGACCCCGGCAAGATGCCGACGAGACCCGCCGTAACCATGAAGACGGCCGTGCCTGTCCAGCGTGTCTTCGGCCCCGAGCATCCGGGCGGACGCTACAAGCACCCGGCATCCATCACGCAGTTGGCCAATGGCGACCTGTACTTGGCGTACTACACCGGCTCGGGCGAATACGCCACGGACACCGCCGTGTACGGCGCCCGTTTGCCCAAAGGCCAGACCCAGTGGACAACACCCGTGCCCATCGCCGACACGCCCTTTCGCTCTGAAGGCAATCCTGTGGTGTGGCAGGCCCCGGACGGTATGGTGTGGCTCTTCTACGTGGTTCGTTACGGCCAAACGTGGTCCACGTCCCGAATCCAAGCGAAGATTTCCCGCGACGGGGCCGCGACCTGGTCGGACCCGATGATTGTGACCATGACGGAAGGGATGATGGTCCGCAGCCGTCCGCTCGCCCTGGCCAATGGCGACATTTTGCTGCCGGCGTACCGTGAGACGGGCCACGACACCGAGATGGTCGGTCCGGACAGTTGCTCGCTCTTTTTCCGCTGGGATGCCGGGCTCCACACCTGGACCGAAACGAACCGCATCCGCTCGCGAATCGGCAACATCCAACCTGCCGTAGCCCTGATTACGAACGATTACCTCGTCTGCTACTGCCGGCGCGGCGGCGACTATTCCGGCCGGCCCGATGGACGCATCGTTCGCGCCGAGTCGCGCGACGACGGACGCACCTGGAGCGAGGGCGTGGAAACCCAGTTCCCCAATCCCAATGCCGCCGTCGAGTTCCTGCGCCTCCAGAGCGGCAACCTCCTGCTGATCTTCAACGATTCCACAAAGGATCGCACACCACTGACGGCCGCCCTCTCCACCGACGGCGACAAGACCTATCCATATCGCCGCAATCTGATCGAAGGCCCCGGCGACTACGCCTATCCCTACGCCATCCAGACCGATGACGGCAAGATTCATCTCGTCTTCACCTCGGACGAGCGAACGACCGTCTACCATGCCGTCTTCGAGGAAGCCGATGTGCTCGGCCACCGGTCCGATGCAGGACAGTGAGATACGAGTCCTGGCGTCAGGCATGCCCATCCGGATCTTATCGCTTGTATATGACTCCGGGCCTGATCGCGAAGGCGCATCGGCCAACATGTCCGATGACCCCTGCCACTACCTCACCCAGTTCAGCAGAGAGAAACCAATGCTCGAATCTGGACAGACCGCCGCAGGGGTAGCTATCGAACCTCCAGCGGAGATCGGGACAACCTCTCCCCATCCGCTGCGCCCGGAGACTTCCACGCGACGCGCAGATGGTCACCACCGGATGACCCCTGTGTAAGGCCTCAATGTAATACTCCTGCCTGGCTATCAGCGAAACCGGTTCGGATATTTGCGACGACAAAGAAGCTGGGCGGCTGTGGGGATGACAGGCGGGCCAACCCAACGCTGGCACTCTTTTTCATCATGTTGTTTCTCCCTGCGGGAGATTTACAGACAATCCTTGTCTTTTCAACGGATACAATAATCGGCATAATTCCGTGTCATCCACCCCGCATATGAATGATGGCACGGTAGGAGATGAGCGATGGGAAGGAATACCTCTGGAGTTATGAGCGTAGCGCTATCGGTGCTGGCATTGGTACTTATGCCGGTAGGTTTGGCTTCCGCGTTTGCGGTCGACCCGAATCTTGTCGGCCACTGGAAAGTGGATGGCGACGCCCACGACAACGCCGGCAACAACCACGGCACGCTCATCGGCGAAAACGGACAAGCACCCAACCGCTACTGGAACGGCCTCATCGACGACGTGCGTATCTACAACCGATCGCTCACTGCCGAGGAGATTGGCGCTCTGGCGGAGTCAGAACCTGCGGCTCCACCTCCACCACCGCCTGCTCCCCACGTCGTAACCGCCACCGGTCACGACAGTAGAATCGATCTCCGCTGGCCGTTCGATACAGACCCCAGCTTGGAAGGCTACAACATCTATCGCGCCGACTCCGCGGCGGGCCCCTTTACCAAGCTCAATGACTCGGTACATAAGGCCTCTGTTCATAGCGACTTCTTCGGTGTCAATGACCAGACGTATTATTACTATGTCAAGTCGGTGGCCATACGTGGCGGCGGGGAATCCGAGCCTTCGAATACCGTCTCCGCCACCTCTTATGCGATGACCGATGAACAGCTTCTTACTTCCCTGCAGGAAGCCGTCTTATGAGTTTTGACGAGCAACTTCGGTAATCGCTTTGCGGGCTACCCGGTCTTTCTTGGCAAAAGGCGGCGCGGCAAGGCCGCCCGCGCAGGTTCTGATTACCGATTTTGTCTGTCAAAACTCATTAGATACTTCTGGGATTACGGCCGTCCGGTCAGCGGACTGGCAAGAGAAGGATACGGATTCGGTCACAGCACCGATACCTGCACATCCGGCGGCACAGGTATGGGCTTGATGGCGATTTGCGTCGGTGCCGAGCGGAAATTCGTCGCCCGGGCCCAGGCGGCCCACCGCGTCCTGCAGATTCTGACCTTCCTGGACGAAAAGGCGTCCCGTTTCCATGGTGCCTGGTCGCACTGGATTCACGGCGTCGCCGGTGCGACCAAGCCTTTCAGCCAGTATGATGACGGCGGTGACCTGGTCGAAACCGCCTACTTGATACAGGGCATGCTCACGGTGCGGCAATACTTTGATGATGCGAATGACCCTGTGGAGACGGAGATCCGCCGCAGAGCCACCCAGATGTGGGAGGAGGTCGAATGGAGTTGGTATCGCCAGCAGCCGCGGAGTGAAGCGCTTTACTGGCACTGGTCTCCCAATTACGGCTGGCAGATCAACCATGCCATTCGTGGTTACAATGAGTGTATGATTACCTATCTCCTGGCGATTGCCTCACCGACGCATCCGATACCGGCCTCGTGTTATTACCGTGGCTGGGCCAAGTCGGCCGACTACGCCAATGGTAATACCTACTACGGCTACAGGCAGTGGGTGGGCCCGGAGAAAGGAGGACCGCTGTTCTTCACTCAGTATAGCCACCTGGGCTTTAACCCACGCAACAAGAGCGATAATTACTGCAATTATTTCGATAACAGCCGGAATATCTCCCTGATCAACCGTGCCTATTGCATTGATAATCCTCGCGGATATGCCGGTTATAGTGCTTTGGTATGGGGTTTAACAGCCAGCTTCAATCCGTGGGGCTACAGTGCCCATTCACCTACTGACGATAACGGTACGATTGCTCCCACTGCGGCACTCAGCGCTATGCCTTATGTTCCCAGCGAGTCCATGGCAACCCTGAAGTATCTCTACCACACTTACGGTAATGATTTATGGGGGCCGTTTGGCTTCTTTGATGCTTTCAATCCAACGGAGAAGTGGTTTGCGCCTGGCTACGTGGCCATCGACCAAGGGCCCATTGTGGTTATGATTGAGAACTATCGCACCCAATTGTGCTGGGATTTGTTCATGGCCAACCCGGAAATCCAGCCCATGCTGGATGCGATTGGTTGGACGAGTCCTTAGAAATCCAACCGCTTCCGGACATCCTCGATGGCGCCTTCCTTGCTGATCCAGCCACCTGACCGGGACGAACCAACAAAGACCAGATATTCTTTCGTCGCCTGGATGGGAAGCGAGAATTTGCAGGGTTGACAGTGAAGAATCGCGGCCACGGCATGGCGAGCGCCCTCGCAGGGGGCCTGGCGAGTTTCGCCGAACCGGACAAAGCTCGGCCGCTTCGCACGCGAAGCCTCGTTGGGCGGCCACCGTGACGCAATTGGGCCCGAAGAATTTCCGGGCCTCCCGGTAGGTCGCCTCATCGCCCGTCACCACGATGGGCGGGACGCCAACAAGCGGGATCGCCCAACCTGAAGTTCCACGATCTGCGCGAGACCTTTGCTTCCTTATTGGCTCAGAGGGGTGTATCGACTGCGGTCATTCAGCGATTGGTGGAGCACTCGAGTCCCCGGTTCATGAATGATGTGTACGCCAATGTTGATCCGTGTTGCGTCAGGCAATCAACCTACTGCCTGTAGCGGAATGGATATGAGGAGTAACCAGTCTGCTTGACATCTCGAAGCAACTCATGAAGGACCGAAAGACGCGCACCCCGGGGACGTCTGACCAGGAAGACACCATCGGCCTTGGCACGGGATTGCCGGCCGACGCATGGATTGGCATCTTCATTGACCCCTCTCGTCACAACAGGTAAGATCATTGTGCGCGCTTTGGACTCTCTTCGCACCGCGAAGGCGCAACATCTTGTTCTTTAGTATGTGTTTTTGGCTGCCGCCGAAGGCCGCGCTGCGCTCAAGTAGAATTGTAGCGGAGGCATTGGTATGAGTGCTATGCAGGGGATGCAAACGATTCTTCCTTCACCCCAAAAGATGCTCACCCCTGGTGTGACGGGTGTCCTCATACTCTCCGTAGCCGGATTTCTGGCATTCGCCACTGCTCCAACGTTCACCGCCAGTGCCTTGGGGCTGAGCACTGGAAGTGTCTTACGCGGCAGAATATGGCAGCTCTTGACGTACCCTTTCGTCTATGACTCCCTGGTGAACCTTGTGTTCAGTGGCTTGGTGATTCTGTTTGTTGGCAGTGCCATTGAGCGGAAGTGGCGGACGGCCTCATTCCTTTGGCTCTGGCTTGTCGTGTCTGTCAGTTGTGGAATCCTCTGGGTTCTGATCAATTTGGTCATGGGGGGCAATGCCATCGGAACGGGCGCGGCCGCCTGCAGCTACGGTTTCCTTGCTACGATGGGCCCTGTTGTATCGAGGCACGCGGTTCTTCATGTTCCTGACGACAATAGAAGCCCAGCATCTTGCCATCGGTCTCATCGCCATCGGGATCGTCCTGAACCTCATGAATCCGATAATGTTGATTTGGATTGGCGGGGCGCCGGTGGCGTATCTATATGTGAAAGCGAGGTGGCGCTCCGTTGCCGGAAGGCCGGGTCGCCTCGTCCCACAGGAACAAGGCGGCAGAGGACGCTTCGTTGAACTCGACTGACGAGGGCGGAATGTCCAGTGAGGTTGAAAATGCCATAGAGTTTGCCTCAAGGCATTTGCGTGAGTGTCGGCTGTGTCCACGAGATTGTCGTGTGAATCGCGCGGCGGGCGAGCTGGGCTACTGCCGCTTGGATGACAAGACACGCTGTTTCCGCGAGATGCTGCATCCGGCCGAGGAGGCCGAGCTGTCGCCCTCCCACCAGGTGTACTTTGCCGGCTGTAACCTGCGGTGCGAGTTCTGCACCGTGGCCGAGTGGAATGACCAGCCTTTGGCGGTTGGCGAGACGGACTTGGATTGGCTGCTCGGCCGAATCGAGCACCGGCGGCGGCAGGGGGCCAGGAATGTGAATCTACTGGGGGGCGAGCCGACCGTAAGCCTGCCGGGCGTACTCCGGCTGCTCAGCCACGTCGGATCGGAGACCCGGATTGTTTTGAACTCGAATATGTATTATGATATCTGTGTGGACGCACTGTTGCGCGGGCACATCGATATTTGTCTGGCCGACCTGAAGTGCGGGAACCAGAGGTGCGCGAAAGCCATGTTGGATGCGAGCGACTATGTCGATGTCGCGCGACGCAATATCCGGCTGGCGGGCGAGCATTCCCGGCTCATCGTCCGCCACCTGATCCTGCCCGGGCATGCGGACTGTTGTCTGCGGCCGACCCTGCGATGGCTGGCGGCGGAGATGCCCGGCGTGAAGCTCAGCCTGCGAACGAATTACGTGCCGCCGGCCAAGGCCACCGCTGCTCCGCGGGCGTATGCAACCGACGGGGATATTTCGGCGGCGATGAATGAAGCCCGTGACCTGGGTCTGCGTCTGATTATATGAGTACCGGACCGCATATTCGCAGGCAAGGGGAATTTGAGCTCCGCGTGTTGAAGGACGGGCGATTAGTGATGGTCGCCCCGGACGAGACGCTGCTGGAGATTGCCAAGGCGTTTGACGACATAGGCGCCGTGTCTGAGGCGCATCGGGAGGGCCAACATGCAGAAGCCGGAAGGGCAGAACGTCGGCCGGCAAGCGATCATCGATGAGCAAGTGAGGCACCAGATGAGCGAGCTGGAGGTCCTCATCCGGGCCCGGTATCCGCTGATCTACGTGATCAGTTGGGAGGAGCATCGCGTTCTGCTCCAGGTCTCGCGAATCGCCTCGCGGCTGAACAAGAAGGTTTTTGAGTGGTCGGTGAATACCGGTCTGATCCCGGGCGGAACGAATATCCAGTCTCAGAAAAGCCGCGACACGGCGACCCAGGACCCGCTGGTGGCGCTTGGGAACGTCATTGACCACGTCGAGCCGGCCCTGTACGTGTTCAAGGATTTCCACCCGTTTCTGAAATGTCAGAACATGGCCGTGATCCGGCGTATGCGTGAGGCGGCCACGGCTCTCAAGAATACGTACAAGACCGTCGTCATCGTCAGCCCGATGCTCGAAATACCGCCCGAGCTCGAAAAAGACGTCACGATCATCGACTTCGATCTGCCCAGAGCGGACGACTTCGCCGCACTGCTGGATCGGATCATTGAAGAGGTCAAGGGCAACCCCAAGCTCAACGTGAACGTCAACGGCCCGATGCGAGAGCAGATCGTGCACGCCCTCTTGGGCTTGACCCTGGCCGAGGCGGAAAACGTGCTGGCCAAGACCCTCGTGCAGCATCGCGGGCTGGGAAAACAGAGCCTCGAAGTGATCAACGGCGAGAAGAAGCAGATCATTCGCAAGAGCGGCCTGCTCGAATATTATGACGCCGAGGAGACGATAGACTCAGTCGGCGGGCTGGACTCGCTCAAGAATTGGCTGGTCAAACGCTCCGTCGTTTTTTCGGAGCAGGCGCGCCATTACGGTCTGCCCGCGCCGAAGGGGGTGTTGCTCCTGGGTGTGCAGGGCTGCGGCAAGAGCCTCATGGCGAAGACCGTCAGCAGTGTCTGGCAGCTCCCGCTTCTTCGCTTCGATGTGGGCCGGGTGTTCGGCAGCCTGGTGGGGTCGTCGGAACAGAATATCCGCCGTGCCATCCAGGTCGCGGAATCCGTCGCCCCGGTGGTTTTCTGGATCGACGAGATTGACAAGGCGTTTCGCGGCTCGCGCGGCAGTGGCGCCTCGACCGATGCCGGCACCTCGTCCCGCGTCTTCAGCACGTTCCTGACCTGGTTGTCCGAGAAGAAGTCGCCGGTCTTCGTCATCGCCACGGCGAACGACATTTCCGCGCTTCCCCCCGAACTGCTGCGGAAGGGACGGTTCGATGAGATCTTCTTCGTGGATCTGCCGTTGTCCCGGGAACGGCAGGACATCTTCAAGGTCCATCTCAAGAAGCGGAAAATGGACCCTGCGAAATTCGACTTGGAAGGCTTGGCCGCTGCGGCGGACGGCCACAGCGGGGCGGAGATCGAGGAAGCCATCATCAGTGCGATGTTCGATGCCTTCTACGATAAGCAGGAGCTGACCACCGAGCGCGTCCTGGACAGTCTGCGGCAGGCGGTGCCCTTGTCCAAGACGATGAAAGAGGACATCGATGAGCTCCGCAAGTGGGCGGCGAGCCGCGCGCGTCCGGCAACCAGCCCGGAAGCGGCTGCGGAAGGTGAAGGCGGACGCAAGCTGGAAATCTGAACCAGTTGGACTGACAGGGGGCATGGAAATGAGCACGGTATTGATTTTGGCTCCGGTGATCATCAGTAGCTGGCCGGCCATTGCCGCGGCGGCGGCGGGAGCGGCCTCCGCTTTGGGCTTCACGGTCAAGCAGGCGGCTCAGGAGGCGCTCCAGCAGGACAAGAAGACGCACGACACGATTGAAAACGTGGAGCTGGAGCTTGCCAACAGCGAAGTCCTGGCCCAGAGCCTCGCGACGGACCAGAGAATCGTTCTGACGAAGGGTTCCACGCAGATCGTCGTCGAGCGTGATGCCCGCGGCCGGTGCAAGGTCTGTGCCTCCGGCAAGGGACTCTCGAAAACGCAGCTTGAACAAACCGCCGAACAGTTTACTCAGAAATTGACCCAATGCTTCATCTATGACAAGGTGATGAGGGAGTTGAAGAGCAAGAGTTTCCAGGTGGTCAATGAGGAAGTCATGCAGGACGAGAGCATCCGAATCCATGTGCGCAGATGGGTGGACTGAGCGATGGCACAACACGACGTGGAGATCACGATTTCCAGAACCGGCGATGTAAAAGTGCATGTGAAAGGCGCCCAAGGCAAGGCCTGTCTGGAATATGCGAAGTGGCTTACGAAGGTCATCGGGAAGGTTAAGGACCAGCAGATGACCAGCGAATTCTATGAGCCGGAAGTGAAGGCCCGAATCGACCTGCACCAGGATCTCCGGGTGAAAGACGACGAGACATGAAATGTGCACGGTGCCAGTTCGAGAATATTCCAGGCCGGGATCGATGTATCCGGTGTAACAGCATCCTGGGGGCGGTCGGCGCCGCCATCGAGGTCTACCCGCCGCGGATGCCCGCGTGGAGGAAACCGTTTCGCGATTTCATGCGATGGCTTCGGAGCCACCGTGTCGCAGGACCGAGAGTGGCGACCGATCGGGTCCGCCAGGGATTGGCACGGGTCGGCTCCGATCCATTTGTGGGACTCGTGGTCAGTGTGGTTCCCGGTCTGGCCCACCTCCTCAGAAGGCGTTTTCGGGAGGTAAGTCTGCTCGTGCTGGCGTGGGTCATCCTTCTGGCCTCAGGCGTGTTCCTGTACGGCAGTGGCATCGGATTCCTCCTGATCGGCCTGGCCATCGGGCTTCATGCGTGGATTGCACTGCAGTTCGGGCTCTTCAAGGAGATCGCCGGCTTCGCAGAGAGGATAGTGATGACTCTGGTCATCGTGGCTGTGCTGACCCTGCTGTATCGGGGACTGCCACGCCTGCTCTTTCACGGATACACCGGCGCCCATACCGCCCTTACCATACCGGCCCTGAATGTCCAGGCGGGTGACTATCTTCTGGTCCGACGCATGGTCCGTGCGCCCGAGCGCCTCCCCCGCGGCGCACTGGTACTGGTCCATCCGTCGCGGTTTCGCAATAGTCGCCGAGACGTACTCGACGACGAGCGCACGGAGATGGTGGGACAGGTCGTTGGGCTCCCTGGCGAGACGGCCCATATTCGGGATCGTGTCTATGTGGTTGGGGAGGAGGTGTTGGACCCGGCGAGGTTTCCGGTGCCGGAGTGGCTGCAGGGCCAGTCCTGGCGCGTCGATGTTCCCGTCGATTCGTATTTTGTCAGTTCTCCGTATCGGGTCATGGGCCACGGCCGCAGGTTGACCGACGATGCGGTGCAAAACGTGTCGATTTTCGCTGCGGACGATATTCGCGGGCGGGCCTTCATGCTCTGGTGGCCCCTGTCCCGGCGTGGCTTCATTGAGTAGGACCTATGGATCGATTCTCCCGATTAGAGTTCGGTGATGAGGCTCCCCAGAAGGGCCCGTTCTCCGGCGAGCCCATCCGGGACGCCGACTATTTCTATCAGGAGGCCATGAAATACTGGCTGGGCGGCGATTATGAGCTGGCCCTGCGCAACTATTCGCGTGTGCTGGAGTGCGATCAAACCCGGTTCGAGGCGTGGGCCGGACAGGTGCTGATGCTGGTCGAGCTGGGCGAATACCGCGAGGCGAATCTCTGGGCCGACAAGGCCCTGGGGTTTTTCCCGGAGCATCCGGAACTGCTGGCTCTAAAGGCCATCGCCTGTGCCCGGGACGCCCGGCTGGATCAGGCGGTGGCCTACTCGGATAACTCCATCGCCAAAGACAATCCGACACCCTGGGTCTGGCTGGCGCGGGCCGAGGTGTTCCTCAATCGAAAGAGCCCGATTTCCGAGAGCTGCCTCAGCAAGGCGGTCGGCAGCGCCGGCGAGCTCGCAGGCGTCATCAAGCTCGAGGCCGGACGGCTCCTTCAGAGGAAGCGGAACTTCGTCCTGGCCGCCCAATACCTCAAGGAAGTCGTGCAGATGCTGCCGAAATCAGCCTTGGCGTGGTATGAGCTCGGCCGCTGCCAAGCTGCTCTTGGGTTGTCCGACGCCGTTCAGAGCTTCGAGCAGAGCGTTCGGCTCCGGCCCGGCTGGGAACAGGCCCAAGCGGAGTTGAATAAAGTGCAAAACAAAGGGTTTTTCAAAAGGCTCCTCGGGAAGTAAATCATGCCGGTCGTTGCCGAAATGCAAAAGATCCTGGCGCTTGCCCGCCAGGAGAACGCGTCCGATATTCACATTGTCGCAGGTCTGCCGCCCATGTTTCGGATCAATGGCGAGATCATCCTGTCCAACAGTCCCGCCCTGGAGCGGAAAGACACGGCGCGGCTGTGTTACAGTCTGTTGAACGAGGAGCAGAAGGCCGTACTGGACCGCGACTGGCAGCTTTGCTGTTCGATTTTCTGCTCTCATTTCGGGCGCTTTCGCGTATCGATCTACTACCATGCCGGGAATCCGGAGATGGCCATTCGACCGGTCATGGACCACGTGAAGACACGTGAGGAACTCCATTTGCCTCCTCAGGTGGAGGATCTCACCCGTCTGGCCGGCGGTCTGGTTCTTCTGACCGGCCCGACAGGAAGCGGCAAGACCACCACGATGAACTTCATGATCGACTTGATCAACTCGGAGCGACGCTGCAAGATCATCGCCATCGAAGATCCCGTGGAATACATCCACAAGCAGAAAAAGGCCGTGATCGTCCAGCAGGAATTGCACACGGACGTCAAGTCGTTCTCCTCGGCTCTGGTCCACGTGTTACGCCAGAATCCCGATGTCATTTGCATCGGTGAAATGCGTGACCTCGAAACGACCGAGACCGCGCTCATCGCGGCTGAGACGGGACATCTGGTCATCGCTACCTGTCACACGCCGAACACTCTCCAGACCGTAGAGAGGATTGTCTCCATATTCCCTGAGAACAAGCAGCCTCAGATCTTCATGCAGTTGGCCAATTCTCTACAGGGGATTGTCGCCCAGCGTCTGGTCCCCGGCGTGGGCAGGAAGGAGCGGAGGCTGGCCACCGAACTGCTGGTCATGAACTCCGCTGCCAGGAAGCACATTCGGGACCACGAGCTCCACCTGCTCATCAACGTTATCCAGACGGGCCGGAAGCAGGGGATGCACACGATGGATGATTCCCTTGTCGAGCTCTATGAGGCGGGGGAGATCACCTACGACGCGGCGATCTGTAATTCGTATGACCCGAAGGCGCTGCGCGACAGGATCCACAAGGAGACCCTGCCCAGGGAGGACTGATCGCGCGGGCCGGATGGCTGAACTGCCACGCAGCACGGTCATGATTCAGGAGACACTGCGGTGGACGAGATCGACATAAGCAACCCCGGCTCATTGCAAGGGGGAGGATTCACAGACCCGTGGAGAGTCCTGCGCCTGATCCTGGCCCAGGCTGTGGCCCTCTCGTCTTGTGCAATCGCATTTTTTAGAACGCACGAGAGCATAGCAATCCGCGCGGAGACGGAAGGATGCTGGTATGAGTGGCTTGCGCCGCCACCTCAGATGGCAGACCCGCTATGGCGTGTGCTCAGGGAGAGGACCGGTATCCCTGTGGACGCCGGTTGGGGCGAAGGCTGAATCCCATTCCGCACGGAAAGGGGCCGGTAATTTTCCGGGTGAGCGTGTGCGTCGATCCCGCCGGCAGCAGTCTTATCCTGATCACCCGCGAGCCTCACGACAAACGACCCGAACGGACCGACAACGGACGCGAGACTAACCAGGAGAAGCAACCTGGCATGTCCCAGCATTTCAGTGAACCTGCACGGAGGGTCCTGGGACTCGCGAATCGAGTGGCTCAACTAAGTAGGTGACCAAAAGTTTTCACAGGAATGGTTGTCTTCGCGTGTACAATAGGATTCATGCGAAAAGCGAAGAGTCCCTCAGAACGTGGTTTCGACCGGTATGATGAACGTCGTTTT
>Ga0315281_10004775_pt1 | contig 19603 bp, 19 predicted proteins | sample YL17G07_0_MG_FD_204540 | JGI IMG/M metagenome (GOLD analysis project Ga0315281, IMG submission 204540) | Sediment microbial communities from Yellowstone Lake, YNP, Wyoming, USA - YL17G07_0 | ecosystem: Environmental > Aquatic > Freshwater > Lake > Sediment | place: USA: Wyoming | collected... | reverse complement strand
TTCGAGTCCTGTCCGCCGATCTCGAAGATGGTATCCACCGTGGGATCGATGGCTGCCGCGGCCGTGGCCTGTGCGGTGATCTCGTTCCTGATCACGTCGGCGCCGATCATATCGCCGGTCAAATACCTGCCCGAACCCGTCGTGCCCGCGCCCAGAATCTTCACGCGCGAACCGACCTCGGCCCCGACCTCGGCGAGCCCCTGCTTCACCGCTTCAATGGGCCTGCCTGCCGTGGGGAGATAGCGTTTTGACAGCACGCGCAGGTCCTTATCGATGACGACGACATTCGTGGAAACAGACCCTACATCCACCCCCAGATAAGCCTCGATCAGACCGTCTTCATTGGGCCGCGCATCCTGGCCGGGATTCGGCATGATGCCGCAGGGCCTGGCAAGGGGGCTCACGCCGGAAGGGGCGATCTTTTCTCCCGAGGAAAGGAAGTCCGCGAGCGTGGCCGCGCCGCGATATGCAATGGTATTACAGGACGGGTCCATGACCATGAGCGCGGCGCCGATGGCGCCCGAGGTGGCAAAGTGTTCCGGCACCATCAGGTCGGATTCCGACAACTTCAGTACTTCACGGAAGGCCCGACCCATGCCGGGGTTCTCCGCCACGCCGCCCAGAAACAGGATCGGGGTATGGAACTTTTTGCCCTTGCCCACGGTGGCTTTGAAATTCCTGGCCATGGCAAAGCAGAGCCCGGCCACGATATCGTAATCCGGCGTGGCGATCTGCTGAAGATGGATCATGTCGCTCTTGGCAAAAACGCTGCACCGGCCCGCAACGCGGGGCGGCTTTTTTGATTTGAGGGCGATCTCACCAAATGCCCCGATGGTGAGATGAAGACGGGCGGCCTGCTGGTCAAGGAACGAACCCGTGCCCGCGGCGCACGCCGCATTCATGGAGAAGTCTTCGATCCTGCTCCCCGAAGACGACGGATCGCGCGCCAGCGTGATGAGCTTCGCATCCTCGCCCCCCATTTCGATGACGGTGCGCGTCTCAGGATGATAACGTCCTGCAAAAGCAGCTTGCGCAAGGATCTCGTTGACGAATAAAGCGCCGATGAGCCCGGCCGCCTGCTTGCCGCCGCTGCCGGTGATGCCGGCGGACACGATCTTCCGTTCACCGAATTTTGACGAAAGGGCCGCCAGTTCGTGGGCAAGGGAACTCAGCGGGTCTCCCTTGATGCGCGCGCGCGTCTCGGAAATGAGCCGCCTTTCCGCATCGAACAACGCGGTTTTAATGGTTATTGAGCCGATATCGATGCCAAGGAAGAGGTTGTTTTGCATAAGCCTTTTTGGTGATCTTCTGGTCCGCGATAACGATAAATAGAACACGGATCCGGTTCATCGACATTTCAAAATAGCACAACCATCATTATAATCAGAACCGGGACGTTAGTCAATCCCCGGAGAGGAAAAGCCCGTGATTGGTTCACCCGAAAGGAGCCGGCAGGGTGAAAAAGCTCAATGCGTTAAGCACTCCAGATTTATTGTCGGTGAGTCACTGCGGTGCGAGGCATTTTGGGGAAACATAGAATTGCGAAAAAAATATTCCTATTTGCAAAAAAATTGATATAATGCGAAAAAGATCCAATACGGTTTCTCAAGCCATGGAGCTATATGATCTCGCCTTCCGGTGATATTAAGAACATGACCGTCCCCTGGCTCTTTCAGGACCTCCGAAAGGAAAAGGAGACCGGCACCCTCCTTTTTTCCCGTGATAAGGAAAAAATCGAAGTTTTCTTTAAGAACGGGGACATTCTTTTTGCATCGTCCAATCTGAAGGAAGACCGGCTGGGAGAGTTCCTGCTTCGAACAGGGAAGATAACCGACGCCCAGTTCGACAAAGCATCGGAAATCCTCATCAGCACAGGCAGGAAGCTCGGCGCGGTACTGTTTGAGATGGGCGCCCTCTCAGCGCAGGAGCTGGTGTCCCAGGTAAAGCTCCAGGTCACAGAAATCATCCTCAAGATCTTCAGCTGGCGCGACGGCCGCTACCAGTACGATAACGGCCCCTTGCCGCTCGCCGAGATCATTCCTCTTCATATCAGCACCGGGGACCTGATCATCAGCGGGGTGCGCGAGCTCGAGTGGAAGGGAGTCAGAAAATCCCTCCCTCCGATCACGACGGTCCTCCACCCGGCAACAGACCCCTTGCTGCTCTTCCAGACCGCACACCTCGACGAGGACCAGCAGACGGTCTTTTTGCTCATCGACGGCAGCAGGAGCATCCAGGAAATTTGCCTCCTGACGGGAATCGGGGATTTCAATACGCTCAAAGCGATCTATATTCTGCTGGCGCTCCGGATGGTAGAAGCCGGAGAGTTAAAAACGGACGAGGATAAAATCGTATACAAGGTCGTACGCGAAACCGTGGCCGCCGGGGAGATGTCAGAGGAGAAAACTCCTGCGCCTGAGGTATCCGCCACCCGGGAAATGATCCTGCACGCCTATGAAAGCCTGGAGCGCCAGAACCATTTTGAAGTGCTCGCAGTGGACCGCGGCGCCTCGCAGCTGGAAATAAAAAAGGCCTACTTCCATCTGGCCAAACTCTACCATCCGGACCGGCACTTCGAATCCGAGATGGGCGACATGAAAGAGAAGCTCGATACGCTCTTTTCCCGGATCCACGAAGCCTATGAAACGCTGAGTTCTCAAACCAAACGCGACCAGTACAACATCGACCTCAGGAGCGGTGAAACAAACAGCCAGGCGGGGAGGAAAAAACCGGGCGCCGATGACGCTGCACAAACGCAGTTTGCGGAAGGGATGAAGCAGTTCAGCCAGGGGAACTTCTGGGGCGCCGAGGAGGCCTTTGAGTGGGCGGCGCGTCTTGACCCCGACAATGCCGAATACGTGTTTCAACGCGGCCTCGCGCTGGCGCGCATCCCGCGACGGGGCCACGATGCGGAAGAGCATCTCGTGAAGGCGATCGAAATGGCGCCGCAAAATATCGACTACCATCTGGCACTCGGGAACTTCTACGCCAAGAGCGGCCTCAAAGCGAAAGCGCTTGCGGCCTATCAGGATGCGTTGCTTCGCGATCCGAATTCGGAAAAAGTCAGGGAAGCTGTCCAGAAAATCAGCAGGTAGCCCGTTACAAATCTCTTCCGCTCATCCGCTCGCAGACATCCTCACCATGCCAAGAGGGTTCGGAGAAAGGCGCTTATAGCCTTTCTTCTGGACGGCAATATCCAAAGGCAGGCTCATCAGATCGATAAGGTCCGGCGTCATGCGGGCAAACAGTTTTTCGTCCGCGGTCTTGAAATAGGCTTTGCACAAATCGCAGGCAAGGACGGTAAATTCATCTTCCTTTTCAAATGAGAACGTCGTTATTCGCGCCGCGTCCTGGTTACGACAAACAGGACAACCCGGTGAGTCGCACGGCCCTTTCGCCCCGCAGAACGAGCAAAACAACTGCCGACGGCCCTCCCGGGAAACGGTCGACAGGGAAGGCCGGGCACTGCACACCGGACAGACCCCTTTTTCCCAAAAACAGTTCTGACGCGGTACACTGTCATACCTTCCGAGAAAATAAGGCCTGCTTAAAAGAAAAAGAAGCGCCATAAGGTCGTCCTCGGGATAGGGAAAAGAAAAAGCCGGCACTTCGAGCAGCGGGAGTCTCGTAAAATCAATTTCTCCCAACTCCAGCCCCTGCCGCAGGGGAGACAGGCTGCCCGCGGGCATATCAAAGACCGACAAGAAGCGCCCGATGACCTGCCCGGTCAGGCGGGGCGGATAGGCATTCAGTTCCGGACCCTGTGGCAAGCCGAGCTCCCGGACCGCATCCGTGAATGCGATGGTCTTTTCATAGAACCGCAGAGGCCCCTCGAGATGGGGGTTGCTTGCAATAATTTCTTCGATGCTTGCGTTCATGTGAACCTTTCGACAGGATATCAGGATAAAAGCGGATACTTCAAACGGACTGAAACAAGATGGCACTGATAAGCAGCTTTTAACAAAAACCCACCGAATACACTGTCGTTTCTTTTTAAATCCCGTCAATCCTGTTATCCTGTCAAAATCCCTTGCATCTGCTCCTACTGCGGCACCTTTGGATACCGGATGGCGATGTCTTCGCCGGCAAGCCCCTCGACGAGGAACACCTTGATGTATTTTTTTTCATTGTCGCTTAAACCCAGCGGTTTGAGCACGGTGTTCCCCTTCCCGCCGCCTTTATCGAAGAACTCGATCACCTCATCAAGGGTCGCGAAGATGCCGTTATGCATATAGGGCATGGTCTTCCCTATCTCCCGCAGCGTCGGTGTCCTGAAGGCCTTCCAGTCCTTCTTGTCCTTGGTAACAAGATACCTGCCCGGGTCCTCTTTAAGGTTCCGGTAGTCATCGTAATGGGACACCTTGCCGACGAACCTTCTCGTTGCGGCGATCCGCGGATCGTTCTGATGCTCCGGATTTTCGGGCACATAGAGAGCGTAGAACGTGTCATCGGACAGATTGACACCGAAGTGGCACTCATTGCACCTGGCTTTTCCCATGAACAGGGCAAGCCCCTTTTTCGCTTCGCCTGAGAGCGCATTCGAATCGCCTTTGAGGTGCCTGTCAAGGGGCGAGTTTACGGAGATGATTGTGCGTTCAAAAGAGGCGATGGCCATAGCCATGCGCGCGCGCGTCACTTCGCCGCCAAAAACCTTCTGGAACGCAGTCACATACTCCGGCACCGACCGGACCACCTCCTCAACAAAATCGAGGTTGCGGTTCATCTCGAATGCCGACATCATGGGAAAAAGCGCCTGGTCTTCGAGGGTCAGAGAGCGGCCATCGTGGAATAAATATTTTTGGAACGCTACATTGATCAGTGTCGGCGAGTTCCGCCAGTTCCGCGTCGTGGGGTAGCTGAGCGACAGCTCGAGTCCGTCGGTGTAGGCCTTCTCCGGGTCATGGCACGTGCCGCAGTTCATAGTGCCGTCCCCGGAAAGCCGCCGGTCGAAGAAAAGCTTCTTGCCGAGCTCGATCTTCTCCCGCGTTTGCGGGTTCTGCTCCGGAATAGGGACCGCTTTGAAGGGCTCAAGGTTACCGGCGAAACCCGGGCCGGCAATCAGGAACAAGAACGGCACACCCATAAAGAAAGAGGACAATCCAGCTTTTCCTATTCTAGTTTGCTTCTCACTCCGCAATCCGCAATCCGCAATCCGCATTAGCGCAACTCCTCCTCGATGATCTTTCTGAAGTACTCAAAGGGCCGTTCTCCTACAACCTTCCGGACGTTAATGAAGAACGTCGGCGTATTATAAAGGTCCAGGTCCAGGGCAAGTTTCTTGTCCCGTTCGATCTCCTGCGTATGTTTTTTCCCATCAACAGATGCCGTGAATGTCTTCAGATCGAGCCCAAGTTCCCCGGCATATTTGATGAGGCTGCTCCGGTCAAGTGCGGGGGACCGCTTGAGCAGCAGGTCATGCATCTCCCAGTACTTGCCCTGGTCCCGCGCCGCGAGCGACGCCTCGGCCGCACCGTGGGAATAATCACGGTAGATATAGGGATAGTTTTTGATCACGAGCCTGACCTTGCCCTTGTAGGTATCCATGATCTTTTTGACGGTCGGACCGGCCGCCACACAGTGCGGTCACTGGAAGTCGAGAAATTCGATGATCGTCACCTGAGCGTCCGCGGGACCCTGGACCGGCGAGTCACCGATGGGCACGGCAACGCGCTTTTCATCGGCAAAAGCTGCTGCCGTGATAAGAAAACAAATCATGATGAGAGCAAGCCTTTTCATGTCATGTTCTCCTCTCCTGTCATTTCGGTGTCAGGTGTTTTCACCGGAATGCGCCGCACAAATACTGGCGACGTTACCACCAGCGTAGCAGTGCAGCATATTCCAATCATCTTAACCCGCATGTCATTAATCATACCATGTTTTTTCATGATCAGCGTCAAAATTGCTTTTTAGGATTTATCCGACCAGCCGCTTGTCGTCAATTACTAAAAAACACAATGCCCCGGAGGGTTAGAACCCCTATTCCCTCATACCCGCCAAATTTCTTGCAGTTATCTAGGATGCATAGTATATTGTTCCCATGCAATGCCACAAGCGAAGCTCGCAGAAAACGATCCTGCTGTGGAACAAACAATCAGTTAGTGAGCAAAAGAGACAATTCTTTTAGCCGCAATTTTCCCGCAAGGAGAAAGGAAAGCTGGCTTGTCAGACAGGTGACCGTGGCGCTCTTATACGCGAGTTAACAAGAATGACGCGGAAAAAGCAGACTAAAACAGGAAGTGCACCATGAATACAATACTGATTATTTTTTTCGTGATCACCTACGCGGCAATCGCGTTTGAGCATCCGCTCAAGGTCAATAAGAGCGCCACTGCCTTAATCGGCTGCGGCCTGTTATGGACCATCTATGCGGTCTTCACCGGCAATGTTACCGAGCACCTGAACGAGTCTCTGTCAGCAACAGCTCAGATTGTTTTTTTTCTCATGGGGGCGATGACGATCGTTGAGATCGTCGACGCTCATGACGGCTTCGACGTCATCACCGACAGGATCAAGACGACCAGGATGACTTCCCTGTTGTGGCTCATAGGGTTCGTCACGTTCTTCCTGAGCGCCGTGCTCGACAACCTCACGACCACCATCGTGATGATGTCTCTGACCCGGAAGTTGCTGGGGCAGCGGGAAGACAGGTTGTTCTTCGCGGGCATCATTGTCATCGCAGCCAACGCCGGCGGCGCGTGGTCGCCCATCGGCGATGTTACAACCACCATGCTTTGGATAGGAGGGCATATTACCGCTCTCGCTATTATCAAGGGGGTCTTTATTCCCTCAGTAGTCAACATGGTGGTGCCGTTAGCTGTCATCGGCTATATGCTTCGGGGGAAGACTATTGTCAGCCCTGATAAAACCGTGGAAAACTGCGGGAAATACGAGACGACTTCATTCGAGAGAAGTTTCATGTTCTTCGCGGGCATCGGCGTACTCTGCGCCGTGCCTGTGTTCAAAACATTGACCCATCTGCCCCCGTTTATGGGCGTTTTGTTCGGTCTTGGACTCCTCTGGCTGGCTGGTGAACTGATTCATCGCGGCAAAGATGATGTGGAGAAACAGCGCTTGACGCTTGCGTCGGCCCTGCAAAGGATCGACCTGTCGTCCCTTGTATTTTTCATCGGGATTTTGCTTGCAGTGGCGGCTCTCGAACATACGTGCATCCTGGCCTCCCTTGCCCAATGGCTCGACGCGTTGGTGGGCAACCAAGCGATGATCGTCACCCTTTTAGGGCTTGTCAGCGCCATTGTCGACAACGTGCCGCTTGTCGCCGCTTCCATGGGAATGTATTCTCTGGCGCAGTTCCCGGCTGATTCTTTTCTCTGGGAGTTCCTCGCCTACGCGGCGGGGACAGGTGGTTCGATCCTGATCATCGGATCAGCCGCCGGTGTTGCCGCCATGGGTATCGAAAAAATCGAGTTTTTCTGGTATGTCCGGAGGATCAGCTTACTTGCCCTCATCGGCTATATCAGCGGCGCGGTTGCGTACGTCCTCTTGCACTAGACCTCTGTGATCTTTTCGGCATCGTGCATACAATCCTGTCGTTTCAAAAAATAAAACATGGCCGGAAGGGGCATCCTTCCGGCCATGTTTAAACGGTTTCGTGAATCGAAGTGTGAAACAGTCATGTATTTTTACAAAACAAGTCGCTCCTTCACCAGCGACTGCACGACCGAGGGATCGGCGAGCGTTGACGTATCGCCGAGGTCTTCCACCTGGTTGTGCGCAATCTTCCGGAGGATGCGGCGCATGATCTTGCCGCTCCGCGTCTTCGGGAGGCCGGGAGCGAACTGGAGCTTGTCCGGCGTGGCAATCGGACCGATGACCGAGCGAACATGTCCGGTCAGTATTTTTTTGAGCTCATCAGTCGGCTTAAAGCCGTCCTTGAGCGTCACGTACACATAGATGCCTTCGCCCTTGATATCGTGGGGATAGCCGACCACCGCGGCCTCGGCCACGGCCTCGTGGCTGACGAGGGCGGACTCCACCTCGGCGGTGCCGAGCCGGTGACCGGACACGTTGATCACGTCGTCCACGCGGCCCATGAGCCAGTAATCTCCGTCCTCGTCCACTCGCGCCCCGTCTCCGGTAAAGTACTTGCCCGGGAACCTGCTGAAGTAGACTTCCTTGATGCGCTTATTCTCGGGATCGCCGTAGGTGCCGCGCAGCATGCCGGGCCAGGGTTTGTTGATGACCAGGTAACCGCCTTCGTTGGCGCCCGCCGGCGAACCGTCCTCTTTTACCACCTGGGGCACAACCCCGGGGAAGGGCCTTGTCGCCGAGCCCGGCTTGGTCGTGATGGCGCCGGGGAGCGGCGTGATCAGGATGCCGCCCGTCTCGGTCTGCCACCAGGTGTCCACGATCGGAAGCTTTTCGTGGCCGATGTGTTTGTGATACCACATCCACGCTTCGGGATTGATGGGTTCGCCCACGCTGCCGAGCACCTTGAGGGACGACAGGTTGTGCTTCGTGGGCCAGGTATCGCCTTCCTTCATCAGCGCCCGGATGGCCGTGGGCGCCGTGTAAAAGATATTCACCTGGTGCTTGTCAACGATGTCCCAGAACCTGCCCGGATCGGGATAGGTGGGAATGCCTTCGAACATGAGCGACGTCGCCCCGTTCGAGAGGGGACCGTACAGAATGTAGCTGTGGCCGGTGACCCACCCGATGTCAGCCGTGCAAAAATGGATGTCCTCGTCGTGGCAGTCGAAGATCCAGCGGAAAGATATATTCGTGTACAGCAGGTAGCCTGCCGTGGTATGGAGCACGCCCTTGGGCTTGCCTGTCGAACCGGAGGTGTAGAGAATGAAGAGCGGGTCCTCGGCGTCCATCTGCTCGGGCTCGCAGTAGTTCGCAATATCCTTTGACGCGAGCTCTTCATGCCACCACGTGTCCCTGCCCGGCTCCATATTGACCTTGCCCGTGCCCGCCCGCTGGACCACGATCATGTCCTTTACCGTGGGGCATTCGAGGATCGCCTCGTCGGCATTGGCCTTCAAAGGCACGAACCGTCCGCCGCGCAGTCCCTCGTCCGCGGTGATCACCATGGTCGACTGGCAATCCTGGATCCTGTCACGCATTGCCTTCGCGGAAAACCCGCCGAACACCACGCTGTGAATCGCGCCGACGCGGGCGCAGGCCAGCATGGATATGGCGAGCTCCGGGATCATGGGCAGATAAATGGTGACCCGGTCTCCTTTTTTGATACCTTTTTTCTTGAGCACGTTGGCGAAGCGGTTCACCTCGTAATACAATTGCTGATAGGTGAAGGTCTTGTACACGCCGCTGTCGGCCTCCCAGATGAGCGCGGCCTTGTTGCGGGTGGCTGTGGTGATGAACCGGTCGAGGCAATTCACCGAAGCGTTCAGCTTCCCGCCGGAAAACCACTTGATAAAGGGCTTGTGGAAGTCGTACTCCAGGACCTTGTCCCACTTCTTATACCACGTGAGGTTCTTTTCGGCCATTTCTGCCCAGAATTTTTCGGGCTCGTCAACAGACCGTTTGTAGAGCTGCTCATACTCTTTCATGCTCTTGATGTGGGCTTTTGCGCTGAACTCCTTTGACGGGGGAAACGTCCTTTTCTCCGTCGATAGAACCTGAAAACTGTCGTCTGCCATGGTTGCCTCCCTTATGATGATGAATATCTCAAGATTTTTTTACCTACGCAGGTCAGCATTCGCGCCCGTTATTTCGCTGTCGTGGCCTGAATCAGGATCGGTGTAATGCTTGTGCCATACATGCATCACGAAGACGATTGTATCATCACCTTCGTGGAAAAACAATACGCTTGATGCACGCCTGAGCGTCCCTTGCGGAAGTGCTAAGTGGCCGTTTTTCTTTCATAGGTCATTGCGAGAGACGCCGTATCTTTACTATGTCGGGTCCGACTTGTCCGGGTTAGGGATGAGACCGGTTTATCCGTAGCCCCCATATCCGGTGGAATCGCTTCGCTGGACGGAATCCGTCTCAGGTACGCGAACGACAGTGACCGAACAGGGCGCCAGGGCCACGACATGGGAGGACACGCTGCCCAGATAGCGCCGGAGCGTCGAACTGCCCCGCGCGCCGATCATGATATGGTCCACACGGTTCGTCCTGGCATAATTTACCAGCGCCGAGGCCGGGTCGGGAGATTCCAGAACATGAAACGATATCCGGTCCGGCGGCAGTTCCAGCGGACGGGCCCAGTGTTTGAGTTCCATGAGGTACTGCACGTGAAGGTTCGTTCCCGAATCATCCACCGTGTAGTCAAGCCCCACCAGGGGGGTCTTGCGCACCGTAACGCAGGTGAGCCTGGCATTCCCCTCGGAATAGAAAATCCTTTTCACCGCCTGCCGGAGCGTGTCGGCAAGCACTTCCATGCCTGCGGACGTGTCCACGGCGACCATGATGATCGGCACGGCGCCGAGGTGTCTGGCCGCCGATCTGGTCGCCGCGGGCCCGGACCGGAAATACCGGAACAACCGCCCGAGCACGGTCCAGAAGCTGACCCGTTTACTCCGCTCGGCGCGCGACGTAAGAACGATCTGGCTGGGATTCTCCAGCGCAAAAGCAAGCTGGGCCGCGCTCCCATACCGTTTCTCCGGATCCACCTCAAGACAGGTAAAAATGACCTCCTGCAGCCAGCGAGGACAATCCCGGTTGAGCACGCTCGGCGGGTCCGGATCCAGGTACAAACGGCGCTTCAGCCCGGCCATGCTCTTCGGATCACCGAAGGGAAGCTCGCCGGTTATCAACTGATAGAGAATGACCCCGAGCGAAAAAATGTCGCTCCTCGGATCGCTGCGCACATTCAGCACCTGCTCGGGAGAAATATAGGGGGCCGTGCCGAGGGGCAGAAGGAACTCCTCCGCCATCAGGTCCGGAAGCTGTTCATGCCGTGAAAGCCCGAAATCGATCAGGACCGCCTCGCCGTTCTTCCGGAAAAGAATGTTGTCGGGAGTCAGGTCCAGGTGCAGGACATGCTGACGATGGAGGTCATGCAATGCCGTGGCGACCCTGGCGGCAATCTGTACAACCTCGTCAACAGGAAGCGGAAGCGACGCAAGCCGGGCATCGAGCGATTGACCCAGCACCTGTTCCATGACCAGGAACGGCTGGCTCGATATTTCTCCCGATGCGATAAAACGAGGAACGTGGGGCCCCGAGAGCGTGGGCAGAATCATCTGTTCCACTTCAAAACAGGTGATCGTGGACGACTCCTGGCTGTCAAGCTGCGGGATCTTCATTGCCAGAGGCAAGGCCATGTCCTCCCGCGTTACTCTCCAGATGACCGCCATCCCGCCGGTGTGGATCATTTCCTCAAGCCTGAAACCATCCAGCACCAGGCCTGGTGCAAGCCGCTTCACAACCACTCTCTCTTAAAGTCCCCTTTCCAGGCGCGCTCCCAGCCACTCCGGCAGACCCGCTTCACGGATCTTTTTCGCCGTTGTCTCCACGTCAAAGGGGACCCGGTGATAGGTAAGAACATTCTTTATTGTATCATAAATAGCGTAACATGCCGCCGGATTTCCATCGCGCGGCTGACCCACGGACCCGAGGACCGCCAGCCAGCGCCGGTGTACTCCCAGGGGAATCTCAACACCCGCCACGGGCCTGAACTGCACGACCCTCCCGGTCATGCCCTGATGATACAGGTCAGGCTCATGGAGATGACCGCAGAACGTGAACCGGCAGAGCGTCGCATTCAGACTTTTTTTCGCTTCGAACACGGCGGCGATATACTGCCAGCCGCCGGGGTTCCATGCATTCGCGTGCACATACAGCGCATCGGACTGCTCGAACCTCTTCGGAAGGCCGAGCAGGTAGTTCTTGTGCTTGTCGGAGAGAATGGAACGGGTCCACTCGATGGCATACTGGGCATCATCATGCATCGTCCGGTCCCGGGCCGTAAAGATCGCCTCATCATGGTTTCCGAGGACGACGATCGCGCCGTTTTCCTGATGATGCATCACGATATTCAGCACCCATGCGGGATCAGCGCCGTAGCCGACCAAGTCGCCTAAAAACGCATGACGCTCGGTCCCCTGCGACTGTGCGTGGTGCATACACGCCTCAAGCGCCTCCCGGTTGGCGTGAATATCAGCAAAAATTCCTATTCTCATTGATAGACCTGAAAAAGTGTCCGGCGGGCGGTATCCACCGACCGCCGGACAGGTACTCTGATTTGTTAGGTTACTCAGCGCCTAAAAAGCGCTATTTTTCATGCTCGTAGGTCGTGATGTCGCGCTCCTTCGTCTCCTTCAGGAAGAGGAAACCGACGACCACCGTGATGAGCGAAACAATGATCGGATACCACAAGCCGTAGTAAATGTCGCCCTTCAGCGCCACCATGGCCGTGGCGGTCAGCGGCAGCATACCGCCGAACCAGCCGTTGCCGATATGGTAGGGCAGCGACATGGAAGTATAGCGAATGCGGGTCGGGAACAACTCAACCAGGAAGGCCGCGATCGGACCATACACCGCCGTCACGTAGACGACAAAGATGAACAGGATAAGAAGGGTCATCCCGTAATTGATCCTGCCCTTGTCCGCCTCGTTCGGATACCCCTGGGCCTTCAACGCATCCTTCACTGCCTGCTCGTTCCAGCCTTCGATGGCGGTCCCGCCGATCGTGGTAACAACATCTTTGCCCGGCACTCCGGGGACCGTCTCAAAGCTCAGGCCCTGCTTGGTCATGAAGTCCTTGGCGCGGTCACAAGTGCTGAACGTGCTCCAGGGGCCGACAAAGAGATGGAAGTTGCACGTAGAGGGATCCGCCGCAACCGAGATCTTCGTCTTGGCCTGGAACTCCTCGAGTGCGGGGTTCACGTAGTGCGTAAGGGCCGCAAACATCGGGAAGTAGGTTATCGCGGCGATAAGACAGCCGATGAGAATGATCTTGAGCCGGCCGATCTTGTCTGACAACCAGCCGAAGAAGATGAAGAACGGGGTCCCGAGGAGCAGAGACGCCCCGATCAGCGTATAGGTGGTAAGGAAGTCGAGCTTCAGCGTAATCTGCAGAAAGAACAGCGCATAGAACTGTCCGGTGTACCAGACAACGCCCTGACCGGCGGTGGCGCCGATCAGCGCCAGGAGCACGTACTTATTGTTCGGATAGCGCAGGAAACTGTCGGTAAGCGGCGCCTTGGAGCCCTTGCCTTCTTCCTTCATTTTCTTGAACACCGGCGATTCATTCAGCTTCAGCCGGATCCAGACGGAAACACCCAGAAGGAAGATCGATATCCAGAACGGAATTCTCCAGCCCCAGGTTGAAAAGTCCTCCTTGGTCATATAAACGCGGGAGACACCGATGATCAGGAGGGCGAGGAAAAAGCCGACTGTTGCCGTGGTCTGGATCCAGCTCGTGTTATATCCGCGGCGATCATGGGCTGAGTGTTCGGCAACATAGGTTGCGGCGCCGCCGTATTCACCACCGAGCGCAAGGCCCTGCAGCAGGCGGAGCGAAACGAGAAGGATCGGCGCAACCCACCCGATGCTTTCAAAGGTGGGGAGCAGGCCTACCGAGAAGGTCGAGAGACCCATCACGACGATCGTAACCAGGAACGTGTATTTACGTCCGACCAGGTCGCCGATACGGCCGAATAAAATAGCGCCGAAGGGCCGGACCAGGAAGCCCGCGGCATAGGCGGCGAATGCCGAAAGCAGCGCTGCCGTGGCATTCCCTTTCGGGAAAAACAGGGCCGCGAAGAACGGCGCCAGCGTCGCGTAAAGATAAAAATCGTACCACTCGAATACAGTTCCCACCGATGAAGCGACGATGACCAGTTTCTCTTCTTGGGTTAACGGCGTTTTTGACTGAAGTTTCTCTGTTGCTACTGCCATAATGTTGCCTCCTTGCAAGTTATTGAGTTCGATGCATCCCATGTGTTTCTGACGCATTCCCGTTGCTGCCATGCTGCGTTACTCATGTATATCTAAATTCGAATTTTCTCCCCCCTCCTTCCAGAAATAAGATCCATCCGGCCCGTTCGTGCCCGGGCGCCGTTCACCTCGACGCTCCGCCCGAAACCACGAGCGGGACCGATGCAGACAATAATGCCGCCTGAAGCCGCGAGATGACCTGAAATGACTCCTTCAGCATGCGTTTTTCCAGCTTGCTCAGCTTGTCCGGGTTGACGAAATTGTCGGGCAGCACGCCGTTCTCAAGCTGTTCAACCTGATGATGAATCCTGAGCATGACAACGAATTCGAAAGCCTGGGCGATCTCATCGCCCATGGCATCGATCGTCGGGTGCGTCCCTTTCATGGCTTCGATTCGCTCCAGGGTCGCTGTTTCAGAAACACCGACTTCGAAGGCCATCAACCGTATCATGTCGATCAGGGGACCGATGCCGCGGGTTTTCAGGTTCAGTTCGTCCGTGTGCTCGCCGTCCTTCTCAACAATGAACGTGCGGAATAAACCGAGCGGCGGACGGCTCTTCATCGTTGCCACGGCCATGTGCTCAATGAACTGCTTCCGGCTTTCCAGGTTTCTCATGACATAGGTCCGCAATGCAAGAGCCAGGGAATCCTCTCCATACAAAGGCCGAAAGTCAAAAAAGATCAGGGACCGGAGGATCGCATCGGACGTCGAATGGCCGATCCACGCTGAAAAGTGTTTTTTCCAGACCGAAAGCGGCTGGCACCACTTGGGATTGGCGGCCATGGTGTCATCGGGACAGGAGGGGTATCCGCACTTCATCAAGCCGTCACGGACCGCCAGCGCCAGCCTGGTGAAGTAAGCCCGCGCCTGCTCCTCCTGCTCGGGCGTTGCGGGATCGGCGTACAGAATGCCGTTGTCCTGGTCCGTCTTGAACGTTTGCTCCTTCCGTCCTTCGCCGCCGAAGACAAGCCAGGAATAGGGAAGCGGCGGCCTGCCGCACTGTTTCTCTGCAATCGCCAGGATCTTGCGCACGAGACGGTCGTTCAGCTCGGCGATGATCCGGGTAATGTTGCCTGCCCGGGCCCCCTCGCGCAGCAGGATCCCCACCACGCGGCTGATCTTCGCCGACACCGACGCCAAACCCTCTATGCTCTCCTGGCTCTCAAGGTCCTTGGCAAAGGAGAGGGGCGAGGCGCCCTGAAGAAGCATCAGATCGTGGTTGGTGAGCACGCCCTTCAGCATCCCCTCCCTGATCACCAGGATATGGTGAACATTGTGCTTGATCATTTTGTGGACCGCTTCGAAGCAATAGTCCTTTGCATCCACCCGGACGAGCGGCAGGCACATGATTTCCTTTACCGGATTCCGCACCTCTCTCCCGCGCGCCGCGACCTTCTCCCGCAGATCGCGGTCCGTCACAATGCCCACGGGCAGGGAGTTCCGGTCCGTCACGATAACCGAACTGACGCGGTGTTTTACCATTTCCCGCGCCGCGTCCTGAATGGTCGCGTCATCGCCCACGGTAACAACCGTTTGGGAAGCTATGTCGCCCACGGGGGTCGTGAACAACAAATGATCGCTGCTCCCGTAGAACTTGCTTTTGCCGTGCATCTCCCGATAGACCTTGTCCACATACTTGGTGAAATGGGACTGAAGAAAGTATTCCGAAACCACAGGCTTGGTCTCGATCAGGTGCAGAATTTTTCCCCTGCCCAGGAGATAGCAGAAAGAGTCTTCCATGGCGATGACCGTCGTCTTCTGCTTGTCCCTTCCCATGAGAGAGATCAATCCGAAGGTGTCGCCTTCTCCGCGAAGGTCGATGGTCACGTCCTCTCCATGCTCCGCCCGCATGGAGACTTTGACACCGCCCTTCTTGACGATCCTGAGCGAGTCGCTTGGCTGGCCATCCTGCTTCAGAATGATAGTGTCCTTGGGATAGAACTCCAGAGTCAGGTTCCCGGCCAGATTGTGAAGGTCCGTATCACCAAGAAACTGGAAAGGCGGGACCCTTTTCAGGAAAGCCTCGACATCCTCAAGAATGATGTTGCCGTCCTCTTTAGTCGTCGAAAGGGATTTCATGTTATAATACGTAGCAAAATAAATACCATTTTGGCCGGCTGACATTAAAAGGTCATATGCTGATTTACCGCAAAAGCGTGAATCTCTGTCCCTTGACTCGTCCAGTGTCGGCACCGAGACCGGATTCCGCGGTGAATTCCCTGCTCCAACGTACAACGTGCGTGAAATCAATATGTTTATATCTTTGCTCCTGCGAGCATGTGCAAAAATAATCACCTTGCAAGGGCGGCGCGTATAATTTGAATTTGCGGAAGATTGCGCATTAGGAATAGACACTTAGGTTAATATTTTTCAGGACGGTTTTGGCGGGATTGTGTTAAATAATTATCTACTGCTTACTCGTAACCATAAGTAATCTTGTCATAGCATAAGTGATACAAAAAGTAACCCGGAAATGTAAAAACAATTTTCTGATGAATGCAAGTAGGCGCTATTCGTTCTCGAGAGTGATATCTTCATGGGCATCATTCCGCTTTAAAACCAGTCGAGTATCTGTTAGTATGGATGATCAAAAAGATGAGGTGAGAAACAGATGGCGGGGCCGAATAATCCGGGCGAAGACAAAGCGTGGGAACTTCTCGCAACACTGAAGCATGATGATGTATGCAAAGCGGCTGCCGTGTCCTATGACGCCGCCTCCAGCAGTTACGGCGTACGATCGTTCGGCATGGACTTTATCGTCGATGCGCGAGACAGGAAGATCACCAGCACTGCTCCGGGGAGCGAGGTGCTGCTCGGAAAGCCCGGATATTTTTTCCGGCTCTCGGTCCTCTGGTACCTCGTTCGCGCCAAAAACATCGCGTGCACCGACAGGCCGGTGAAACTCGAACAGATCAAAGGCGGAGAAATATTCACAAAAGGCTCGCACGTTCTGCCGCTCGACGTCGTTGCCGGAAAATACGGGAAAGATAAAAATGGGTTTCTACGGAAAGGCGCAAGCCTCGGCGGCGAACTCACGACGTATGGAGACGCATCCCTCCGGTTTTTCCCGCTGCCGAGGATCCCCGTAGTACTGACGCTCTGGCTGGAGAATGAGGAATTTCCCGCCCGCGCGGACCAGCTGTTCGACTCCACCTGCACGCTCCAGAGCCCCATGGACATCCTCTGGTCCATCGCCATGATGAGCGTGCTGGTGATGGGATAGGCGCAGAGAAACGCCCTTGGGCGTGTTTCAGTCCTGCCTGCCGACCGTCGATCATTTTTTCATCGACTTGTAAAGTTCTTCAAGACCGTGTTCGTGCTTTAGTTCCGAGGCCGCAAATTGCTCAAAAAGCTTTTTTGCCTCCGGATTATCAGTGCCGCCGGCCGCTTTCAGGTAAAACTCGTATGCATCGTGCTCATTCAAAATCGCGGTTTTGAAAACCTCAAATAGAGTATCGTTATCCATGGCTCCTCCTCGTTAATTGTTTGGTGTTTTTAAACGATGACAAAGTATACCATATAATTTTTCTGGCAACGCGATTTCTCGAGAATGCCGCCTTCTGTGGATAGCTGCGCGTTTGCTGGATATGAGAAGAAAAACCTTGAAATACATCGAATATTGGATTTAATGAAACAAGTCTATCAGGCTTCCACAATTTAGCGTACAATACGTCTTTTGGAGCAGAGGAGGTATATCACGATGAAAGTTATCGTTGAGATAAAAGACAAAGAGGAAATGAAAAAAATACAGAAGATGTTCGGCAAAGACCATGTTGCCGTCATAACTTCTCAAAAAGAACAGATACTCGATACGCTATTCAACAAGTTCAGAGTGAAACTCCCTGCGCGATACAAATTCGACAGGGAGGAAGCCCGTGCCCGATTTTTCCGCACCGTGTCAGGCAGTAATTAAGTCAGCAATCAGTGGTTTTTCCTTGGCCAAGCGGCTTACTCCCATAACCGTGAACCCGAGGATATTGCCCTCCTGATCAATACGCTCCATCACCGCATCATTGTTAGTTTCCCGCATATAGCCGGCCTTGTCCGAAAACAAAACCTCCAAAAAATCACCTTCCGCGTCATACCAGATTTTTACTTGTTGGGCCATATTTGCACCCCCTTTTTCGGCTGGCCTGTCTTTGCTTTATGCTGCCGTTCACTAGTGCGTATAGCCGGTCTTTTGCTAAACTTACTGCATCTCAACTCAGCTGTTGGGTTGCTCTTCGTTTAACCCAACGCTTTCAAGATGCCGTGTTTCGTGTGGCTCTACCCTACTTGCTATTACCGTACAGTCTCGGCATAAGAATACTGCGCATGGCATACAGCGCGCTTTCCGTAGCCTCAACCGCGCCGGTTGCTTCCTCGGCGGTGATCTCGGCAAAATCCTGATAGTCGCCCTCGTGCCGCAGGTCCATAAGCGTTTGAATAGCCTTGAAACTGACTTCGGGAACGATGCCGGTTTTGATGAAATGTTGATTGAAGAGAGACGCTACGCCGGAGTGTTTCGAGGAGTCCATATTTTCGAGCCAAGAAACGCCCGCATCGCGTAGAACACGGAATAATACGACCTGTTTACCGTCAGCCGGTGGTTCCCGCGCGACAGTTCATCCTGCGCTTCCCTCAGCGTTGCCTCCGCCCTCTCGAACCGATGGCGGGCGAGCGCCGCCTGTTCCGGGGTTACAGCCATAAGCCATGCTCCCGCACCGCATGACCGAAGGGCGAACAACGGACCACAGGGCTGTCCCATGTCTTGGTGTCATACCGCACTGTGGAGATCAGCACGTCGAACTTGATGTTTTCACGCGCCGCCATATCGGATATGGCCTTTTTATCGTTCCATGACAGGCTGTCAAGGACGATCAGAATGTCGATATCGGAATCCCGCTGACCTGTTCCAGCCGCCTTGGAACCGAATAAAATGATGTCCCGTACCGCGGACCCGAAGTGCTGCCGCAGCAGTCCCGCGAATTCAAGGACAGCGTCCTTTTCGTTCTGCTTCAGATTTGGCAAAGTTGCGCCATTCGAAATGTCATGTTTTGCCATGTTTGGTCCCTTCGCTTGTCGTTTTGTTACAGTATAGTGGAACGGACAACACTGGTCAAATGAAAATCATGTGTTATGAAGTCCCCCCTCCTGTTTTAGGAGGGGCTGGGGGTGGTCACGTCTCACGTTTGAGCACCCTCAAAATACTTTCACAAACAGCATTCAGGTTATCATAAACATCCGTATTCAGAAACCGCAGCACCTTGATATTCAAAGCATTCAGATATGCAGTCCGTTGCCGATCATATTCAACCGCTTCGTCGGTGAAATGCGAATCGCCATCAAGTTCAATGGCCAGCCTTTCCGAGGGACAGTAAAAATCCAGGACATATGCCCCGACACTATGCTGTCGCCGGAACTTGTAACCTCCAAGATTGCTATGCTGCAACATGCTCCACAGCCGTTTCTCCGCCGAAGTGGAATTGTTCCGCAACTCTTTCCGTCGCGTTTTCAGCGCTGGCCGGTTATGGATCATGGTAATTGTCCTATGGCAACCACCCCCCAGCCCCCTCCTTAGAAAAAGGAGGGGGTGTTAAAACCTCCCCTCCTAATTTAGGAGAGGTCGGGGGTGGTAATTTTCGGTCTCATTTCACTTTTTTTATTTCTTCTTCCTGCGGGGTTTCGTTTCCGGCCCCGGCAGCAAGCTCGTATACTTATGATACAGCTCGAAAAGAAACGCCACCCGATCGG
>Ga0315281_10004774_pt1 | contig 19605 bp, 19 predicted proteins | sample YL17G07_0_MG_FD_204540 | JGI IMG/M metagenome (GOLD analysis project Ga0315281, IMG submission 204540) | Sediment microbial communities from Yellowstone Lake, YNP, Wyoming, USA - YL17G07_0 | ecosystem: Environmental > Aquatic > Freshwater > Lake > Sediment | place: USA: Wyoming | collected... | reverse complement strand
ACTGTGCCGCCCTAGTCTTAGTTTAACTAAGCTTTAATGCCTTACAGATATTAATCGGAGCGGAAAAGAGATTACTTCCCCCTCACCCTAACCCTCTCCCCCACTGGGGGAGAGGGGATAAAGAAGGAACTCCGGTAGCGCTCTCTCTTCCCCCAGAACTCCCTTATTCCCTATAGTGATCCCTTTTCCGCAGGGCGCCCTCTTCCCCGGGGCTCCCTTTCCCCCCGGGGTGAGCGGGGCGGGGTGAGGGGGCCATCAAAACCGTCACCATATTTTAGAAATCCGTTACTGCCCCCGGGCAATTATCGGGTGCGCGGGGAAAAATTAGCCCCAGGTCCTTTATTTCCTGCCCAGGCGCCTTATTTTTTGCAGAGTAAAGCAAATCACAGGGAGGAGCCGAAAATATGATGTCCCAAATTCCCGTTGATTTTGCCAAGGTCAAAAAAGAAGACCTGGACAAAGAAATCCTCCGGGCCGCCATTATCGCCGAGCTTGACGCCATCAACCTGTACGAGCAGATGGCCGCCCTGACCGGCAATGCCGACATTCGCACCGTGCTGCTGGACATCGCCAAAGAAGAAAAGACCCACGTGGGGGAATTCCAGACCATGCTGCTGCGCCTGGATGCCGAACAGGTGCAGGAGATGGAGCACGGCAAAAAAGAAGTGGCCGAGCTGACCGGAAAGTGACGCTTAGGGCCGCCGGCCCCCGCCTCATCTATGCGGGGGGCGGCGGGCCGGCTCACTTTCAAGTTGCCCGCCGCAGTGCGAAGATTACCGTGCCGCCGCCGGTGATTTCACAGGGGTCCAGGCAGTGAAGATAGGCTTCTTCGGAATCCCCCCTGGCCAGGCCCAGATCTTTAGCCGGAATGCCCCTGGATAAGGCCACATAATAGGGCAGAACCGAAGCCAGAGAATGGAGGCAAATCCTTTCGGGTTCCCCACCCTAAAGGAAGCATTTACCTACCCTTACTCGCCTCTCCTAAAACCCCTTGAATTTAAAAGACTTCCAGATTCAACTTTTCCCTTGACTTACCCATTTTTACTCGTATAGTATTCTCAAAGGTTGGAAATGGGGTTGGAAGTAAATCCCTCTGGGTTAGGCCACTGTTGGGTGAGCGGCGAAATAGCTTTCCAACCTTTCTCAACCGGAAGGAGGCAAGCTATGAAGCGGCACAAGACCAACTATCCCGGTGTGTTCTACCGTGAAGCCGAACGGATCGGCGGGCGGGGCCTGGAAAAGGTCTATTACATCGTTTTCAAGAAGGACGGCAAGGTCATTGAAGAAAAGGTCGGCCGGCAATTCGTGGACGACATGACCCAGGCCCGGGCCGCCGGCATCAGGGCGGAACGGATTGAAGGGCGGCGCCTGTCCCGGAAGGAAGTCAGGGAGCAACGGGAGGCGGCGAAGCAGGCAGAGGCGGCGCGCTGGACCTTTAACCGGCTATGGCAAGAATACCTGGACCGGAAACCGGGCCTCAAGGGGATAGTCACCGATGAAAACCGCTACCAAAACCATATCAAGCCCCTTTTGGGAGAGCGTGAGCCCGGGAGCCTCACCCCCTTTGACGTGGACCGGCTGCGTCTCAAACTTCTCAAGACCCGCAAACCGGGGACCGTCAAGAACGTCCTGGAACTGCTGCGCCGTCTGGTGAACTTCGCCACCAAGAAGCAGCTTTGCCCCACGCCTTCTTTTATCATCGAAATGCCCAAGGTGAACAACCTCAAAACCGAAGACCTCACCGCGGAGCAGCTTGGGGCTCTCCTGAAGGCGATAGAGGCCGACCCCAATATCCAGGCCGCTAATCTAATGAAGCTGGTTCTGTTCACCGGCATGAGGAGAGGTGAGGCGCTCCGGTTGCAGTGGGGAGACCTGGATTTTCAAAGGAATTTTATCAATCTCAGGGGCCCCAAGAGCGGCCAGGATAAGAAAATTCCTTTGAACCAACCGGCCCGGGAGCTCCTGGCGGCGCACCCCCGCACCGGCTCTGCCTACGTCTTCCCCGGACGTGGCGGAAAACAGCGCACCGACATCAACAAGCAAGTCACCCGCATTAAGCAGGCGGCGGGCCTCAAAGACTTCCGGGCCCTGCATGGCCTACGCCACGTTTACGCTTCCATGCTGGCCTCATCGGGACAGGTTGACCTTTACGTTCTGCAAAATTTAATGACTCACCAGTCGCCGTCCATGACGATGCGCTATGCTCATTTGCGTGATGAGGCCCTACGCCGTGCCTCAGACCTGGCGGGGGACCTGATTACCCAGGCCATGAACGGCAGCACCCCCCGGGTGGTGAACCTGGGGGAGGATAAATAAGCGGGCCGACCAAGTGAGGGAGCACCCGGACCGGCCCTAACCCACTACCGATAAGGAGGATCGGCAATGAGCCAGGAACATTCTACCATGGATTTGGATTTGCCAGGCTTAATAAACGATGAGCTTGCCAGAATCAAAAGCTTGGCGGTTTCTATCGTCTCCGTGGCGCGAGCCGCGGACGACGGAGAATTGGAAGACCTGCCCTACAATGTACACCCCCTGAACCACATTGAGGAACTGGCAACCCTGATTCTTGAGCAGGAAAACGAGATTAGGGAAATCCTAGAAGATGCCCAAGCCGGAATCCGGGGCCCCATAGAGCCTAGGGGAGCCATGCAGCCCCCCCCAACTGACCAACATCAATGAAAAAGATTTCCGGGGATAGGGTAGCTCCCGACAAGGCGGGGATTTCCTGGCCCTGCTTTCCCCGGATTCACCACCAGGACCACGACAGGAGGCGGGCACCATGGCCGATAACGAAGCTGGCTGGAAGGCTTTAGAGAGGGCCAAGGCTAAAACGCAAACCGAAGCTGAACGGCTTTTCTCTAAATACTGCCTCCCAATAACCCAGTCTTGGGACGACCACGAACGGAACATTTTGAAGGAGGCCGCTCTTAAAATTCTAAGTTCTGAATTCGCTGAATTCATCGAGGAGAACGGACTAAAGGGACATCGGCTCCACAAGAAAATCTATCATACTGACATAGGGAATTTAATTATTGACTTGGCCCAATATGCTCATTTTAATCTTCTTGTGAATCTTCCCTATTTCCCCCGTGATATTAAGAGGGGCATCATCCTCAAAGAATTCGACGAGAGATTTAATGAACTATGCGAAATACTTCTTGTAGGCGGTGTAGGAATAGATCGGTTCAAAAAAGAGAGTCAGAAATGCCGAAAAAAATTATCTGCCCGGGCCGCCGCGGGCAAGATTTCCCCCTATTGGCGCCAGGCCGTGGATGAGAAAATATGGCCTGGGCACAGCTATGTCCCAAAAAAACAACAACCCCGCCTGTTTGCTGCTTGCAGATTTGCTGATGTTTTCTTGGGATATGTCCCTAAGGTCCCCACTGATAGAATAGTCGGATGGGTCAACATCATCCTTGAATCTTTGGGGCGGCATACGGTAAGTAAATCCAGTCTGAACGCCTATATTTCTCTTTCTAAGAAACAGCCACCAATACCACCGGGAACCCCTGTTCAAATCACAGAATAATCTTTAAATAGCATTTCCTCAAATCTCTTCTTCCTTTCCCTCTGTTCTACTTTCCGAAAATGGCCCTGGAAGCGGGGCTTTTTTATCTGAAACCGGAAAGTAGAGTCTACTTTCCGAAAATGCCCCATAAAACCCACTTTTTAGGCGTTGTTTTCGGAAAGTAGAAAAACCTCCCCGCGTAACTTTGTCCTTGATTTTATTTTTCCCGGCAATAGTCTTAATATATATAACTTACCTTTATGGAGGTTTTTTTTATGGAACAGCAAGACCGTTATGTAAATGATGTGGAGGCCGCGAAAATGCTTAGTGCCTCACCGCAGACCCTCAGGAATTGGCGGTGCCAGCGGCGAGGTCCGGTTTATTCCAAGCGCGGAAAAATGATTCGGTATCGCGTCCAGGATCTCCTGGATTTCATGAACGCCGGCCGCATTAATCCCCAGGAGTCGGAGGTTTCAGGCACCCCGGCCAGCAAAGCCGAGAGAATCGCCCCTGCCGGCGCCCCTGTCGGCCCGGAAAAGCAAGGGACCACTCCTGCCAGTAAAAGGGGGTGAGTCGTGGCTGAAGGACGAATGCTCAAGAAGAAAATCAGCCTGAATGAAGCAGTAGCCGACTTGGCAAACGATACGAACAGGCTGCTTTTTACCTGGGGGATCACCCACCTGGACGTGGAAGGCCGGATCACTGGAAGCCCCAGGGGATTCAAGGCCCTGGTAGTTCCGCTACTGGACCACATCACCCTTGAGATGATTCTGGAGTTTTTCACCGATGCCGAGTCCAAGGGATTGATCCAGAGGTATGAAGTGGACGGCGAGTGGCACGTGCAATATCCCAAGTTCGGTCATAACCAGAATCTCACCAAGTCCCGGGAGACTCCTTCCAAAAGGCCAGCACCTCCCCCAGGCTACTCACCGACTACTCAGCGACCAATCAGTGAGGGCTCAGTGAGTAATCAGCCTGAAGTTAATTTAAGGGAAGTTAATTTAAAGGAAGTTAATAAGGCTAGCGCCTTTGTCACCGGCGAAGCCGATGACTCTCCTTCCGCCTCTTCTGGGTCTGAGTTAAGGCCCACAAACTTGGTGGAGCTCTGGAACAAGCTAGGCTGTCGCCCAACGGTTTCGGAGCTTACCGATGAGCGCCGGAAAAAGGCCACTTCCCGCCTCCGAAAGCGGAGCGATCCCGCTTGGTGGCAAGGGCTCTTCGAGAAGGTCAAAGTGCTGAACAAGCCCTGGCTGAACTTCGACTTTTTGATCAGGAACGACACCAACTACCTGAAAGTTTTAGAGGGGAATTACGATGAAGATTTCGCAAACGCCAACGGGCGGGGACTTAAAGCAGGACCAGCGGGGCAACGAGCGCCCGGATATGATCATCGGGCCGACCAGTACACCGTCGATGTCTCCGACGCGGAATGACCTGGAGGTGGACTCCGAAGGCCGGGCCCGCTGTCCTGACTGCGGGAAATTCGCCATAGAGACCATGATAAGTCCGGTAACCGGAAAACTTGTCCGGCGCAGCCTCTGCTGCGAAAGTTGCCAGATGGAGCGGGACGAGGCCAAAAAGGCGAAGGCAAAGGAGTGGGACCTGGCACAGGCCCGATGGCGCCGGGAGAACATCGAGGTCCTGCTGGCTAGAGCCGGCGTGAGCAAACGCTTCCTTAACTGCTCTTTCGACAACTTTAAAGGCAAGGTCCCGGAACTCCGCCCGGCTTTCATCACCGGACAGCCGGGGACGGGCAAGAGCCATTTGGCAGTGGCCTATCTCCGGGAGGATCTTCTGGTGCACGGCGAAAAGCACTGCCGATTTCTACGGACCGTTGACCTGCTGAAGGAGATCCGGGACTCCTTCGACGACCACAGCGGCAACTCGGAAAAGCAGTTGTTGGATTTATACGGGGCCCGGGTCCCCTTCCTGGTGCTGGACGACCTGGGGGCCGAGAAAGTGAGCGATTTTGTGTTGCAGACCCTCTACGATCTGCTGGACCGGCGCTACGGGGAGTGCCTGGACACGCTGAGCACCAGCAACCTGAGCCTGGATGAGCTTGCGGTGCACTACGGCGGCCATGGCCCCCGCCTGGGCTCCCGGATCGCCGGCATGGGGCCGACCGCGGTCCTCCGGGGCAAAGACCGGCGTTGGCAAACTGCCACGCCTTCAGTATAAGTTGATTAGGTGTAAGCTTCCCCCTGGTGGCGAGCGTTGCTTTAAAGGGCAAAACAGCTTCAACCTTAAAGGGGCCTGAAGTTACTTTCTTTCCGCTTCGGGTAAGGCTTGATGCTGAGCTTTTAAGAGTCAATACCGCAAAAAGGCTTCCAGCTTGAGATAAGGGTTAAAGAGGGCGAGTTATGGCGAAGGGACTTGGGGGAAGGCAACTGTCCACCCTGCGGTTGCTCTTGGACAACGCGGGGGTCTTGGGGGTGCCGGGCATCCTGGAGGCCCTGTTCGACAAGGCCAGCCCCGGGGCCCACAGCAGCTTATGCCGGAGCTTGGGGGCGCTGAGGCGACGGGGACTGATACAGACTTACGGCATAAGCGTGGCCGGGCACGCTACGGTGATAGCAGCCCTCACAGTCCAGGGAGCAAAGGTGGCTGGAGGGATTCTTTGGGAAGGAGAGGAACCGGGTCAACCATAGAAAAGCCGACCTATCTGATGATCTGCATGGGCTTGGGTGGGGGCGCTGGGGTTGACTTGCTGGCTGCCTGGTCCTGGCCGGCTTCCGGCTGATCATCCCGACCTTTGATGATCACCTGAACACCCAGGAAGCTCTCGATCTGCTCTTTTTTCAAGCCCAAACACTGCGCAATGTCCGCCCAGGCTTGACGCCTGACGTTCTCAGACTTCGCAGTCTGCGCCAGATCCAAAAGTCCTTTTACGACGGCAATTTCTCCGGCACCGAGCGCCCGGAAAATATCTCGGTGGTCGCCTGCCTGGGTTTCATACTTTTGACAGATTTTGCCAGATACATATCTTCGGCCACTTGGGCTAAGATGACCATATCCAGCTAAAATCATTGCCTTATCTTTTGTTATGCCGCCTGCAAGGTAGATTTCCAGAAATTTCTTTTCTTTTTCGGTAATTTCATCTTTCAAACTGCGAGCAGACCTGATTTCTGGCTCATCCGGGTTTATATTTACTAATCCATTATTTAAATTACTCTCACCTAATAAATTATTATCTAGTAATTTATTATGGGTTTTCGGGTTGGTGGCTTTGGGAGGCCGGCCGCGGCGCTTTTCGGGCTTAAGGGATGCCTCTTTCCTTGGCCTGCCTCTGCCTCTTTTTCCGGGAGCAGTTACCGGTGTTTCCAGTTTGGGGTTTTTCATACAAGACCTCGACAGCATTATTTCCCTGAATCCCTGAATGTAGTTCCTCTCATCCTTTTTAGAACCTTGTGAGAAAAAATCAATGGCGAATATTTAACCCTCCTCCCATAGGCTTGAGTTACAATTCGATTCCAAGGTTTTTGCCCTTGATTTTTTCTTCTAATGTTACCAAGATGGGCAAGGGAGTAAAAGACTATGAAGACTGACAACCAAGAGAAGCTCGAATTGAACCAGCGCACCCGGCTCCGCAACGCCTCATTGTGGATCCCCCTGGATTGGGGAGGGCTGATGGCGCCTCTGCTGGCCGAGCAGGCGGTGATGAACACGCTAGCGCAGCCGGGGATAGAGAACCCCATGGCCGTCAGCGAGGAAATCTGGGGCGTCAAAGAATATCAGCGGGATCGGAGTACGGAACTGGATCAAGTCAAGATCAGCCAGGACCGGCGCATAGCTGACGACAAGGTGGCGACGGGCCGGGCCAAGCTGGCGATCCAGAAGGCCGCAGATGAATACACCCTAGCGGCGGAGTTTTACGAGGCCTCGGTGCGGTCTCTGCTGATGTCGGCCCGGGAGTATGCCGCCCTGGTGGAACGGAAACTCCTGGCGGTGGAGGCCTCCCAGGTGACGCTGGCCATCGCCAAAGAAGGGTTGCACCTGGAGACGGTGCAGGCCGACATTATGAAGGAAGCCATCAAGAGCGCCATGGTGGACGCGGAGATTGCCAAGTACAAGTTGGAGGTATCCAAGGCCAATTTGCGCGCCCTCCTGGCGGCGGTGGCGGCCGGCGAAGCCGAGGTTAAGGTCTTGGAGACGCAGGTCCAGGAAGCTATGGCCACCGCGGAGGTTGCCACGCTCCAGGCGAATGTGGCCATGATCTATGCGGAAATCCTCACCAAGAAGCTGTCCGCCGTCAAGCTGGATGTGGGGCAAAAAGAGATTGCCGCCGGCTTCGGCTATATCCAGTCGAAGCTGGACGACATGCTGGCCCTGTATGACACCCAAGGGTTGATGGAACATATCAAAACGGAAGCTGAGGCGCAGATTCAAGCGGAAATCGCCCTGATCCTGGCCGCCGAGAAGGCTGGGGAGGACCTGAAGGAGCAGGCCGTCGAGGATGCGCAGACGGCCTTCACCTATAAAGACGAGCAGACCCAAACCAATTTGGAGGCGGAAACAACCTTGCGGGGCACTCTGGTGACCGCGGAAGAGGCCATGAGCGACGCCAAGCTGACCTACTTCAACGACAAGGAAGCGAAACAGACCTGGGCGCAAGCATTGATCAACGTCGCCCATAAAGCGACTTATCAGTACAGCGCTGAATATAGAGAAAAGGTCGAAGTGAGGCAGGAGTTTATTGCTTGAGATGGTTGATCTTGGTGGGGCAGTGGGTTTTGGTTTTGTTAGACCTTTCTTTCCAGCGAATCATCGGTTCAAAAGCTGCCAGGATTTAACCTTTTTCCCCGTCAGGCGTTCAACCTTTTTGTTTCTGGCTTTTCTGGTGGACTTATAGGCGTGCTCCCGGCGGGCATCGCTCTCTTGTTCAGCCCGGGCCTGGTCTTTCCAGTATTGTTTGACCTGCTCTTTCTGCTGCTGCTCTTTCTGCTCTAGTCTTTCGCGTGGGGTGCCATGGCGGCCTTCGTCGAAACCCCGGTCGTAGCCGCTCAATTCACCGTCAATTTGACCATCCCTTCGTCCTTGCTCATAAGCCTGCTCCTTATCAAAATCTCCGGCTCCGGCAACGCAGGGCAGGGTGGGGATAAGCAGTGCCAGGGCCAAACCGAGTAGGTGTTTTTTCATGGGGATGTGCTCTTTTAGTTTTTGCACCATAACTCTTGCAAACCTCATGCCGGGGGAGAAATGCCGATAAAATCTGCTCTTTCCCATTGAGTTGCGCGGTTCTCATACAGGTTGCCTGAGTTCTGCGCGATTTTTGGACACAATGGCTAAAGAAAATCCTCCCATAACCCAGCATAAGGCGAAGTTGCCCCATGACAATCGGGGTCCCCCTGATTATGGGGTAGGGGAAAATCTCATTTTTCTATGAAGAATCATCTACCAGGGAAGCTGATCCCACTCATACCATTGCCCCCACCCCTTTCCAAAATTTTTCCCTACTTGAGCAAGTGATTTTTTTCAAATCCGGGCGATTTTTCAGTAACCAGTAAGAGGAAGGGGACACCTCAGAAACTTGCCCCCACGAAAATTTCTCTAGCAGCCAGCATTCCCACAAGAAATTATTAACTGATTGTTTTTTCCGTGGCATAATGACGAGGCATGACAAATCCCCTGGAAACCTACCTCAAAGAGCTTGCCGAGATCCGCGCTTCCGGCGCCGGGGTGGTGGAGGCCTCCTACTATGGCCCCCTGGCCAATCTTCTGAACGAGATCGGCAAGAACCTCAAGCCCAAGGTCAAGTGCATCATCAACTTGCAGGACCAGGGCGCCGGCCTACCTGACGGCGGCTTCTTCACCCAGGACCAATTTCAAAAATTCACCGACGCCGCGCCCCTGGCTGGCCAGACCCCCGCCCGAGGGGTGATGGAAGTCACCAAAGACGACGCCTGGGTCACCGCGGCGAGTGAGCAGGTCACCCGCTATTGGGGCCGCTACCGACAAGTCCTGGTGACCAATTATCGGGATTTCGTCTGGGTGGGCCAGGACCCATCCTTGAGGATTTCATTATGTATGCCCACTCGGAAAATAGAGAAGGAAGAAGACATACCCTGCAGGAACATTTGGAGGCGGTGGCTGGTCTGGCGGCTGATTTGGCGAAAAAATTTCAGGCCGAATCTTGGGGGTATGTGGCTGGGTTGTTACACGACTTGGGTAAGAGCCAACCGGATTTCCAAGTTTATTTAGAGGATTGTCAGAACTACCCTGAGAAGAAAATACGGGGCCCGGACCATAGCAGTGCCGGGGCAGTGTTGGCCTGGCAGCGATACTGGGAAGGTCTGGCCTGCTTACTCGCAGGGCACCATGGAGGGCTACCCAGCCGTACCAACCTGAAAGAACGCATCGAGAAAAAGTCCAATGATCCGGTAATACTGGACGTCCAGAGATGGGCGGGAAAATTTCTGACCTTGCCTGAGCGCCCGCCCTTACCTACCTCGAAATCCGCCAGTCAGATGGAACTCTTTTTACGGCTTCTTTTCTCAGCTTTGGTTGATGCAGATTATTTGGATACCGAGGGTCACTTCGATCCTGGGAGGACACAGATCCGTTATCGCTCCTTCGACATGGCGGTTTTGGCCGAATCTTTCCGGAAGGAGCAGGCTAACCTATCCGGTCATGACCAAAGCCCGGTGAATCTGGCCCGCCATAAAATCTACCGGGCCTGCCTTGCAGCGGCGGAATGTCCCCCGGGGATATTTCGCCTCACCGTCCCCACCGGGGGCGGCAAGACCCTTTCCGGAATGGCCTTTGCCCTGCGACACGCTTTGAGGTATCAAAAGCATCGAATTATCGTCGCCATCCCTTATACCAGCATCATCGATCAGACGGCACAGGTTTACCGGGCGATTTTTGGAGAGGAACCAGTCCTGGAGCACCATAGCGCTTTGGCTGCCCCGGAAAAGGAAGAAGATTATCTGCGTTATCAGTGGGCCCGGCTGGCGGCGGAAAACTGGGATGCGCCCATTGTGGTTACTACTACGGTACAGCTCTTTGAAAGCCTCTTCTCCAATCGGCCGGCGGCCTGCCGCAAGCTCCATAACGTGACCCAAAGCATTATCATCCTGGATGAAGTCCAAACTTTGCCCACGGGACTGTTGGCGCCGATACTGGAGGTGGTGCAGCAGTTGGTAGACCATTATGGGGTGACCGTGGTCTTATCCACCGCCACTCAACCGTCCCTGGTCGATTCCGGATCACCCTACCTAAAAGGGTTGCGTGGAGAAATCAGAGAGATCGCTCCGGACCCGGCCCGGTATTTTCAGGCCCTCAAGCGGGTGTCTTATGACTGCCCCGGGGAGGCCTGGTCCTGGGAGCGGGTGGCCCAGGAGATGGCCGCTGAGGAGCAATGTTTAGCGGTGGTGAACACCAAAAAGGATGCCCTGGCGATCCTGGACGCCCTGGACGATCTTGAGGTTCTCCATCTTTCGACCCTGCTGTGCATGGCCCATCGGCGAAAGGTGATGGAGGAGATCAAGGCTCGCTTGGCTACCGGCCAATCTTGCCGACTGGTGGCCACCCAGGTGGTGGAGGCCGGGGTGGACCTGGACTTCCCGGTGGTCCTCCGGGCTATGGGGCCCCTGGACCGCATCGTCCAGGCGGCGGGGCGCTGCAATCGGGAAGGGCGGCTTTCCCAGGGGCGGGTGGTTATATTCCAACCGGCTGAGGGGAGTGCTCCCCCGGGGGATTACCGCTCCGGCCATGATATTGCCCGGGCCATGCTGAGTCGACCAAGCGTTGATCTCCACTCTCCCAAATTTTATGAAAGCTACTTCCGGCAGCTTTACCAGGCGGTGAACACCGACAAGCACGGAATCAATGAACTTCGCCAACGCCTTGACTTCCCCGAAGTGGCCGCCCGATTCAAGCTCATTGAAGACGCCACCGTACCCCTGGTGGTGCGCTATCCCAAGGAGGATTCCCCGGTGGACGAATTGTTGCGCCGCCTCCAGACCCCTGGAGCCCTCCTGGGAGGCGAGGCCCGCCTGCTTCTCCGCCGGTTACAGCCCTATCTGGTCAACGTCCGCCGCCGGGTCCTGGCCCAATATCAGCAGCAGGGTCTGGTGCGGGAACTCCCCTTGGGCCTGTGGGAGTGGCTGGGGAATTATCATCCGACCAGGGGCTTAGCCGGTGGCGGCATCGATCCAGAGACTTTGGTAATTTAGCGAAAGGAGGTGTTTCCATGAATAACGGCTACTTGCAGGTAAAGGTCTGGGGTGACTGGGCCTGTTTCACCCGCCCGGAAATGAAGGTGGAGCGGGTCTCCTATCCGGTCATGACCCCCGCCGCGGCTCGGGGGGTTCTGGAGGCTATCTTCTGGAAACCGGAAATTTCCTGGCGGGTGTGTGAAATCTGGGTGCTCAGGCCCATCCGGTATTTTTCCATCCTTCGCAACGAGGTCAATAATATCGCATCTCACCTAACCGCCAAAAGTTGGCAAGAGAAGGGAGGTGGATATTACGCTGATGACGAAAAGAATCGGGCCCAACGCCATACCCTGGCCCTGCGGGATGTGGCCTACGTCATCAAGGCCGACATCACCCTCAAGCCCCATGCCGACGCCGATCCGGCCAAGTACCGGGACCAATTCCGCCGGCGGGTGACGCGGGGCCAGTATCATCACACCCCTTACCTGGGATGCCGGGAGTTTTCCGCCGGCTTCGGAGACCCCCAGGCAGGGGACCGGCCCCACCCGGTGAACTCGGATTTGGGCCTGATGCTCTTCGACCTGGACTATACCCAGGATGACTCCGGGCGGGGCATCCGGGGCCAGCCCCGTTTCTTCGCGGCGCGCCTGGAAAAGGGGGTGATCCAAGTCCCTTCGAAGCCTTAGGAAAGGAGGTGAGAAATGCTTCTGCAGAAATGGGTTGAGTTTTTTAATAACGCCTCCCAGAGCCATAATAAAAACCTTTGGGTCCAGTCGCCGTCCAGTTTCATACCCACTGCCATTCGTTACCTGATAAGACTGGATTCAGAGGGGAAATTTGAGGGTATCGTAGCCACTTCCAGTGGCAGGAAAAAAGACCGTGGGAAGTTCTATCCTGCTCCGCATGTCCTGGTCACTTCAGGTCCCGAACCCAAGCTGTTGGTGGGCAATTGTGAGTATGTTCTGGGGCGGCCGCGGGACCCCAAGAAAGATGGCAAAAAAGTGCTTGATCGACATGATGCCTTCCTCGCTGAGCTCAAAAAATGCGCCCAAGAAACCGGCAACCCCCAGGTGAAGGCAGTTTTGAACTTCCTAACCTCTGAAACTCCTAAGTTCATAGTTTTACCCGATGACTTTGCCTCTGAGGATCTATTCACCTTTGAAGTCGAAGGAGCTTTGCTCATCGACGGAAAGGAGGTCCAGGAGTATTGGCTCCGCACCCAGAAAGCTGCATTTGAATCAGGGGCAAGTTCTGGCCAATGCATTGTTTGCGGCACGGATTGCCACCCCGGAAAAGCTCATCCTATCCAGATTAAAGGCATTCCGGGAGGACAAACTTCCGGCATGGCTATTGTGTCGGCCAATAAAGAGGCCTTCTATTCTTATGGCCTAAAAAATTCTCTTCTTTCACCGACCTGCTGGGACTGCGCCGAAAGCTACGCCAAAGCCTATCATGTACTCAGGGAAAGCGAAGAAACGCACCTCCTCGTCGGCTCCCTGGTCTATCTCTTCTGGACCCGGGAACCTGCGGGCTTCAATATCGCCTCCCTCTTCTCCCAACCCCAGCCGGAAGATGTGAAGGCTCTGATTGTCTCGGCTCGCACGGGACGCTCTTTTACCTCCCTGGATAGCCAGGCTTTCTATGCCACCGCCCTCACAGCCAGCGGCGGCAGGGTGGTGGTGCGCGACTGGCTGGAAACCACCGTGGGGCAGGTCAAGGAGCATCTGGCTCGCTGGTTTGCCCTGCAAGATATTGTGAATTGGAATGGGGCCGATGGCAGACCTTTTGGCCTCAGGCATCTGGCCAATAGTCTGATTCCAGGGAAAGGTGATAGCCAGAGGGACCTACCCCCTAATACGCCGCGCGTCCTACTTAAGGTCGCCCTCCAGGGAGGGTCACTCCCATTCTGGCTTCTATTCCAAGCTATCAAAAGAAACCGGGCGGAGCAGAAGAGGCCGGACAATCCTCGTGAGCTTGGACTTTGGCGCTGGCGTTGGTCTGCCCGAACTGCCCTGATCAAGATGGTGCTGCTCTCCCAAGAAACTTTATGGAAGGAGGTTACTATGGTTCGACTGGATGAAACTAACACCCACCCCGCTTATCTCTGCGGCCGGCTCTTGGCGGTCCTGGAGCGCACCCAACAAGTCGCCCAGAGAAGCGTCAAAGCCACCCTCATCGACCGCTTCTACGGCACTGCCTCTACCGCCCCGGCCACGGTCTTTCCCCGCCTCCTCAAGGGGGCCCAGGCCCACCTGGGAAAGCTGCGCAAGAATCGACTCGGGGCCTACAACGCCTTCCAGAACCGTCTGGGAGCAATCTTGGGTGAACTCACTGCCTTTCCCGCCGTTCTGTCTCTTCCGGACCAGGGTTGGTTCAGCCTGGGCTACTACCACCAGCGGGCCTGGGACTGGGCTCAAGCCAAAGCCCGGAAAGAAGAGCAGGTCCCCGGAGAAGAAGCGGCTGTCGAAGAAACCCCTACTGACGCAGAAGAATAGAGAAGGAGGCAAAAATATGGAATCTTCCGTTTATTACGACCCGACTCATCGGCATGACTTTGTCCTGATCTTTGAGGTGACGGACGGCAACCCCAACGGCGACCCGGACGCCGGCAACCTGCCCCGGGTGGACCCGGAAACCATGCAGGGCCTGGTGACCGACGTCTGCCTGAAACGCAAGGTGCGGGATTGGGTGGACGCCACCCGCGGCACCGAAGCCAATTTTAAAATTTATGTGCAAAACAAGGGTATTGCCTTGAACGAACTGCACCAACGGGCTTATGACGCTGAAGGCATTCGATCCACCGGCACCAAGCAAAAGCGTAGCGACGTAGACCAAACCAGGGCGTGGATGTGCCGAAATTTTTATGATATTCGCGCGTTCGGTGCAGTGATGAGTACGGAAGTCAATTGCGGCCAGGTCCGGGGCCCGGTGCAGCTCACCTTCTCCCGCTCCGTGGACCCCATCATCCCCCTGGATTTGAGCATAACCAGGGTGGCGATCACTAAGAAACAAGATGTGGAATTTGTTGAAACCGAAACCGGCACCGAAGGCGGCAAGGTCACCGAAATGGGCCGCAAGGCCCTGGTGCCCTATGGCCTTTACGTGGGCTACGGCTTTGTTAATCCTCATTTTGCCCAGCAGACCGGGTTTTCCGCCGATGATCTGGCTATCTTCTGGGAAGCCTTGACCCGCATGTGGGACCTGGACCACTCCGCCTCCCGGGGCCGCATGTCATGCCGGGGGCTGTACGTCTTTACCCATGACAGCAAGTTGGGCAAGGCCCCGGCCCACAAGCTCTTCGACCTGATCCGGGTGGAGCGCCGGGACCCCCAGGCCCCGCCCCGCCGGTTCGGCGACTATGAGGTCTCCGTACCGGAGCAAAAGGACCTGCCCGAAGGCGTCAGCATCACCGTCCTGGAGGGCTGAAGTGGGACCTGAACGAGGGAGGAGAACGCCATGATGGACGAACTGGATGAGTCGGCCGCGGAGTTCGACGAGCAGGACCTCATCCCCATTTCCGCCCTGGAGCACTATGCTTACTGCCCCCGCCAGGCCGCCCTGATCCACGTGGAGATGGTCTGGGATGAAAATATCTATACCCAGCGGGGGCGGTTTGTTCATGAACTGGTGGATCAACCCGGCGTTGAAACCCTGGGGGAGATCCGGGTGGAGCGCGCTCTGCCTCTATGGTCCCGCCGCTGGGGGTTGGTGGGCAAGGCGGACATTGTGGAGTTTCACGGAGATACTCCTTATCCGGTGGATTACAAGCACGGCCCCCGGCGACGCCGGGAGCATGACGACCTACAGGTCTGCGCCCAGGCGGTGTGCCTGGAGGAGATGACCGGCCGGGAGGTGCCCCGGGGGGCCATTTTTCATGCCTCCTCCCAGCATCGGCGGGAAGTGATCTTCGACCCGGCTTTGCGCCGTCGCCTGAAAGAGGCGGCGGTGCAGCTGCGAGAAATCTTGCAGGGCCAGACCCTGCCCCCGGCCCCCAATGATAAACGTTGCCGCCAATGTTCCTTAAAATCCTCCTGCCTGCCCACGGTGGTGGCTGAGGTCAGGCGGATGGCCCGGCTGGCGTCCGCCTTGTACCGGGTGGAGGAAGACTGATGAAAACCCTGTTGAACACCCTCTATGTTCAGACCTCCGGGGCCTATCTGCACCTGGACCATGAGACCCTTAAAGTGGAAATCAAAAAAGAGGTGCGGTTGCAGGTGCCGTTGCACCACCTGGGGAGCCTGGTGCTGTTCGGGGAGGTGATGGTCTCCCCCGGCCTTTTGGGCCGCTGCGCCCAAGATGGCCGACCCGTCACCTGGCTCAGCCGCTCCGGGCGGTTTCTCGGCCGCCTGGAAGGTCCTGTTGCCGGCAATGTGCTGCTGCGCCGAGCCCAGCATGAGGCTATGGACTCTCCTATCAGGACCCTTGAGGTGGCCCGGAACCTGGTGGCCGGCAAGCTCAAGAACCAGCGGAGCGTTATCCTGCGCAGCGCTCGGGAGACCGACGACCCCCAGGACCACGAACTCTTAAGTCATGCCGCCCAACTCTTGGGCGAGATTTTGCTTCAATTACCGGTGGTCGCGGACCTGGACACCCTCCGAGGTATGGAGGGCGACGCAGCCCGTCATTATTTCGCCGGGTTCAGCAGCATGGTCCGGGCCGACCGGGAGACTTTCGCCATTACCGGCCGGACCCGCCGGCCTCCCCTGGACCCCACCAATGCCTTGCTCTCTTTTCTCTATGCCCTGCTCTTGAGTGATTGTGTGGCGGGCGCCCAGGGGGTCGGCCTGGACCCCCAGATGGGTTTTCTCCATAGCCTGCGGTCCGGGCGGCCCTCCCTGGGGCTGGACCTCATGGAGGAACTCAGGCCCATCCTGGCCGACCGGCTGACTCTTACCCTTATCAATCGCCGCCAGTTAAACACCCTGGACTTTGACCGGCGCCCCGGCGGCGCGGTTCTCCTGAATGACGCGGGACGCAAGAAGGTGGTGGTGGCTTACCAGGAACGCAAACAAGAGGAGATTTTTCATCCCGGGGCGCAGCAAAAGATGCCCCTGGGTCTGGTGCCCCACATCCAGGCCCGGCTGCTGGCCCGACACTTGCGGGGCGAACTGGCGGCTTATCCTCCTTATCTCCACAAGTAAGGGACAGGCAATGATGACCGTCCTGGTGACTTACGATGTTTCCACCGAAGACGCCGCGGGCCGCCGCCGCCTGCGGCGAGTGGCGCAGCAATGCAGCAACTTCGGCCAACGGGTGCAGAAGAGCGTCTTTGAATGCGAAGTTGATGAAATGCAGTTTGAGCGCCTGATTCGGGCCTTGGTGAAGATCATCCATAAGGAGGAAGACAGTCTCAGGATTTACCGCTTGACCGAGCCCCTGGAAAAAAATGTCCGGGTTTTTGGCTGGGATAAGAAAGTGGAATTTAGCCGACCGCTGTTGGTCTGAGAGCGAACCCCTAGCGGGGGAGAAAACCTGGGGGGTCCGCAACCGGATATTTATGAGGGAACTCGGCAGGATCAGCCAAAGTCGGCTTTCGCCCCGCCGGTTAGAAGCCGTCTTTGAAGTTGGTTCGTCCTCCAAGGAGCTATGAACCTTTTAAAAACCGGCCTGGAAAGGCCGGGGGAGCACCCGGCTTTAGGGCCGGGTGAGGATTGAAACTTTAAGCGAACTGTTCGCAGTTAAGGGTCAGGGCAGGAGCACCCGGCTTTAGGGCCGGGTGAGGATTGAAACGTCAGTTTTGCGGAAGATGTCACCACCATCGTCCGGAGCACCCGGCTTTAGGGCCGGGTGAGGATTGAAACCAGGCGGTCGGCCACTGAAGTAAAGCTCTTGCTCGGAGCACCCGGCTTTAGGGCCGGGTGAGGATTGAAACTAACCTGGAGCAGGTGGACGGCGAGAGCCAGAAGCGGAGCACCCGGCTTTAGGGCCGGGTGAGGATTGAAACAGGGACAACTGCAACGAACTGAGGGAACGATAGAGGAGCACCCGGCTTTAGGGCCGGGTGAGGATTGAAACAATTACCTAGGGCAGCTAGGGAGGGAGCAGGGATCCGGAGCACCCGGCTTTAGGGCCGGGTGAGGATTGAAACTTCGGGACCTACCCCATGAGAGGGGAGGGCGCAGCGGAGCACCCGGCTTTAGGGCCGGGTGAGGATTGAAACACCTGGACCTCTACATCGGGCAGACCCTGAATTGGTTGGAGCACCCGGCTTTAGGGCCGGGTGAGGATTGAAACATGCAATGCTGAGGTTCCTGCAAGAATCGGGAAGCGGAGCACCCGGCTTTAGGGCCGGGTGAGGATTGAAACGAGATAACCGTGGCCCACATCCAAAACCCAATGTGGAGCACCCGGCTTTAGGGCCGGGTGAGGATTGAAACTTTATTTGCTCCTGGTTTTGCTTGTTCAGGAGAATCGGAGCACCCGGCTTTAGGGCCGGGTGAGGATTGAAACCCGGAAGAGCAGGTGGGGCCGTATACCCTGCGCCCGGAGCACCCGGCTTTAGGGCCGGGTGAGGATTGAAACGTTGCAGTCCGGCTGCCGGGGGCGGGATAGGCTAGGGAGCACCCGGCTTTAGGGCCGGGTGAGGATTGAAACGAAGCGGTGGCGGCACGCAAGGCCAGGGCAGAACGGGGAGCACCCGGCTTTAGGGCCGGGTGAGGATTGAAACCAGAGGCTCATGGCACTACCACCCGAGCTTGAATAGGGAGCACCCGGCTTTAGGGCCGGGTGAGGATTGAAACAAAAACGCCACACCGTCCTCGTATTTCTTCCGGCGGGAGCACCCGGCTTTAGGGCCGGGTGAGGATTGAAACAGCTCTCCCCAGACGGGAATCGAGTTGGGCGTCAGGGAGCACCCGGCTTTAGGGCCGGGTGAGGATTGAAACTGACCCTCCGCATCCGTGGTCACCCAGACGTCCGGGAGCACCCGGCTTTAGGGCCGGGTGAGGATTGAAACCAGGGAGTGCTGGAAAGTCTTTCCGGCGATTGGGAGGAGCACCCGGCTTTAGGGCCGGGTGAGGATTGAAACAACGCCGCCTATCCCTATGCGCTGGGCCTGGTGGGGAGCACCCGGCTTTAGGGCCGGGTGAGGATTGAAACTGTTCTACCCCCACCGTGCCCCCATAGGCGTCATGGAGCACCCGGCTTTAGGGCCGGGTGAGGATTGAAACAAGTAAGAACTGCACGAGATAAAATCCTCTTGAGGGAGCACCCGGCTTTAGGGCCGGGTGAGGATTGAAACATATTTGGGGAGGTGGGCGGGAAAGCAGGGCGCACGGAGCACCCGGCTTTAGGGCCGGGTGAGGATTGAAACGAGTTTTGTCTTGAGCATAAGCTCCCTCATAGTAGGGAGCACCCGGCTTTAGGGCCGGGTGAGGATTGAAACAAATTGGAGAACGGCCTCCTGCTCCTGGCTATCGACGGAGCACCCGGCTTTAGGGCCGGGTGAGGATTGAAACCTGCGTTTTTACCCCACCAACCAAGGAAACCCTTAGGAGCACCCGGCTTTAGGGCCGGGTGAGGATTGAAACGGTGTGCGCTTACCTGTAATGATGACGTCTTAAGAGGAGCACCCGGCTTTAGGGCCGGGTGAGGATTGAAACAGTTGGGCGTCGTTGCTGACGTTGCCTAACCCCACGGAGCACCCGGCTTTAGGGCCGGGTGAGGATTGAAACACCGGCGGCGAGGGCCAGGATTTTTACCTGGGTGGGAGCACCCGGCTTTAGGGCCGGGTGAGGATTGAAACCAGTTTAGATTACCTGCTGAAAAACCCGGCCAGTTCCGGAGCACCCGGCTTTAGGGCCGGGTGAGGATTGAAACACTTTCCCAGGGCCTCTTTGATGACCACCGCCTGGGAGCACCCGGCTTTAGGGCCGGGTGAGGATTGAAACATGCACGTGGACGTGCGGGGCCGGGAGGCCCGCTGGGAGCACCCGGCTT
>Ga0315281_10004773_pt1 | contig 19611 bp, 16 predicted proteins | sample YL17G07_0_MG_FD_204540 | JGI IMG/M metagenome (GOLD analysis project Ga0315281, IMG submission 204540) | Sediment microbial communities from Yellowstone Lake, YNP, Wyoming, USA - YL17G07_0 | ecosystem: Environmental > Aquatic > Freshwater > Lake > Sediment | place: USA: Wyoming | collected... | reverse complement strand
TCTGGTGCAAGACCTTTTAATGCAGGAGAGCGATCGGGAGATCATCGCTGATCTTGTAGCCCGTTTCCTAGCAGGGGAAAGAACACGCGGCGAAATTCGCATCCGGACCAAAAAGGGGTCTTTCCGATGGCTTCAACAACACCATGCTGCCACGCTGGGATTCGACTCGTACACGTGTGATAGGCAGCATTTCGGCAGTCCGCGACATTACCCAGGGTAAGATCGAGCCTCGCTGAAAGATGTCCTCCCCAAAACGCTCTACGTCTCGAACCGGAATTTCCGCCCCACGCGGTCCGATACCATCGTCCCCAACCGGTCCGCGATATCCGCCATTCCTCCCCGGACCCGCGACCGCAGCTCGGTTGTATTACGGATGGCATCTGTGGTCGTTCCAACCAGCAGCGCGCGCGCCCGCTCGACCTGCTCCTTCAACTCCTGGTCGTTTACCACGTTTCGCAAGTCGAACGTGCCCAGGAAATCGCGGAGCTTCTGCACGGTAGATTCGCGTAGTCGCTCCGGCTTGCCATCCTCCTGATCGGCCAAGCGGTCTCGCAGGTGGCCCACCAGTTCGAGCAGGGAGGCTCGCATCACTTGCTGAATCTCGGAGCAGGCTTCTGACATTGTCACAACGGCCTTTTCGCGTTCCTCATGAAAGATTTGAGCCGAGATTTCTCGAAGTTGGTCTGGCACTCCGTAGCTGACATACTGCCAGTTGAAGGTGAAATGGGAGCGCACCTCGTCCACTGGCGGGTAGTCAGCAGGGTTATAAAGCGTGCGGAGTCGCCCAGCCGCCTCCTGGCACAGGCGCGGGTAGGCGTTGAGAAACGATTCCACTAACTCGCCACGCTTCCCCTTGAATTCGCGCAGCTTCTCGTCAACCCCCTCTACTAAACCCAGAGGCAGCAGATGAATGCCGACCTCGAACGGCAGGCTCATATCGTAGAGGAAATGACGGACCTCCCCGTCGAGCGTGCGGATCGCTTGAAGTTCCGGCGAGTCGAGAAGGGTTTTGGTCACCCTGATGAGGTTCTTGTCCGCATCCACCTCCACCTGGGCCGAGCTCACCTTGCGACTGTTCCCCAGCAGGCCCAGGCGCAGTTTGACGAAGACGGTCTTCCGAGCCAGATCCTCATCCGCCGTCTCAAAGTTAACGGTCATCGGTGCTGTTGCCATGAATTAAACTCCAAGAAGGAAGTGTCCTACGGTCCTGTGAGGATGAACTGTCATATAGAAGAAGGTTGAGCGGCCACGAGCCGACAAGCAGTGGATTGAACTTGCGAGTATGCCTGTTTGGGTATACTCTGGAAGTGGCGATGGAGGAACCCCCGAAGCTGAAGCCGCTGTACTGGGTGGGGAGCAGCAAGAGGGATTTGCTGGCGCTTCCTGAAGACGTTGTTGACGTTTTCGGGTATGCGCTCTACCTGGCGCAGATCGGCAGGAAGCACGAGCAAGCCAAGCCGTTGAAGGGGTTCGGGTCGGCAGGTCTGTTGGAAATTGTGGAGGATTGGGAGCGAAGCAGCTATCGGGCAGTGTATACGGTGCGCTTCGAGCGCACTGTGTTTGTCCTCCACGTATTTCAGAAAAAAGCAAAGCGAGGCATCGCTACGCCCAAAGCTGACCTTGATTTAATCCGGCAAAGATTGAAGGCGGCCGAAGACGCTGCCAGGGAGTTGGAATCATGAGAAAGGAACGGATGATCCACGGCATTCCTATTCAGGAAGGCAGTCGGAATGTGTACGCCGACCTAAGCTACCCAGACCCCGACGACTTGATGGTGAAGGCCCAGCTCGTCACGAAGATTGGAGACATTATCCGGCAGCGCGGCCTCACCCAAGACAAAGCGGCAGAACTGCTGGGCCTGACTCAACCGAAGATTTCGAAACTGCTCAAAGGACAATTTCGAGGGGTTTCAGAGCGACGGCTACTGCGCTGCCTAACAAGCTTAGGGAGTGACGTGGAAATTGTTGTAAAACCCGCCCCGCGACGCCGCGCTGGGAGGCTAAGTGTCCTCTTCGCTGCAAAGGCCGAGAGTCATCACTCTTTGCCATGAGCCTTGATCACATAAAGCTTCGTCATTATCATGCGCTCCATATCTGTCTCTGAGCCGCGCGAGGGCCGAACTGTTACGCACCAGCTGGTTGCCTTGCCAACAGGCACTGGTCCTCGTTACAGGAAATCCCTCGGCGACCCATGCAACGTCTGGCGACCGATATTCAGGCCTGTGATTTCGATGGTGGCAGGAGGGTCACAGGTTCGTTTCGGCGGATCACGCGCCGCCCCGACGCACCGGCTTCCTCCCCGTAACGGTAGAGGCCCGGCGTCGAGGCGCTGATAAACTTCCCGGACGCCATTTGCCGAAGCGCTTTGATCTGCTCACCAGCAGAACGTGAAACCGGCACGATGTACCGCGAGGCCTCGGTGAGAGTCATCCCCAGCCGGTGCGCCTTCCGCGCGCACTCTTTGATTTCCGCGCCTGTCCAGCCTTCATCGTCTGGCAGGTCGCCCGATCCGTCGTACTTCTTGAGATAGATTCGCCAGATCGTCTCGCGCTCTTCGGCCGTCGGCAGGTCGAAGAAGAACGTGCCGAGCGTAAAACGCCGGCGCAACTCGGGAGGCAGGCTCGCGATCGAATTGCAGGTCGCAATGAACAGCATCCGCCCTTGCGAGACCGCGTCGATAATCTTGAGCGCCGTGCGCAGCCGTTCGGTCGAGGCGCCAACGAGAGAACTCTCCATGGCCGCCAGGTCGAAAGCAATCGTGGGAATTCCTGCCGTGCCGCCCGTGGCCTTCGCCGTCGCGCTCTTGGCACTGCCGGGCGGCCCTATGAACACGGCCCCATCGGCTTCTCGGTCTTGCATGTAAGTCAAGATCGTCCCCGTCATTTCTGTCTTTACGCCGGAGAGGTCGGTGCCCGTTCCCGCAAACGCCTTCTCGATCTCATCAATGAAAACGATAACGCGGGGAGAATCGACGCCCGCGAGCACTGCCCGAAGGAAACTCTTGACGTTCTCGACCCCACCAATATCTTCAAAGGTCTCACCGCCTCGCCACACCGAAAGGCCCGGCGTCTGTTCGATGATCTGTCGCTTGCGCTCCCAAAGGTCTTCCGCGTCGAGCTCGCGCTTGACTAGCGACATCGCCAGCGCCTGTTCCGCCGGGAAGGCAGCCAGGCCGATTAAGGCATCTACCGCTCTATCGATCACGCAGCGCTCAGGCTCGTCCAGTTCGGCCGCCTTGAAAGTCTCCTGGACGATCCGCTCCAGGTGACGGATTGACGGCAGAGGCTCATCGAGAACGAGAACGTCCTGCCCCAATTCCGCCGGCAACGTCGCGCCGGGCGCCGCCAGCAGGACCAGCATTCGGCCCGTCGCCTTGAAGGGATCCCGCAGGTTCCAGATCGCTTGCATCACACCGGGTTCGTTCCAGAATCGGTGGGCGTTGGCGTAGAGCAGAAGCCCGTCCTCGCGAAGCTGTTGCGCCAGGAGCAGGGCGTCCGCCGGCCCCACTGTCACGGCCTCACGGTCACCCAACACTCGCCCCAATTCATCGCTGCTGTCCCTGCTGATCGCGTAGAGGCCTCGCATCACATCCCACCCGAGGAGCGCAGGAAGCCCGCCGCCTTGGCTGAGAGTCTCGATGACGAAGTGCGTTGTACTTGCCGGGTCCGCCGTGCGCACTGCGACAAGCGGAGTTGAGACACAGCGCGCGGCGTTGAACGCCGACGCAAACTCCTCCATAGACCGAATCATATTCGGTGCTCCTTTCGCAAAAGACTCAACAGTGGAAAGTAATCGGGCAAGCCAAGGAGGGCTCTAGCAGCGCCAGCCGAGGACCGGGAAGCCGGTTACTTCTGCTCGACCGTCGTCATGAATGCTGACTTCAATAAAGTCTTCCCTGAAATCTCCAGCAGTATAGCGGTCGCTGAACAGCCGCAGAACCTGGTTACGACTTGTGCGCAGCGGCAGGCTACATGGCTGAGCCGCATTGAAACGACCGAGGACGGCGAAGTCGAGTAGCCCGCGGACTTGCTTCCACAAACTTCGCTTTTCAGGAAGGGATAGCCCTTCCCAAGTCCAGTAGAGCCCACGGTCGAGTTCGCGTTCCGTGTAGCCGCTGAACATGCCGACGCTTAGCTCTGGCGCTTGGTACCGCAGGCTCTGCATTAACGCCAGCAGGCTATCTGCTTGCTGCATCGGCTCGCCGCCTGAGAAGGTGACACCTTCCAAGGTATGCTCCGTGTGTGCACGAAGTACTTCCTGTACGACGGCGTCAATCGTGACCTCCGTGCCTCGAAACGGATGGGTTTCAGGGTTCCAGCAGCGAGCACAACCGAGCGTACATCCCTGTAAAAACACCACAGCGCGGAGACCTGGGCCATTAGCGTGGCTGGCGGGAATCAACGCATGGAGAAGCATGGCAGGCCCCTTTCACCGCTGGCTCTTTTCGCGCTCGACCTGATGGCCGGTGTAATAGACGGGCTTTTTCCGTTCAAGTTTCACAACGTCCCCGCCACGAAAGTCATCAAACACTTTTTCACAGTCCTGTCCTGCGAAACCGTTCAGGTCGAGGGTCGAATTTCCTCGCTCGTCGATGGTGATCGTGATCGTCTTTTCCTGCATCGTGGCTTACCTCCGCACGGCAAATTGCAGCCGCACCTGCTCACCTTCTGAGGTCTGGATCACCTCGCGCTTCTTCAAGATGTAACCCTTGGCTCTGGCCATTGCGAGTGTTTGCTTCTCTTTGTAGAGCTGCTGGACGCGTCCAAGCCACTTGGCACCGTAGCCGCGGTGCTCGTCCAGTTCGTCGGTGATCATGGCGAGTCGACCGTCCGGTTGGCGGGCAAACCCGATGTCGCCGTAGGCCCCTTGCAACTGGGCGCGCCGGATGATGATGTTAGCCACCTTCTGTTCCTGGTCGGAGTAATAGGAGTTCAGTTGCGCGCCCTCGGGATGGACCTCGACCTTGTAGCCCATCTCCTTGAGTGCCTCTACGAGATATCTCTCCTCGATAAGGACCGTACTTGTGACCCCATATTTCGACATTCCACATCTCCTTTCGCTGTGTCCGTGCTACTACCGCGAGTCATCGTTGGATCGCCCCGTCCGTTGCGGCGCGACTCGCGCAATCTACCAGTTCGCGGAACTCCGGTTCGAATGCGTCCAGTAATCGCAGCGCATAGCCCAGCCCTTCAGCTTTGAGCCGGAGTGCCTGGCCAGCCGTCGGATTCGCCTTGTCACTTAAGGGATATTTTTGCCGGGTCTAAGCCATAACCTTGCCGCTCGCGGGTTGCTAAGTCCTTTCTTTTCAGGATGTAGTCTGATCGCTTTCTATCTTGTTTAAGCCATAACCTTACCGAAAGCGCGTTTTTAAACCATAAGCTTGCCGCGGGTGCAGTCGATCGAAAACTCTGCCGAAGCGCGCTGGGACAAGTTCTGATTTTGCTCACCCGGAGTTATCGGCTAATCTTGAAGGCAGGTTCGGCGAGGAGTCACCGGGATGCGGGGTAAGCATTCTCCGGAAGAATTCGAAGCGATGCTGGTAAAGTGCGAACGTCTCGAGGAAGAAAACGATCGCCTGCGGCGGCTTCTCTTCGAGCATGGAATTCCGTTGCCACCGCAGCACGCCAAGATTCCTCCGACCTCTCCCACCGAGCCTGGAAGCGGCGCAGGGACCGTAAATCATCGCTCAAGTCCGGAAGCCAAGATCAGTCTCTTCCGAAGTCTCTTCCGGGGGCGGGAGGACGTGTATGCGGTGCGCTGGGAAAGCCCCAACGGGCGACATGGCTATATGCCGGCTGCGGAACGTGACTGGAAAGCGTATCTGGCGAGTTCGCCGGAAGACCGGAGAAAGGTGGATCGCCGGACTCGCAAACTACTGCCCCTGACTGACGAAGTGATTCGCAAGCACCTGGGTGGGGAGTTAACGGCTGGGATATACCCTTTGCTCTCGGATGAGACGTGCTGGTTCCTGGCGGTTGATTTCGATAAGAAGACGTGGCGGCTTGATGCTACTGCCTTTCTCGCGACGTGCCACGAAATGGGTGTTCCCGCCTCCCTGGAGCGCTCCCGGTCAGGCCGTGGCGGGCACGTATGGATCTTTTTTGAGAGCACGATTCCGGCTGCGATCGCCCGGAAACTTGGATGCTCCCTTCTGACCCGGACGATGGAACGCCGCCACCAAGTTGGCCTTGATTCCTACGACCGGCTTTTTCCGAATCAGGACACCATGCCGAAGGGAGGGCTCGGGAATCTGATTGCCCTTCCTTTGCAAAAGATTCCTCGGGAGGCGGGGAATAGCGTTTTTGTAGACGCAGAATTTAACCCGTACCAGGATCAGTGGAGCTATCTGGCAACCGTACAACGGATGAGTAGTAGTGCAGTTGAAGGCTTGGTTGAGGACGCCACGCGGCGGGGTGACGTAATCGGCGTTCGGATCAGCCTCACCGACCAGGACCAGGCCGACCCTTGGATGTTGCCGCCTTCCCGGAGGCGCATGGAAAGACCCGTTCAAGGGCCCCTTCCCGAACGCGTTCAGATTGTTCGTGCGAACCTTCTTTATATCGAGAAGCAGGGATTACCCTCCGCCTTGCTCAATCGTCTGTTGCGGCTGGCTGCCTTTCAGAACCCCGAGTTCTACAAGGCCCAATCCCTGCGGCTTTCAACCTTCAACAAGCCGAGAGTGATTGGTTGTGGAGAGGAATTTGCCAACCACATCGGACTGCCGCGAGGGTGCCTGGCGGAAGTCCAGGCGCTTCTCAAAGCCCACGGTATCGAGCCGCAAGTGTCTGACGAACGCTTTGCGGGCACACCCATCATGGTGGACTTCCACGGCCAACTTCGCCCGCGCCAGGAAGAGGCAGTTTCGAAGATTCGAGACCATGACCAAGGGATTTTGTGTGCCCCCACGGCCTTCGGAAAGACTGCTGTAGCCGCCTGGCTGATTGCCCGGCGAAAGGTCAACACCTTAATTGTCGTCCATCGGCAGCAGTTGCTGGATCAGTGGCGGCAACGCCTGGCGGTGTTTCTAAACTTGCCGTTATCGGCGATCGGCCAAATCGGCGGAGGGAAAACGGAGCGCACCGGTAGCATCGACGTTGCTCTTCTGCAAAGCCTATATCGGCATCGTGAGGTTAAGGATCTGGTCGCCGAGTATGGCCAAGTGATCGTGGATGAGTGCCACCATATTTCCGCTTTCACTTTCGAGCAGGTGATGAAACAGCTCAAGGCTCGGTATGTGCTTGGCCTGACAGCGACGCCCACGCGGAAGGACGGACATGAGCCGATCATTTATATGCAGTGCGGGAAGATTCAATTCAGCCTAAGTGCACGGCAGATGACGGAAGAAACGCCCTTCGAACACAAAGTAATTCCTCGGTACACGGGCTTCCGCCTGGAAAGGGACATAACGGAGGTGACGATCCAGGATTTGTACGCGTCGCTGGTGACCGACGCGGCGCGGAATGAACAGATCGCCCACGACATCGTCCAAGCGCTTGCTGCAGGCCGATCACCCCTCCTGTTAACAGGGCGAACCGAGCATCTCAGGTATTTTGCTGACCGACTCCGGGATTCAGTGAAGAACCTGTTCGTGCTCAAGGGTGGTATGGGCAAAAGGCAGCGTCAAAGCGCCGCAGAAGCACTGGCCCAAGTGCCGGAGAACGAGCCGCGCGTCATCCTGGCGACCGGCAGTTATCTTGGCGAAGGTTTCGACGACGCCCGGCTAGATACGCTTTTCCTGGCCCTGCCGATTTCGTGGCGGGGCACTCTCCAACAGTACGTCGGCCGGCTTCACCGGATCCACGATAACAAGCGGGTGGTTGAAGTCTACGATTATGTCGATGTGGATGTACCTGTGCTGATGAGGATGTATGAGCGGCGCTTGAAGGGCTACGCCGCCATTGGGTATTCGATCATCGACCGGGCTTCGAACGTTCCTCCCCTTTCGATAGCAACCGAACAGTGAGCCGTTGTTCCCCGAGTCCGTTTCTCTAAAAAGTTGTTGCAATGCGTTCTAATGTGTGCAACTATGCACCTATGCAAAGCCGCGAAAGGCCAGAGCGGGTGAAAGAATGGTTCCAGGCTGCGATCGCTGAGCTGTGGCCGGTGGCGACGGGATCAATCTCGCTGCGGAGGAGTCCTTGCATTCGAAAGCAATGCCGCCTCTGCGAGACGGGCGAGGGGCACCAGAGCTATGCCCTTTATGGCCGCAATGGCAAGCGGCGGTTCGTCATCTACGTGCCGGACGAGCTTGCGCCAGAGGTGGAACGGGCCGTCCACAATGGCCGACGTCTTCAAGAACTCATTGCAGAGGCCGGCCAAAGATACACGCTGGCGCTGAAGTACGAGCGGCGATCTCGGCGGAAAAGCAGGGGTTGAAAGGCGGGATTATAGGAGGTCTCGAGTGTGCTGAGCGAAGAGGATTTTGCCTCCTGGTGTGGTCGGCTGAGCCTGTCGCGCGAGGCACAGGAGATGGTTGCCCAGATTCGACGCTCCGACCCCGCGCGCCGAGTTGGCGGCGGACGCCACAATGTCAGCGGCCGCTATCCCAGCCGTAAGATGGGTGTAACGATCCAATTTGAAAGTCATCGCGTCGAGCTGGCCTTCATTTACCAGATGGAACACGATGGCGACGTGCTGGAATATTACGACCAGCCAAGCTCGATTCGGCTCGAGTATAAGGCGGCCAATGGGAAGGGCCTGCTCGTCTCGCACACGCCCGACTTCTTCGTCATGCGCAGAAGTTCGGCGGGCTGGGAAGAGTGCAAGGCCGAGAGCGAGTTGAACAGGCTCGCGGAGAAGAGCCCGTACCGTTATCAGCGGGAGGGCGGCCGCTGGCGATGCCCTCCCGGAGAAGCTTATGCCGCCAAGTTCGGGCTTTACTACCGGTTTCGTTCATCGGCCGAAATTAACTGGACCTTTCAACGTAACGTGCAGTTCCTGGACGACTACTGGCGCTTTGAAGCGGGCACTGTGGTCCCGACGGCCCGCAAGCAAGTGCGGGCCGAGGTCGTCACGAGCCCCGGCCTCTCGCTGAACGATCTGGTTGAGCGAACCCAAGCCACCGCCAGCCGGGACGATATTTACCGGCTGATTGCGGCTGGCGACCTCTCGGTGGATCTCGATTCTGCCGTCCTTGTCGAGCCCGATAAGGTACGCGTCTTTCCCAATCCAGAATCAGTGAGGGCGGCGAGGGCTATCGAGGGTCAAATGAGCGCTGCGAGCTCTCAGCCGTTTGTTCGCCTTGCTGCGGGGAGTTCGTTCACGTGGGATGCCAGGGCTTGGAGAATTGTGAACCTAGGCGAGCGCAGGGTCAGCCTGCTGGGAGAAGACGGCGCTTTCACAGAGGTTCCTCTTGAGACGTTTGAGGGGCTAGTCCGAGAAGGTCGGATTGCGGCTGCCGATCGGGGTGGCTCCTCTGAGTCGAGGGTGTTTCAGATTTTTGCGGAGGCAAGCGAGGACGACTTGAAGGTGGCGAATCGCCGCTATGAGATCGTCCAGCGGCACCTGAACGGCGAGCGGCTTGCCGGAGTGGAGGCGGTACCGGGAAGGACGCTACGTTTTTGGGTGGCGTGTTTCAGGCAAGCCAGAGAGAAATACGAGTGCGGGTACGTCGGATTGATTCCGAATATCAGGCAGCGCGGGAACCGCGGCAGAAAGTTATCCGCCGAGAGTCAGGCTTTGCTGGACGAGTTCATTAGGAACGACTACGAAACCCTTAAGCAGAAATCCAGGTTTGCCGCATGGGCGGGGCTGTTGCGAAAGGCAGATGAGAAGGGGGTCCGAGCGCCCAGTTACGTCACCTTTTGCCGCGCCGTACCAGGACGGCCTAAGTTCGAACAGGCTTTGAAGCGGCAGGGGCCCCGCGCTGCATATCAACATGAGCCATTATACTGGGAGCTGACCCAAACGACCCCGCGCCACGGCGACCGCCCTTTTGAGATCGGACACATTGATCACACGCAGTTGGATGTAGAGGTCGTAAGCTCACACACGAGTCGCATTCTCGGCCGGCCTTGGATGACCCTTCTGACGGACGCATTCTCCCGCCGTATCCTGGCCTTCTATCTCACCTTTGATGAGCCCAGCTACCGCTCGTGCATGATGATCTTGCGGGAGTGCGTGCGCCGGCATGCCCGGCTTCCTCAAATTACGATTCTCGATGGAGGCCCTGAGTTTAAGAGCACGTACCTCGAAACCTTGCTGGCAAGGTACCAGTGTACGAAGAAAACGAGGCCCTTTGCGAAGGCTCGCTTCGGCTCTCCGATCGAGAGACTGTTCGGGGTCACGAACACCCGGTTCATCCATAATCTGCGCGGCAACACTCAGATCACGCGCAACGTGCGCCAAGTGACCAAGTCGGTTGATCCCAGAGAACTCGCTGTCTGGACGCTTGCGGAGCTCCACACACGGCTTTCAGAGTACCTGTTCGAGGTCTATGACACGATGGATCACCCGGCTTTGGGTCAAGGCCCGCGGGAGGCTTTTCAGGCGGGATTAGCAGCTTTCGGCCTCCGTCCTGAGTGCAGGATTCCATACAACCAGGATTTTATGATCCTTACGCTCCCCGCCCCACCAAAAGGCACAGCCAAAGTGAGGCCCAGCCGCGGCGTGAAGGTCAACTATATTTATTACTGGTCAGGTAGCTTTCAGGATCCAGCCATAGAGGGTCAACAGGTTCCCGTCCGGTATGATCCCTTCGACGCAGGCACAGCCTATGCGTATGTCGAGCGGCGTTGGGTCGAGTGCCACTCCGAGTACTACGCTCTCTTTCATGGTCGTTCTGAAAAAGAGCTGATGCTCGCGAGCAACGAGATTCGCCGCCGGCAACAGCGCCACTCCCAGGGGCTCGCCATGATAGCCAAGAAGCTGGGAACATTCCTGCACTCGGTCGAAGCCGACGAGGTTCTTTTGACGCAGCGGCTGCGCGATCAAGAAGCCCAAGCCACACGAAACGCCGGAGTCAATGTTCCCGCCGCGCCCGCTTGCTCAGAGCAACCCGGACAAGAGACCGCGCCGGAGGACGGTATCCCCGTTGAATCCGAGCCTTCGGTAACGGACGCTGAGATCTACGGAGAGTTCTGAATGGCCTTATTGCCGGGATTCCCTCGCAGCCTTCTGGAGGGACCTAAAAGCGCCAGGGTGGCCCACTTTCGGTCTTATACGGTGGCGCATCCTCTGCTGGTCGAGGCTAAGGAGAAGCTCACCGCCGCCATTTGGGACTCGGAACCCAATTCCCTGATCTTTGTCGCGGGGCCGACCGGCGTCGGGAAAACCACGTTGCGAATCAGGACCGAGCAGTTCCTCACCGATGAACTGCGAACAGAAGTGGAACAGGATCGAGGGCGCATTGCGGCGGTGAGTGTCGAAGCGATGGCGCCAGAATCGGGCAACTTCTCCTGGCGGGATCTTTTCAAGAGGCTTCTTCAACGGCTGGATGAACCGCTGATCGAGTACAAGCGGGACCTGCGGACAGAGTTGTCCTCGCTGCGGGCTCTCGTCCGGCCCAACCCGACAACCGCCCAATGCCGCTATGGGGTCGAACAAGCGCTTCAGTTTCGCCGTCCTGTCGCGGTAATGATCGACGAAGCACAGCACCTGGCCAAGATGGCTTCCGGGCGGCGGCTGCTCGATCAATTGGATGTGATCAAGTCCCTCGCGAGTCAGACCCGCACGGTTCACGTCCTATTCGGGACTTACGATCTTCTCGCCTTTCGGAACCTGAACGGGCAATTGAGTCGGCGGAGCGTCGATATCCACTTTGCTCGCTATCATGCGGAAATAGCCGATGAGCGACAGGCCTTCATAAGCGTCGTGCGTTCATTCGCCCGGCAGTTGCCCTTGCCGATCCTACCGGACCTGGTTAGCGAGTGGGAATTTCTCTACGAAAGAAGCCTCGGCTGTGTGGGCGTGCTAAAACAGTGGCTGGCGCGGTCTCTATCTGCGGCACTGCGGAGCGGTGAGTCCACACTCACCCGTCGGAGCTTGGAAAACCATGCCCTCTCGGTTTCTCAAGTGGAAAAGATTCTGTCCGAAGTTAGCGAAGGCGAACTGCGATTGAAGGACAGCGATGACGCCCGATCTCGCCTACGCGAAAAGCTCGGCTTGGCTCCGCGTGAGAACAGTCGCCAACCTGTAACCGAAACAAAACGAGCAGGCCCATCGAGCCGCCCCGCAAGCCAGCGGCCCGGCGAGCGGCGTCCAGTACGTGACGTGATTGGGCATGCGGAAATCCTCCATGCAGCCGGTTTTTGAATCGTGGGACCTCACTCCACGGGTGTTGAAACCGCGCAGCCGCCTCTACTCGCCGGCCCCGGAGGGGATGGGCACAGCTTTCGTCGAGAGTCTCAGCGGCTACATTGTTCGGCTTGCGGAGGCGCATGCGGTGACTACGGGAGATCTGGTACACCGCGAACTTTTTCTTCAAGCCAGCCTGCCACTCGTGTTGCCGACGGGCTCCCACCGCATCAACGGTTTGGAGAACCGTGCCGCGCGATGGGTCAAGGCAGTGGAAAGGGCTACCTTCCGCTCAGATCTCCGCTACCTCACGCTCCTGCCGTTTAGGCACCTCCTCCCCACCTCGTTGCTCCTTCGTAAGACACGAGCGTGGTGCCCAGACTGCTACGCGGAAATGGCGGCTACGGGGACGGTCTATGAGCCGCTCCTCTGGTGTCTCAGGCTCGTCGAAGCATGTCCCCGGCATCGGCGGCGCCTCGTGACCACTTGTAGCCACTGTCGCCAATCTCCTCGGCCCTTGTACGGTTCTTCGCGAACAGGGCGTTGTCCCAAATGTGGGATGGAGTTGAGCGGGAAACCTCGCGACACAGCCCATGAGACTCCAGATCCAGTCCCATCGGAATACCAACTGTGGTTAGCGGACGCTTGCGGGCAATTATTGGCCCATGCTCCGGAGATGCGGCCGGAGATTCTTCCGGATCGAGTCCGAGGTGTTCTTGTCGCCTGCACTGAGGCATTCGCCGGGGGAAACCGCACCGCGGTAGCCGAAACTGTCCAGTGCTATCCCCAAGTCTTTGGTAGATGGTTCGATGGCCACGCTAGACCGCGCGCCGACAACCGACTGCGTGCGTGGTATCAATTGAAGCTACCCGTGTCATTGATCTTCTCTTCTCCGAACGGTGATCTGTCGCGGCAGGTGAAAAGCCAAACGACAGTCAGAATCCAGAGGGTGAAAAACGTGGTTCCAAAACGCAGCCGCGAACAACTCCGGCGAGCTCTCCGAGAAGCGCTCGATGAGCACCCGTCTCCCAGCGTGGCTGAAGTCGCACGCCGACTCGGATACGTCAAGCCCTACTGGCTCTACACTGTCGATGCTGCGCTTTGCGCTCGGATCACCATGAAGTACCGCCGGCCCGGACGTATTGATTGGTGGCGCAAGCGGGGAATAAAGCCTATCTACACGCTTCCTCAAGTGGAAAAGATTCTGGAAGATTACCGGAGTGCCCAGGGCCGAATTCCGCCCCTGATTCGAATTGCGCTGTCTCTTGGTTATGCGAACGATTACAGCCTCCGGAGGCAGTTCCCGGAATTATGGCGGGCGCTGGCCGCCAAAATCGCTCGGCAGAAGGCAGAACGGGCTGCGGTGATTGGGCTGGCCTTAGAACAGGCACTTCAAGAAAACCCGCCTCCCAGTGTCCGGGAAATGTGCATGCGGATTGGCTTCCCATCTACCAGCAGCCTCAAAGCCCGTGCGCCAGTCCTATACGCGAGACTCATTGCACATCGTCGAAGGTATGCCGAACTCGCTTGGACTGAGTTGCGTAACAAGCTGAAGACCGCACTGAACGAAACGCCGCCTCCCTCACCCAAAGAAGTCTTCACACGAATGGGCATAGCCGCGTCGATTGCCCGAAGGAATTTTCCGGAACTGCACCGGGCTGTCGTCGTACGGTACAAGGAATATCGGCACCAACAGGCTCGGGCTCGGCAGGAAGCTGCGAAGCAGGAAGTCTCAGTGATTGCCCGTCGGCTGCACGACCAAGGCATATGCCCCTCCGTCCCGCGGGTGAGGAGTTTACTGAAAACCGGCTCAGTCTTGAACTGGACCGTCCTCGGTGAGGCGGTCAACAATGTCCGAAAAACCTTGGGCATCAATTGAAACCTATCAGCCGTCACTTCGGTCGTCGAAGGAAGGTGGCTCAGAATTTAAACCATAACCTTGCCAAACGGCAAAGTTATGGTTTAAGTGACACGCCTGGCAGTCCGCCTTCCGATTCCAGTATTCAATCTGGCATTCGATGTTGCTGATCAAGTTCTCGAATAGGAAGGTTAATTGCGGGACTATGTGAAGCGAGGCGGAAGAATCCGCGAAATGCGCTGCCGTCAGATTGCGGTGCTTAACATAGTGTTGCGACACTTCTTCGAACCGGCAACCAGCCGGCAAGGAGAAGTGTCATGGACGAACACCCACCGAAGTACATCCCGATAGCTGAATTGATCGAAACCTATGACCGTCATCTGAGTGTGCGTGGTTTGGCACGAAAAACTCGATCCATCCACCGACACGTAGTTCAAAAGTTGCTGCACCACCGATTCCCGAACGGCCAGGTTGCGTGGGACGATTTCCATTTTTGTGATTGTGCGGCGTTTTTCAAAGAAGAGTTCGCGCGGCTGTCGAAGCGCGAAACGAAACGAACTTGGCTCATGGTAGTTCGTAGCGTCCTGCGATATTGGGCGGCGGAAGGCTACATCCCTGGGGGATGGGACGCCGCTCTTCCCCGGATTCCGTATTATCGCCAGGCCTCTCTGCCGAGGAATCTTTCGGAGAAACAACTCGCGGATCTTGAGCGGGCCTGCCGCCAAAACAAACGGCAACACTTACGTTATCGCGCTCTCTTGCTTCTCTTTTGGCGCCTCGGTGTTCGCTTGAGTGAGGTAGTCAATCTCCACTTAAAGGATGTTGACTGGAGAAACGGGTGCCTGCGAATCCGGAGCCCGAAGACCCATCGAGAGCGTCTTCTTCCGCTGCCCGAGGATGTCGGCAAAGCGCTGGCAGCTCATTTGCGCGCCAACCGGCCGCATTCGCTGCGAGTCTTCGAATCGAGACGGTCTCCCCATTCTCTGGATCGCGCCTATTACCATGTTAAGAACTGCATGACCTACCTCTTCGGCCTTGCTGGAATTAGAGGCCACGGCACGCACGCACTCCGTCACACCGCCGCCGCCGAAATGGTGAGCGGTGGAGCATCCTTCAAGGCTGTCGCCGAAGTTTTGGGGCATAAATCTATTTCCACGACCCTGATCTACGCCAAGCTCGATGCGAAATCACTGGCACAGGTAGCACTTCCGTGGCCTGGAGGTGCTCAATGAGAACGGGGACGTTGGCAGACTATTTGGAAGACTTCCTGACCTTAAAACGCGCCGTGGCCGAGGCCGATCCACATTACGGCCGAAAGCACCGCAACCAGTTGAATCACAATGAAAGGCATCTCAGAAGCTTCGTTTCCTACTGGCAAAAGAATGGATGCCCCTGGCCCATTCGTGCTCAGTTCGCTCTCGATTGGCTTGGGAAAGATTCGGATGGTCATCACCCATACCGAGATGTACGGCGGGTGCGACTCATGCGAGCATTCTTGCGCCAAGTGCGGGCATTCGAGCCTGAGACGGAAGTTCTGGGAAATGTCCTGAGAATCGTTGGCCGTCGTCACGTTCCTTACATTTTCTCGAGTCAGGAGATTCTGCGGTTAATGGCGGCGGCCCGACAGGACCCGCGTCGGCATACTCTCCGCCCTCTGACCCTCTACACTTTGATCGGCCTGCTGGCCAGCACCGGCCTGCGTATTGGCGAAGCCATCCGCTTGAAGTTGGAGGACGTACGGTGGGCTGCAGATCCTCCCGCCCTACTGATTACTGAGACCAAATTCGCCAAGTCGCGGCAGGTCATACTTCACCCCTCGACTGCCGACCAACTCCGAGCGTACGCCGTCGCAAGGGAAAAGGCATTCGGTGGTCGAGCGGGGGACAGCTTTTTTGTCAATCTCTTCGGCCTGCCTCTGGATTACGACTCGCTGTTTCCAACTTTCCGCAGACTCCTTAGGCGCGCGAGCATCCGCCCGCTTCCTGGAGCGCGAATGCCATGTTTCCATTCTTTTCGGCACAGCTTCGTAGTGAGCAGGCTTACCCAATGGCACCGAGAGGGAAAGATCGTCCAGGACTTAATGACTCACCTGGCGGTCTACCTGGGCCACATCGGACCCGAATATAGCTACTGGTACTTAACTGCCACTCCTGAACTCCTCGATGCTGCCGCAGCGCGGTTCACCCCTCCGGGCGCGGAAGGAGGGCTGCAATAATGAATGCCACTGCTTCGAGGAATGCCAATGTTTCTGGCCTTGTTGGGCCCTTGCTCCAACTCTTCTTTACCAATCACCTGACCGCGCAAAGGCGCCTGAGCGCCCAAACCATTGCGAGCTACCGGGATACCTTCCGGCTGCTGCTTCAATTCGTCCACCGCACCATGGGGATCGAACCGGCATCCTTACCGATGAGCGCGCTCGACGCGGAAAAAATCCTCACGTTTCTCGACTGGCTCGAGAAAGATCGCCGGAATACCGTGGTCTCACGAAACCTGCGCCTGACGGCCATCCGCACTTTTTACCGGATGGTGGCCCTGAAAGATCCTGCCCAAGTCGGAATCGCCAGTCGTGTTTTGGCGATCCCGATGAAACGGGCGGATATCAAGGTGCGGCCCTATGTAACTCGCGAAGAGATGAACTTCATATTGACCGCTCTGGACCGCACGCAATGGTGCGGACGACGCGATTACGCTCTGCTCTTGACCATGTACAACACCGGCGCTCGAGTCTCCGAAATATGTGGGCTTCGTCAGGGCCAAGTGACGCTTGCGACCAAAAGCTACCTACATTTGCAGGGTAAAGGTCGCAAGGAGCGGTCCGTGCCCCTCTGGCCGGCTACTGCCAAAGTTTTGAGGGAGTGGTTTCGGGAGATCAGTACCGGCGAAGGGTCTGTGGCCTTTCCCGGAATTCGCGGCGGGCCACTTAGTCGATTTGCGGTCCACTTGCTGCTTCGAAAGGCTGTTCGGGCCGCAGCCTCTCGTTTCCCGAGCCTGAAACGAAAACGAATCTCACCTCACGTTGTCCGCCATGGCACCGCGATGGAGTTGCTTCGATCAGGTGTAGATATCGCAGTTATTGCGCTTTGGCTTGGCCACGAGCACACCGAATCAACCGATGTCTACCTCCAGACGAGCTTGGCCATGAAAGAGCAAGCCCTCGCGAAGACCTCACCGATAGGCGCACCCTTTCGACGATTCCGCGCTACGGACAAGCTGCTGGCATTCTTGGAATCGCTCTGAACTATGTCAACTCCGGGGCGCGAAACACCGCGCCCCGCCTTTGATACTCCGCTCCAATTAACATAGCGAGGCACATAACATTCATTTACTTATGTTCTGCTTAACGTAAGAATAGGTAGCGATTTAATGCCAGCGTGGTTCTCTCGCCGGCGTTGCTCATATCAACTGTGTGGCCCTCTCGGAAAGACGGGACCGCCTTCGTTGAGTCTTCTGCTATCTGCTGGGTTTTGATCTCCTCAGTCATTTGTTTTTTCCTTCCGGGCTTGTTCCCCTGGGGGTGTCGGAGGCAAATGCGGCCTGCTCGTCAGGCCAAGCGCCCACTTGTCGCGGAGCAGCGGAAAAATCTCACTTTTGGCGGGGTCTATCGCGTGCCCAAATCCGAGGGGCGGGGTGCCGCGCGGCGGTGGTTCTTAGCTCGCGGTGCCCGTGAGAAGAAGATGCGATAAGCAACGAGAGCGATCGGGGAAATCAACGCAGATGGCAAGAAGAGGGAATAAAAGCTGTCGTTCCAACAAGGCTCACTGTATTCTAGGTTGAACTCTGGTCCACATTGTCATCGAGCCCGCTGTCTTGATCGGCTGTTTCGCGCAGGTCCAGGCGAAACCGCTTATCGCCGCATTCTTGCTTACAGAAGACACCCAATTCATCATAATCCGGGATGACAAACCCGGGTGCACGAACCTCAGCGCCGCAGAAGGCACAAACTTCGTGGAGTGGGAGGTTCGCGAGTGGTGACACCGAGCCAAATGCCCAGCCTCCCGCTTGTCGGCCCCCGCCCGCGGAAGAGCCAGTGAGGTGTGGCCCTAACAGGGCGCTGAAAAACCCTGCGGATTAGAATTCTGATGCTTTTCTCGATTCATCATCTTCGTTCAGAAACCTTGGATCGGTCCGAATGGCGCGCCGATCGGCTCGGGTCTCGGGGTTCAGCCCCGACTGGGGGATCAGGTCCGCGTCGCCTGCAACTCCAGATGGGCCATGCGCAGCAGGTTGTAGGCGGCGGCCCAGAGATAAGCCACCTGCTGGATCCTCCAACGGCCGAGGTGGCGCACTTTCCGCAACCCGCCCGGTTGTTTCATCCAGCCGAAGATCTGTTCCACTTTCTTGCGCGCCCGCTGACTGAGTTGGTAGCCCAGCGTCTTCATGCGCCGCAGCATACGGCGTCGGGCGTCACCCGGCGGACCGGGCGTGGTCACCTGTTCGGCCGAGATCGGCACATGGGGCTTAATCTTCAGATCCTCCTCCACCGTTTGCAGAAACTCGCCGGCCTCGTAGCCCGCATCCCCGCCCAGCGTCTGGGGCGTGCGGTGGTGCCGCCGCCGAAAGCGCCGCAACATGGCTTGGGCCATCTCCCGCTCGGCATGACCATCGGCTGCCGCCACGCGAATATCCAGGCACAACCCGTGGCGGTTCTCGGCCAGCACGTGTCCGCTGTGGCACAGATACGCGCCCACCTGGTTCCCCTTGCGCGCCAGCCGCGCTTCCGGGTCCGTCGTCGATCGATGCGTCTGATTCGACCGCCTCTGGCCGCGAAAGTCCACGGCGGGATTGCCCTCCCCGGAGTTCGGCGAGCCCGGCGGCTTCTCGTTCTGGGGTCGGAAGCTCTTCAGCGAAGCCCAGGATTGGATCAGCGTGCCATCCACCGTAAAGTGATCGTTGGAGGCGTAGCGCTTCACCAGCGCCACGGCCACCACGCGCTCGAAAAACTTCTGCACCAGACCATGCTGTTCGAAGCGTTCGCGATTCTTGCTGAACGTGGTGGCGTCCCACACTTCTGCATCCGGGTCGAGATCGCAAAACCAGCGGTAGAGCAGGTTCCAGTTCACGGCGTCCACCAGCCGCCGCTCGGAAGGAATCGAGTACAGCGCCTGCAGCAACAGGGCTTTCAGCAGCGCCTCGGGCGGAATCGAAGGGCGGCCCGTCTCGCTGTACGCCGCTTCCAAGTCGCGGGTCATGGCCTGCAACACGGCGTCGGCTTGGCGTCGGATGGCGCGCAGCGGGTGATCCGCCGCCAGCCGCTCCTCGGTGTTGGCCACGAAAAACATCGGATTCTGCAGTTGTCGGTTTCCGCGCACGAAAGGCTTCTCCTGAGAAAAGATTTGGAACTGCGAGTTTTTACTTCCGTGCGTTTCGAGCGGCATCTGCAGTTCCAAAACAGGAGTTTTTCAGCACCCTGCTAGTAATACTAGGTTAAGTGTGTCTTGACTTCTTTTTGGGGCGGCGCTATCCTTCGGGCATGACACCCCGGGAGTTGAGAGCTCTCGATCAAAGGTTGATGACGTTTTT
>Ga0315281_10004772_pt1 | contig 19611 bp, 18 predicted proteins | sample YL17G07_0_MG_FD_204540 | JGI IMG/M metagenome (GOLD analysis project Ga0315281, IMG submission 204540) | Sediment microbial communities from Yellowstone Lake, YNP, Wyoming, USA - YL17G07_0 | ecosystem: Environmental > Aquatic > Freshwater > Lake > Sediment | place: USA: Wyoming | collected... | reverse complement strand
TGCCAATATACATGAGACACTTCCAATATGTTAAATTAGAGTAGAAGGCGGGAAGGAGAAAAGTTGATTATGACAGCCAATACGAAGAAAATGGCACAGAGAAGAGCAGAAACTTATGAGGTTGATATTTAATATTTTTATGAAAATAAATTGTAGTATTATAAAGTATATGAAATATTAAGAAATGGTAGTCGGCTATTAAAAAAAATCTATAATTTCAAAGCTGGCTCTTATTGTATTTAGTTATGAAATAAGACTTTAAATAAAGATATTGTGAGGTATTTATGATTGATGAAAGTAATGAAATAAACGATGAAGAAAATGAACCTGAAGAGAAAGATGTTATTGAGTTAGATAGGTATGATATTTCTGTTAATCTAATTCAACCTAATTTAGAAACCTGGGTTAGCATGATTGACAAGGGAACTGTAATTATCCCTCCATTCCAGCGGGATTTTAGATGGAACATTGAGAAATCAAGTAAACTCATAGAATCATTTCTTTTTGGATTACCTGTTCCGCCAATCTTTCTTTATCAAGATGATAAAAATAATAATAAGCTTTTAGTTATAGATGGACAACAAAGACTATTAAGCATTTATTTCTTTATGAAAGGAACCTTTCCAAAGTCGGGGATTCGTATTTTCAATGATTATAAACCTATTGTTGACTTTTATAATTCAGTGCCTAAAGAAGATTTTATTGAATTTAAACTTTCATGTATTAGTGAAAAATGGAATGGCTTAACCTATAGTCTGTTAGATGAAAGTGACGTTAATTGGTTTGCAGGCAAACCATTATGGGCAATTACTGTAAGACAGATTATGCCCGATTTAAAGAAAATTAATAGTATGTTTTATATTTTTGAAAGGTTAAACACTGGTGGAGAGCCTCTAACACCTATGGAAATACGAAAGGCATTAAATTATGATAAATATTATAAATTGATTGAGGGGTTTAATCAATCTTTGAATTGGAGGAAAATATATGGTAAAGATGCAGAAAATACCAAACTTCATGATATTGAGTTGATATTAAGATTTTTTGCTTTACAAAATTGGGAAGAATATAAAGAGCCGATGAAGGAATTTCTTAATAATTATTTACATAATAATGCTAAAATGGAAGATGATGGTACTTTAAGAGATAGATTTGAACGAACATGTAAAATAATAGTAGAAGCATGTGGAGAAAAACCTTTCCATTTTAGTTGGCGCAGAAACCTTGCAATGATGGATTCTTTTATGGTATTAACATCAAAAAATATAGATAAACTTTCAGTTGATTTATTAAAAGATATATTTAATAAATGCAAAGAAAATGTAGATATTATAGAAACATTAAAATCAAGAGTAAATGTGAAAACAGATGTATTAATAAAACGTTTTACATTAGTTTCATCAATTTTTCAAGAAGTATTAGGTAATTTATAATGGAAATATTATCTTATGATAAGGTTCCATCTTTTAAAAGGACTCAAGAGTTAATTTATATTTTAAATGACCCTGAAATACGGATAGACTTACAAGAACATATAAAGAAATATACCCTCATAATTTTTCATGCAGAGATAGAAATGAACATAATGTCTTTGTATTTTAATACTCCATTAATAAAACATTTAGATAAAGATACAGTAGAAAATATTTTTAAACAAGTAGTAAAACGCAACAAATATGAAGATTTGAAACTTAAATTTCAAAATTTTGAGTGGAGAGATATTGTTCGAGAATACGAAAAAATAATGAAGGTTGAACTTAAAGATAATACTTTTCATATTAATTCTGAGAAGTATGATGAATTAATTGACGCTAGGCATCAAATAGCGCATATGGCTAATACTGATTTATTGATTGAAGTAAGTAATTTAGAAAATTGGGTTTTATTTATGGAGCATCTTATTCAGAAACTCAAAGAAAAAGTTGTTAAATCGCAAACCATTATTACCCATTAAATCGGGAGTGTTTGCTTCTATGACCGCAGTTTATTACAAAAATGTATTTTATAGATATCATCAAACAAATAACCATTCTATTAAACTCTTTAGACTCCCCTCAAAAAGAGGCAGAGGACATCGTGCTTTTTGCCTCTAATCTCACTAAGACAGTTTTATACAGAGACAACCCAATCATCCCCCCTGAAATAATCGCCAAAATTAACCTCTTAGTAAAACGAAGAGCCTCTCACGAGCCTCTTCAATATATCATCGGTCAAGTTGAATTTCTCGGACTTACTATACAAGTTGGTCATGGCGTTTTAATCCCCCGCCCTGAGACAGAACTTGTAACGCTTGAGGCAATTAATCTAATTAAAAAATATAGATTCAAAAAAATACTTGACCTATGCACTGGCAGCGGCTGCATTGCCCTCTCTATTGCTAAAGAATTTCCAAATATAGATATAATTGGAACTGATATTTCTCCTTGCGCCCTTAAATTTGCAAGGCTCAATGCCATTTCCAATAATATCAATAATGTAACTTTCATAGAGACATCTTTGATTGAAGGAATTATGGATAAGACCTTTGATTCGATTATCTCAAACCCTCCTTATATAAAAACTTCTGTAATTAATAACCTACAGCCAGAGATTCGTTCATACGAGCCAACAGATGCGCTTGACGGAGGGGTTGATGGGCTGGATTTTTATAGAAAGATATTAACTCAAGCCCCAAAGATTCTTAATCCTAATGGTATAATAGTATTTGAGATTGGCGATGATCAGGGCGGTAAGATTAAAAAAATTAGCAAAGACGCAGGTTTTAAAAACATTGAGATAAAAAATGACTTTAACAACAAAAATAGGATGGCTATAATCAGTGGATAACGAATCATTTACAAAACTCCCAATGCTTCCTGCTTCTTCAGGGGTTTATCTTTTTAAAGACGGAAAAGAAAGGGTTTTATATGTCGGTAAGGCTAAAAACCTCAAAAACCGCGTAAGAAGTTATTTTCACAAAGGTTTGGTTGATGAAAGAAAGGCTAAAATGGTCATGCAGGCAAGGGATATCTCATTTGTTGTAACTGAAAATGAGGTAGAAGCACTTGCGCTTGAGGCTAATTTTATCAAACAATATAAACCTCCATTTAATATCCTTTTAAAAGACGATAAAGCATATCCTTATCTTTGCGTCAAACTAAATGAGCAATGGCCATTTATAGAGATAGTCCGCAGGTATAGTAATGACGGCAATATCTATATAGGCCCATACATCTCTTCAAGGGGTATGAAGGAATGTCTTGAATTTATAAAGAGATATTTCCCTATACGCACGTGCAGGTATTCTCTTAATAACATCAAAAGACCATGTATTCAATACCAAATAGGCAATTGCGGGGGCCCCTGCGCAGGGCATATTGACAGGGATGCTTATATGGACTCCGTCAATGATGTAATAGCATTTTTGAAAGGAGAGAGAAAGGAGCTAATAAATAGATTAAATCAAAGGATGCAGGCGCTTTCAGACCAGCTTGAATATGAAGAGGCTGCTAAGATACGAGATAGAATCTCTGCCATAACAGGCACATGGGATACTCAAAAGGTGGTTTCAAATGAACTTGGCGATATGGATGTCATAGGTTATGCGCAATCAGATGACGGATCAGGATTGTTTAATATATTTTTTGTAAGGGGAGGCTCTTTGATCGGGGTCAAGGATTTTTATCTAAAAGACGTTGCAGGATTAAGGCTTGGAGAGATGCTCTATAGTTTTATTGAGCAATTCTATAGCAAAGACTTGCTGCCCCCAACTGCAATAATTACCCCAAAGCGGCCTGATAATATTACGCTTTTGACAAAATGGATGAAGAAAAAACATGGCGTTTCAGTTAAAATATCATCTCCTAAAGATGGACGTCCCTTTGAACTTCTTGGCATGGCTCAAGAAAATGCCATAAAATCCCTCTCCCAAAAGACAGGGACTTCATATATTGAAGTCTGCCATGAGCTTGCCCAAAGACTTGGTCTCTCTGAGGTTATTGAAGAAATCGGGGCATTTGATATATCAAATATCTCAGGCCAAGAAGCTGTAGGGTCTTTTGTATTTTGGCAAAGAGGCAACTTTGAAAAAAGCCGCTACAGGCATATTCGTATAAAGACCGTAGTCGGAATTAATGATTATGCAATGATGAAAGAGGCGGTTATAAGGATTGTAAGAAATCTTAAAGACAAACTCCCAGATCTTATACTTATTGACGGAGGACTTGGGCAGCTTGGATCTGCAATCGAAGGGATAAAAGAAAGCGGAATTGATGTCTCAGCAAACATAGTCGGAATCGCTAAGAAACCAGATAGGATTTTTCAAAAGGGAAGCGATAACCCAATATACCTTGATGACGGAAGCCCGTCTTCTCTATTATTAATCAAAATCAGAGATGAGGCGCACAGATTTGCTATCACTTATCACAGAAAATTACGAGATAATCGAATCTTAAAATCCCCGCTTGATAATATCAAAGGAATTTCTAAAATAAGACGCCTCGCCTTACTAAAACACTTTGGCAGTATTAAAAAAATAAAGGCAGCAGACCCAGCAGAGATTGCATCTATTAAAGGTTTTAATTCAAAACTTGCTAACCTTATTGTTAATGAGTTAAACTATCTTCATGAGGGCATTTTATCTATTGGCCTCAAACACCCGCAAGGGGACTAGTCCCCTTGACCCCATAATTTTGGGTTATTTATAAATAAACAGTTTCCTATTAATATATAATATAAAGTTAATGGGGTCAAGGGGTCTTAGACCCTTTGCGGGAGCTTGAGGGCAGCGCCCTCAAAATGAGGATAAGAAAATGAAAATAATACCTGCTATAGACTTAAAGAATGGGCAATGTGTAAGGCTTCTTCAAGGTAAAAAAGAGGATGTAACGGTATATTCTGATGATCCTGCTGCGACTGCTGTAAGATGGGTAACAAAGGGCGCTGAAGTAATTCATATTGTAGACCTTGACGGAGCATTTAGCGGGGCGCAAAAAAATCTTGACGCAATAGTGCGAATAAGAAAGGCTGTAGATGTATCCCTTGAGCTTGGCGGGGGGATTCGGGATTTAAAGACAATAGACCTTTTAATCTCAATTGGAATAGATAGGATAATACTTGGAACTGCTGTGATTGAAAATCCACAACTTCTTAGACAGGCAGCCGGCAAATACCAAAATAGAATTATTGTTGGAATAGACGCTAAAGGCGGCAAGGCTGCAGTAAAGGGCTGGGTGGTAGTAACCGCTGTATCGGCTAAGGAATTGGCGAAGACCGTTGAACAAAATGGGGCTGCTGGGATTATATATACGGATATTTCAAAAGACGGAATGTTAAGCGGGCCAAATATCAAGGAAACAGCTGAGATTGTGCAGGCGGTTAGGATACCTGTAATAGCATCTGGTGGTATTTCGACGATTGATGATATCAAAAATCTGCTTAAAATAAACGGATTATATGGCGCAATCACTGGCAAGGCTATATATTCAGGCAGTCTTGACCTTGCTTTGGCGATAGCCCTTGCAAGCAGCGGAGGTGGTAATTAGGATGCTTGCTAAGAGGATAATTCCATGTCTTGATGTTAGAGACGGCAGAGTGGTTAAAGGCGTGAATTTTATAAATATTGTTGACGCAGGCGATCCAGTGGAAAATGCTATATTTTATGATCAACAGGGCGCTGATGAGTTGACCTTTTTAGATATTACAGCATCTCACGAAAAAAGAAAGATAATACTTGATGTAGTTGAAAGAACGGCAAATGATGTATTTATGCCCCTTACGGTAGGGGGAGGCATTAAAAAACTTGATGATATAAGAGACCTATTAAACGCTGGCTGCGATAAGGTTTCAATCAATACAACTGCAATTGTTGACCCTGATTTTATCACTGAAGCATCAAATCGTTTTGGCAGTCAATGTATAGTAGTGGCAATAGATGCAAAGCGTTATGTAGGTTCTACCCCTGAACTTCCGCAGTGGCTTGAAGGAAATACAACAAGGGATTTTTTAAAGGTAGAAAATGGCGCTATTTGGGAGATTTATACGCATGGAGGGAGGAGAGCAAGGGGAATTAATGCCTTAGAATGGGCAATCTATATGGAGAAATGCGGGGCTGGAGAGATATTGCTGACAAGCATGGATAAAGATGGGACAAAGGATGGCTATGACTTGGAATTGACAAGGGCAGTATCAACTGCTGTAAACATACCTGTTATTGCCTCTGGTGGGGCTGGTAATTTGGAGCATTTATATGAGGCATTGACGGATGGGGCTGCAGATGCGGTGCTTGCTGCCTCAATATTTCATTTTCGGCAGTTTACTATAGGTGAGGCTAAGGATTATCTTTCACGAAAGGGCGTGCAGGTTAGATTGTAAATCTCCAATATAATATTTTCAGGTAGAGATAATGAAAAATATATGCTACAGCGCTTTATTAATACTATTATCATGCGGTTTAATACTTTCTTGCTCAAAGACTGTAAAAAAAGATAACCTGTCTCCTGTTAAATCCCTCAAACAAGTGGAAACTTCTCATGATTTAACTGATACAGATGATGAGAAAGAAGAATCGCCTAAAGATATCCCAAAACCCCAAAAACACGAGCAGCCCTCTCAAGATATATCTGAATCTGATAATGAGAAAAAAATGCCCCTTAGCTCAGAAGTCAACATTACTCCTAAATCCGATTATGAACCTGTATTTACATTAAAAGAGCTGCGAACCCTTAATGAACCTGATGGAAGCGTTGAGACAGTCACTTTCTCTAAAGATGGGACTCTTCTAGCCACATGCGGCAGACATAAAGATATTAATATTTGGGATGTTGAAAGCGGTAAACTTTTAAAGATACTTAAAGGACATACAAATACAGTTGAATCAGTTGATTTTTCAAGCGACGGCAAATTCCTCGTTAGCGGGAGTTGGGATGGGACAGTACGTATATGGAATGTCACAACAGGCTGGCTTGTAAATGTGCTTAGAGGTCATACGGATAAGGTTCGTTCAGTAGCGTTTTCACCAGATGGACATACTATCGCCTCTGGAAGTGATGATAAATCCACTAATATTTGGAATGTGAAGACAGGCAGGCTGGTACGCGCTATGAGAGACCTTGACAGAAGGATAAAATCTGTTAGATTCTCTCCTAAAGGCGACCTTATAGCATCAGGAGGCGATGACCAGAAGATTAAGTTATGGGATTCTAACACTGGCAGACTTATAAAGACATTGACTGGACATTCTTCCGTTATTTCATCACTGGCTTTTTCACCTGATGGAGGCACGCTTGTTTCAGGGAGTTGGGACACTACTATTACCATATGGAATGTTGAAAGCGGTAATAAAAGAATTACCTTAAAAGGGCACTCAATCAGCGTAAGGGCAGTAAGTTTTTCACCTGACGGGACGTTGATTGCAAGCGGCAGTGATGATAAGACCTTAAAATTTTGGAACCCAATCACCGGAAAATTATTTAAGACGCGTAACAGTGATAACGGAAATATTTTCACTATCGCATTCTCGCCAGATGGGACAAAACTCGCATCTGGAGGGAGCGGAGATTCTGTAAAGATATGGGATATTCCTTTTGACCTCTATGCCTCAGTCGCAAAGGATTCTGACGGTGAAAATTCTCAAAGCGAAACTGCAGCAGATAAACCAGCGCCCAAAACATTTAATAACACTAGCGTTCAAGGTATACCAGAGCTTTCATTTAATCTTATCCTTACAGATGAGGACCAAAATGGAGTATTTGACGGCTCTGAGAGTATGTATATTATGGTAACTGCTAAAAACACTGGCACTGCAGTAAGCCGCTCCACAAGGCTTAATGTTGAAGGAATAGAGCCGTTTCATATACCATCAAGGATATTTATTGGAGACATCGCTCCAGGCAAGACCATTGAAAAGAGATTTGCGTATGAACTGCCACAAAATATTGCGGGTGTTTATACGCCAAAATTTATATTGGAAGATAATAAGGGTTTTAAATCTGCCCCAAAGGTATTTCATATCACGGCCATGGATTTTAAATCCCCGCAGCTATCGCTTGATTACGCAGTCAAAGATGAGGCAAGAGACGGTAAACTTATGGCTGGCGTTGAGGCTATACTTTATTTATATCTTAGAAACACTGGAGGCAAGGCTCAAAATCTTAAGGTCAACCTTCAATTCCCAAGCGGGGTTTACATGATTGGTAAAAAACAAGGCATGTTTTCTATTGACGCTCTTAATAACGGCGAATATAAGGAGCTGATAACGTCTATTGTTGTAAGTCAAGAATATGCCCAAAAAACAAACTCCCTCCCTGTGTCAATAAAGATAAGGTCAAAAGAGACATCTATGGACACAGTCCTTAAACTTCCATTAAATCAATACATTCCGTCTCCTGAAGATGTTGATGTCAAACCAGCGTATGGATCAAAAAAGATTGTAGAGCCTCCAGTTGCATCTTCTGATATAGACAGAAAAATTCGAGATATGTCTGACCCAAGCGTAACTGATAAAGATGTCATTGCCCTTGTCATTGGAATTGATAACTATAAAAACATCCCTCGTTCTCTATATTCTACTAATGACGCTCTGCTTATGTCTAATCTGATAAAAAAATACATCAAGGCAGAAGTTGTATTTGTAGTCACTGATCAAGACGCAAGTTATTTAACCATTAAGGATAAATTTAACTATATTGCTCAAAATGCAAAGGATAAAACTATATATATATTCTATAGCGGTCATGGATTTTCCACAGAGGATAAGAGTCCTTCTATCGTTCCATATGACACGCCTCAATCTATGCCTGATGATTCATTGATTCCAATTGACGCCATTATAAATCAGTTATCCGCAGGCAGTCCCAAAAAGGTTATAATAATCACCGACTCCTGTTTCAGCGGAACAGACAGAGAGGGCAGGTCTCTTATTGCCTCTGCTAGACCAATCTTTAATGTGCCAAAGAGGATTAAGCTGCCACAAAACTATCTCTTGCTTACAGCGACTGACAGCAGAGGTAAAAGTTATTCAGATAAATCTCTAAGACATGGTATATTTACTTATTACACTGCCCTTGCATTGACAGGGGCTGCATTTACAGATGATAATATTGATATCACTGGAGGTCAGGTCTACAATTATGTAAGGGATATGGTTATCAGCAAGACCAAGAAACTTGGATTTTATGATCAGATACCAAGCATTAATCAAGATGGAGAGGATGTTGTTATTATTATTAAAGATTTTCATAAATAGCTTTTATGCAATATTAATCTTGCTTGCAGGGGTGTATTGCAATACGTCCCTGCTCTATGCTGCCTCAATGGTAACTGAGGGGTCTCATTGCGGGAAAAATATTGACGATGCCTATAAAGAAGCCGTTGACTCTGCAAAGGCAGAGGCAGTTGAACAACTTGGAATTTCTGTTGATTCAAAGACTGTGACCTATAACAGCAAACTTATAAGGCATATCGTTTCCCTTTCTGCAACTGCGCAGGTCTCAGATGTTGAAACGCTTAAGAAAGATTGCGAAGTTAAAGGTAATATGATATGCTGTAATGTGAAACTAAGGCTTACAGTCAAGGATATTTCACCTAAAACATTGGACTTTGGGCTGACAGTGGTGCTTAATAAATCGGAATATAAAAATCGAGATGATCTAAGGATAACGCTTGGCTCAAGTCAAAGCTGCTATCCATATCTATTTACAGTTGATCAAGATAATAATGTTTACAGGATATTTCCAAATAAATTTGACCGTCAGATTCCTCTAAAAGGGACAATGTCCTATCCGACAGATGTTATGATTAATCAAGGTTATGCAATGCAGGTCTATTCTGAAAAACCATCTATGGAGGAACTGATATTTATCTGTACAAAGGAGATAAACGATATGCTGAAAACGCCTATTCCAGAGGCAACGGCTGATAATCCCTCAGAGTTTAACCAGAAGACCACTTCAAATTATAGATTTAAGGTCGAAAAACTCTCTGAAATACTCATTAATATAGGATTAAGTAATTACGGAATAGACAGCGCTATATACCAGATAATTCCATGAATGATAATTACAGAGAAAAACTGCTTAACATATACACAATATTGTTTGATGCCTTTGGCAGGCAGTATTGGTGGCCTGGGGATAGTCCATTTGAGATAGCTGTAGGGGCAATACTTACTCAAAATACCAATTGGGCTAACGTTGTCAAGGCTATCAATAACCTAAAAGCAAAAGACCTGCTTAATGCGCATAGCATTAATGAAATATCTCATACAGAACTTGCGCAGATAATCAGACCATCTGGATATTTCAATGTCAAGGCTAAGAGATTAAAGACATTTATTAGTTTTTTGGTAAATAATTTTGACGGCGCAATTGAAAATATGGGACTGCTTGAAACCATGAAGCTAAGGCAGCAACTGCTAAATGTTAATGGAATAGGACCTGAAACTGCGGATTCAATATTACTCTATGCGGTTAATAAGGCGGTATTTGTAGTGGATGTATACACAAGACGGATTATCAGCAGACATGGGCTTATGGATTATAACAGCAGTTATGATAATATTCAACGCCTCTTTCATGAAAATCTTGATACTGATATAAAACTATATAATGAGTTTCATGCGCTTTTTGTTGAGACTGGGAAGAATTTTTGCAAACCAAAACCCAATTGTTATGGGAGCAGTTTTTGTCCCTTGAGCAAGGATTTATCAGTGAACTAGTTTTAGCAGACATAATAAAAGTGTCCCTCAGGACTTGCCTAAAGGACACCATAAAAATTTATATCTTAAAGAAAATCTATTGCCAGATGTTTACTGAATGGTAAGTACCAGATTAAATCCAATTACATTGTAGTTTTTTGAAGGATGTTCTAGATTATCCATATCACGAGGATTATCCATATCACGAGATTCATTTACAAAGAATATTCCAGGCTGAAACCATTTAAGATCATCACATTTGTAGTCTAATGCAATAGTGATAGGCATCTGATAAAGTCCTCTATTAGCTAAATCAATATATGGTTCTGCCTTGACAGAAGGTGTAAGTGTTCTGATGTCATCTAATTTTATAGGATATGCAATCTTTACGGCATCTCTATACTCATATAGCGACTTATTAGTTGTAGAATCCCATGAATTATACATAAATCTGAAGTTATTGGATAACTTTATACCTGATATAGTTGTGCTTAATAGGAAATCAATATGAGGAGTTGATACATATCCATAATAACCTTTAGGCGCTAATGAATTAGTTTTATCAGGAGAATATATATCCCAAAACTGCTGATAAATCCTGTACGCTCCGCCCATATTTAACCAATCTGTAAATTGATGATATACGCCTAACTCCTCAAATTCAGTTCTGAAATTAATGTTATTATCAGTCTTAACTTCATGGGCAAATACTAAATCGGTTTCTTTATCTGACATAGTATGCTTAAGTACAATTAGCTCCCATGCCTCTAAGTCACTATTTCCAGCGGTAGCTGCCTGTGATATCCCTGCTGAAAATGCAATGATACATAAAAGCATTATCAAAATTAATAATCTCTTTGTCATTATTCAATATCCTTCGCTTATTATTTTTTATCAGGTTAATAACCTGATAAATATCATTTTCAATACATAGTAATATAATAGATAATTCTTTGTAAAGTATTACTTTAAAAAAATTTAAACTAACCTGATTTAATCTTCTTTTAATACACCTCCATTACTTAGAAATTTTAACCTATGTTACAGTATAGCACAACTTAAGAAAAAAAGAAAAAAAAAAATTTTTATTTGAGAAAATCAGATAATTGTTCAATTAAGGGGGATTGCAAGTATAAGGTATACTAAAAAGTATATCTCTTTACCAGAAACTCGCCCAATGCCTTATCAACTATTAGAATGTGTGAAATCGTATCTTGAGCAAATTGAAGAACCAATTCACTTGCAGCGCTGAAGTCACTTCCATGTTCTTTCAGTTTGATTAATATAACAGTTAGGTTGGTTTTAAGTCTTTTATGCTCTCCTTGATGAAATGTAATTGCGCTATAGTTATTTTCAACCATATAATTCTCTTCTGTGGCAAAGTGATCAATAACATATTTCCCCAAAAATTTTATCGTTTTATCGACTTCAGCGCTCCACTTCCCTGTATTTATGGATTTAAGCATTGAGGCAATCTCATCAAAGATTACCTTGTGCTGGTCGTCTATTTCTTTAACTCCTATTTTAAGTTTTTCCTCAAGATTTATATATGAAAGATTTCCTACATAATCAGTTCCATAAATCTGACAAAACATTGCATATAAATATTTGTAGGCATTATGGATATTATTAAAATCCCTTTCACACCTCATAAAGGCATTTACTATTGCGGGATCAAAGCTCTGTCCACTGTCACTGGATATAATTTTAAGGGCTTCTGGATGAGTCATTTCTTCTTTATAAGGCCTCTTGCTTCTCAGGGCGTCATAGACATCGCATACTGAAAATATCCTTGCCTCAAGGGGAATGTCATCGCCAGAGAGTCCCTTTGTGTATCCATTGCCATTAAATTTTTCATGATGAAATGCGCAAATATTGCGCGCAGTAATAAATAACGACTGTGACAGTCCGTAACGCTCTATTGCGCTGGTTAAAATCTTGCTGCCTATTATTACATGATTTTTCATTGTATTAAATTCATCTTTAGTTAATTTATCTGGTTTTAATAGAATGGAATCTGGAATTCCTACCTTTCCCATGTCATGCAGTGAGGCAGCGTTGTAGATATCATGAATGAAATCATCAGTGACAATTTTAGCATACTTATCATCTTTTTTAAGTTCTTGGGCAAGAAGCATTGAATACTGTCTTGTCCTTTCAAGATGGCTGCCTGTTTCAGGGTCTCTGCCGTCTGCAAGGGCTGCTAAAGATGAGACCAATGCCTTCTGCGACATGTTGAAGTCATTAAATCTCTGATAAAACATCCTGCCAATTATAAAGAGAAGTATAGAAAAGATTAATATAATACCCATAAAGATTACAATTAATGTTACAAATGAATACTTGAGTTCTGTATCCTCATCTTTAACGCATATGATCAATTTGTTGTTTGGAGAAAATTCCATAGTATCAAAATGAATATCACTTGAATCAGTAATCTTAAGCGCTCCAGATGCGGTTTTAATATTATATCCTGATTTCTTAAATATTGGGGTTCCATTTTCTAAGTATAAGCTATAGTTATCAATTGTCTGAATAAAGACATTTTGAGGGAGCAGTTTTAATATCTCTGAGATATCTATATTAAAGATAAGAACTCCCTTTAGTTGATTTCTGGAATTAAATAAGGGCGTGGAGACCCTAAAGACTGAGGGGCATTTGACAGAGTCTTCAACACTAGTGTCTATATTTGAAAAGAATATCTGCCTATCTTTTAATGTCAGGGTGTTATTAATGTAGTAATGACCTTTTATAGACTTTAATTGTTTCTTTGATATAATACTTGGAGATTGTCGAGACAGATTATTTTCAATCTTGACCCGCTCCATTCCATTTACGTCAATAATTCTCACCCAAAAGATATCCTTAAACATAGATGATAATTCAACAAAACTCTTGCACACAGCATCTTCGCTATCCTTTGAATTAAAGCCGCTCTCTACGTATTTTGAAACCACTGGAAGTCTTGATAATATCAAGAGATTATTTTTATAATTCAAAATAGATTTGGCAATTGTTTTCCTGCTGAATTCTATTTTATTTATAGCCGTTTCATCTTCTCTCTTAATGCCGCCATTATAGACAATACTAACGCCTGCTAATATTATAAAAATCAGCAGCAATATAATTATTGAGATAGATAAGACAAAAAACCTATTTTGTCTGGTATATTTATTGACCTTCAAATTAAATTCCTTATAATAATCCCCTGCCTAACCGCAACTATTATGAAAAAGATGGAGATTGGGTAAGATAATAAATATGTTTATATTAAAATAATCTCTTCTATTAATACAATAGATTAATTTACTGGTTTATTTTGATTCAGCTTGAGACAACATTATTTTGACACCAGTCAAAAAATCCTCATATGGAAAATTATTCCCAGCATTTATTATTGCTATCTTTTAGTATTTATAGGCATATTTATTGCTCAATTGACGTGGCATGTATCTTGCTTAATATCCAATAGAGATTAAAAATAAGAATAACAAATATGGAGGCTTATATGGGATATAAAATAATAAATACAGAAGTAAACAAGGATATCCATACAGATACGCAATTAGAAGAATACACTGTATCGTGGACAATAAAGCTAAAGACAAAGGTCAAGGCAAATTCATTTAATGACCTTTATCGTCATCTCAATAGGATAGATGTGCAGAGCGGCGGGAAATACGTCATGGGCAGCATGGAAAACCTTGAGATTGAAGGTCTGCCTTACAGTAAAAATTAAACAAAGTAAAAATTAAACGAATTAACAAAATTCAAGGGGTTTAAAACCCTCCTAACCCCTTGAATTAATCCTTAACCCATTCTATATATAAGAGCCAAAATATCTGCTATTGAATTAAAGAAATCTGTATCAGCCTCATAAAAGCCCTGCGAAGAAAATAAAATAATCACAATAGCCCTGAAAAGGCGCTATGGTGATAAAATTTAATACTGCGAAACTATAATTGTTTATATAAGCAATTTTTATACCGAACAGTATTATCGCTGTCCCTATTTATTTTCCTGTAACCAATTGGTATGATATGATATATTATACTTTGATAGAGTTATGGAAGAGAGGAAATAATAAATGTGATTCTTTATAATTAACAATTGGTAAAAGGATAATGTGAAAACAGAAATAATTAAATACCAAATAATAAGTGTAGCAAATAAAAATAGGATTGATTATATTGAGAGCTTTTTTTCAATAAAAAATTAAAAATAGAACTGTCAGACGATAAAGCAAAAAAATTCATTCAAAGAGGGATGAAGTTAAAATGAAAAACATTGAAAAGGTGTAAAAGAAGATGTTAAATGAAGATGACAAGAGAAGATAAAAGGGAACGGAAAGATTGTGGAAAATAAAATTTACTTTAAAATAAAATTATAAGAATTAATAAATAATAATTTATTAATTCTTATAAAAACTGTTAAAATTAAGTATGCCAAAAACAGAAAGATATAAGATAATTGAAGAATTGCAAAAGGAAAGAGGGTCTTTAGTTATAACTTATATAACTTCTACCCGTCTCAACTTTGAAGCTCAAATTGCATTTGATGCCATTCGTATAATATATGATCATTTAATTTTAAATAATGCTAATAAGAATAAAACCAAAATAGATTTATTCTTACATAGTAACGGTGGTGATTCTGTAGTACCGTGGCGTCTTGTTACTTTATTAAGGGAATATTGTAAAAAATTAACAGTTTTGATCCCTCATAAAGCTTACAGCGCAGCAACATTAATTGCTTTAGGCGCTGATGAAATAATTATGCACCCTATGGGGATTATGGGACCAGTAGACCCAACAGTAACAAATATATTTAATCCTACTAATCCAGCAAACCCTAATCAAATTTTAGGCATAAGCGTTGAAGATGTTAGCTCTTATATAAATTTAATCAAAGAAGATGTTGGAATTCATCATGAAGATGAACTTATACAAGCATTTAATATCTTAGCAAACAAAGTGCATCCGTTAGCATTAGGGAATGTTAAACGTTTTATGGTTCAATCTCGAATGATGGCTAAAAAACTATTAGAATTACATATGGGAAAATCTGACGATGAACATAAAATAAACGATATTGTTGATAATTTAACATCAAAATTATATTATCATGCACATCCAATCAATAGGAATGAAGCTAAAAGTTTAGGACTTAAAGTTATTAAACCACCTATATTGATAGAAAATTTATTATGGAAATTATATCTTGAATATGAAGCAGAAATGTTAATGGATAAGCCTTTCATGCCTTTAACTGAACTTTTTAATCAAGACCCAAATTTTAATATAGGTATGCAAATAAATGATTATAAAATTGTCGCCCTACCTCTTTTTAAGAGCGTTTACATTGAAAGTTTAAACGGAACTAATATTTATACTAATGATTTACATTTAATTATAAGTAGAACTAACTGTTTCAATTATCAGACAAATTTCATAATTAAAAAACAGGCTTGGGAGATTGAGTCTTAATTTTATACGGGAAAAGGTGTTGAAATATGATAAGTACAAATACAGAAAAAAATGAAATCAATAATATTTATAGCCAAATTTCAGGATATTATACTAACGAAATTTCAAACTACTTCATTAATATGTCTTTAGTCTTACCTGAACTCAATAGCATTTCTGAGCCAAAAATTATAAATCAACAATCTGAATTTGATTTTATTAGTTTTTAGGTTTTGATTTTTATTATTTTGCCACTGCTATTGCTTCGGCATATTTGAATATTGCTCATTCAGTCGATATTCACGATATGGACGGTCCTTCTACTGAAAAAATTGGCGCGGCAATAACTGCTTGGACAAATAGGATTAAGCCTATTCAACTTTTGGAAGGCTCAGATGATGAAAAGGTGATTTTTATAAATTTTTTTATAGCATTAAATGCTGGAATGAACATTAAATGGGATTTATTGGGAAAGCATCAGATCTTTGATGAGATTGCATTAAAAAATATCTATCCTGTTATTATGGTTTAATATTTAGTTATAGTCGTCTTATAATTGCGTCAGCTACCTCAGAGGTACTAATAGAAGAAGGGTCATCTGGAGTTGGTTTCATATCATATGTTACATCCTTACCCTCTGCAATCATATCAGATATTGCATTTTCAAGACGGTCTGCTGCGCAGCCCTCGCCAATATATCTAAGCATCAAAATCCCTGACAACATCATTGCCATAGGATTTACCTTATTTAGTCCCTTATACTTTGGGGCGCTGCCATGAGTTGCCTCAAATACCGCATACTCGCTCCCTATATTTGCCCCAGGCGCTAGTCCCAACCCACCAATCAGCCCTGCTGCTAGATCAGAGACTATATCGCCATAGAGATTTGGCAGAACCAATACATCGTATAATTGAGGTTTTTGCGCAAGCTGCATACACATATTATCTATAATTTTATCTTCAAACTCAATATCTGGATAATCCTTCGCTACTTCTTTAGATATTTCAAGAAACAAACCATCTGAAAACTTCATTATATTTGCCTTGTGAACAGAGGTCACCTTTTTTCTATTATTAGTCCTTGCATATTCAAAAGCGAATCTAACTATACGCTGCGTTCCAAATACAGAGATTGGCTTTATGCTTATTCCAGAATCAGCCCTTATTGCCTTCCCAGTTTTCTTAGATATAAACTCTATCAGCTCAAGCGTTGCAGGGTCGTCTTTTTTAAACTCAATACCGCAGTATAAATCCTCCGTATTTTCACGGACAATGACAAGGTCTACATCAGAATATATCGAGCGGCAGCCTTTATATGTCTTGCATGGTCGAAGACAGGCATATAGATCAAGCTCCTGACGCAATGCTACATTTACACTGCGAAATCCTGTTCCAACAGGAGTTGTGACAGGACCCTTTAAGGCAATTTTATTTTTCTTGATACTATCAATTACGCGTTTAGGAAGTGGAGTTCCTTCACTTTCGTAAACGTCTGCGCCTGCGTCTTGGATATCCCATTTGACATCAACCCCAACTGCAGATATAATCTTTATAACTGCATCTGTAATCTCAGGGCCTACTCCATCACCAGGTATTAAAGTTATATTATAAATTGTCATACACCTCTATTTTAGGATTCTTCTGCTGCTCAAGTTACAAACTTGAACCAGCAAGGAATTATTCTATATCCCGCCTATATCTCGACCCTTAAAATCTGCCTAACCTCTTCTGGGTTTGTGGCAATAAATTTAAGTTCATCATCCGTTAAAGGCTTTTGAGTATGCAGGTTTGCGTATTGAACGATCTCTAAGATATCCTTTGCCTCGTCATCATTTCTAAAGGATATTCCAAGATTATCAAATACATGTCTAAAACCCTTTATGCCTCCGTAAGCTCCAGTTGTAATAACCCTGCCAGAATAAATCAGATCAGGCTCGCCGCCCCTGCCAACATCCTCTGGGTCATATAATTCATAATTTCTCCTGTCTTTTAATGCCCCGTCTGCATGAATGCCAGACTCATGGGCAAAGGCGTTTGCGCCAACGCCAGGATGATTTATTGGGATTGGAAGATTAAATGCGTATGAGGCGTATCTTGCAATCTTCCATGCCATTTTAAGATTAACACGTTCCCCAATCGGAGTTTTCTCCTGAAAACATGTTGAATATATCAAGGCTAATAGAATAGATACAAGGTCTGCGTTTCCTGCCCTCTCGCCATAACCATTTACAGTTGTATTTATATAGGTATCAAATCCTGATTCAATAGCAGCCTTTGCTCCAGCAATTGAAACTGCCTCAGCCATCCCTAAATCATTATGACAGTGCATCTCGATTGGAAATTTTATCTTTTCTGATAAATATTTAATCTTTTCATACATAGTAATTGGGTCTTCAGTGCCAAGTGTGTCGCAATATCTAAATTTATCAGCTCCAGCCTCTTTTGCGGCAAGCCCAAATTCAACTAAATCATTAATATCTGTCCTTGAGGCGTCTTCAGCGTTTATTCCAAGTGTCTCAATCCCGCATTCCTTTGCAAGTTTGCCTGACTTAGTAATAGTCTTTAAGACATCGGAAAATGTCTTTTGCCCTTGAAATTTGCCTTTGAGCATGATTGCGGATGTAGACATTGAGATATTTAAATGTTTAATATCAGGGCAATTCTTCATCGTCAACTCAATATCCTCTGGCACAGCCCTGCACCAGCCCTCAAGATGGATGTTTTTCATAACATCTTTTTTGAATAATTTCAGGTTTGCGTTAATATAATCCTTTTCATGTTTAAGGGTAGGAAACCCAACCTCGCTTTGATAAATACCCATCTCGTCAAGATATACATTGAGCATTGTCTTTGAGAGTTTTGGCAATAGAATTCTGGATGTTTGAACTCCATCTCTATTCGTTACATCAATAATATGAACTGTATTCACAATTATCACCTCAATTAAAACATTTTTATATTATATAATAAAATGCGCTTCAAAATACCTTAATCTTTCTTTTTTACAACGTCTTCCATCTTTTTAAATCCGCTTTCCATGATATTTTTGAATTCTTCTCTGCCACGTTTGGCGTTAGAGATGAATTCTTTGATAGCGTCTTCTGCTTCTTGCTGGGCTTGCTTACCCTTGCCTGTCATTTCAAGAAAAAAATTCTCGCTTAGGTCTTGAATCTCTGTGATGTTTTCAAGAGTTGCATTAAAAGCGGTCTTCATGAAATTTATAAATATCATCATATCATCATTAGTTTTTTTTTCTTCCATTTTCACTACCTCCATTAATTGTTAATAATACATCCCTTAATTAAATTATGTCAATGATTTATATAATTAATTATTCTTATCTCAAGTTTCGCATCCTAATAATTGGTTATAACATATTGATATAATTAAATAATATAGCATAAATAGGCTATAAAATAGTATAATTGTTTTAATTCCCCTTTTTTAAAAGGGGTGGCAGGCTTTAGCCTGACG
>Ga0315281_10004771_pt1 | contig 19612 bp, 19 predicted proteins | sample YL17G07_0_MG_FD_204540 | JGI IMG/M metagenome (GOLD analysis project Ga0315281, IMG submission 204540) | Sediment microbial communities from Yellowstone Lake, YNP, Wyoming, USA - YL17G07_0 | ecosystem: Environmental > Aquatic > Freshwater > Lake > Sediment | place: USA: Wyoming | collected... | reverse complement strand
CCGCTCTTATCTTACTGTGTTTGATGATGATTAACTCTTTTCTTTGGTACAGTGCTGTTACTGCTATGACCGACACTGCTCATGCATGTTTTGCAGTTGCGTCTGTAGTTTTTCTTTTGAAGTCGTTTGAAAACAAGGGGAAAAACGTCGAAGCATACTACTGCTTCTTTTCGGCATTACTGTGCGGCGCAGCCCTTGCAAGCAAGTATTTGGAATTGATTAGTCTCTTTCTCTGTGGTCTTATTTTTCTGATTCACTTCAAACCTTCTAAGTTGTTCTTCAGAAAAGTCGGACTATTCTTAATTGGAATTTTTCTGGTTGCCGGATTCTGGTATGGGAAAAATACGATAACTTATGGAAATCCGATATATCCGTATATTTTTGGACATGAGGGGCTAAGTGATGAGTGGATGGCGGGGCTGAAGGAAGACCAGGGGAAGTCGTATGATCCACAGTATAGGCAATATTCGCGCAATATCTTGTCCCCGACCGGATGGAAAGACTTTGCCAGAGCTACCTACAATATGTTTTTTAACCCACGGACGTTCATCGTAATGACTGTCTTTATCATCGTCACCGCCATAATAGTCAGAACCGAAATCAATCTTTTGATATTCACCAGCATTATTTATTTTATTTTATGGTACTTTTTTGTGTTTCACCACTCCAGATATGGAATAACTGCTTATCTTTTGTTTCTTACTGCTTTCTACCTGAGTTTAATCTCGTTGATGGAGAAGTGGGAACATTCGGCAATATTTCGCAAATTGAGCGAACTTAAATATTATCCGATGCTAAAAAAGACAGCTATCGCGTTCATTGTGATATTTTCATTTCTGGTACTAGTTATGAAAAAAGAATCAATTGCTACCATATCACATAGTGGATTCGAATTGGCTGAGGCGTATACAGATACGGACTTGTTCGAGGCGTATATGGGGAAAGAAGTGCAATATTATAAACTCTATAGTTTTATTTCAAAAAATAAACTAAGAAAAGTACTTAACCCTCTTGATAATGGTGCGGTCCTCGAAATGAAATACATTATCCCAGGTGAGAAACCTGATGATATTTTCCTCAAGTGGACAGCAATGTGCGGGTCAATCGATGAATTAGACAGTTTCATTGCGAAAAACGAGATAGAATATTTCGTTTATCTTGGATCACTGTCGCCAGTTGCTCTGGAGCGGCTTGGGAAAGAACATACCGAGATGACTTTTATGGTATTTAATGTCTTGATGCCGAAATCTGAACAGATATATTCTGATGGTAAAGGGAACGCACTCTATAGAATCACTGGAGGGAACATTGGAAACGGTCGTCATCATACCCTGCTATAATGAGGAAATCACTATCGGAAAGGTCATCCGTGATTTCAGAAGAGAACTTCCTGATGCAAAAATCTACGTGATTGACAATAATTCCGGCGACCGCAGTGTCGATGAGGCGATTGCAGCGGGTGCAATGATAAAAAGAGAATGCAGACAGGGCAAGGGGTATGTTCTCCAGAATGTGTTATCTGAGATTATCGCCGATATTTACGTGCTGGTAGATGGAGATGACACGTATAATGCACCCGACGTACATAAAATGATTAAGCCCATAGCCGCAAGAGAAGCCGATATGACTGTGTCGGTCAGGCTACAGGAGTTTCAAGACAATGCCTTCAGGCCTATGCACTTTTTTGGGAACCGCCTTATTACGTATGCGGTCAACGCTGTCTTTAACTCAGAGCTGAAGGACGTCCTGTCCGGATTCAGAGTTTTCAACCGACGCATGGCAAAGTCTATTCCCATCACTTCGAAGGGTTTTGAAATAGAAACAGAATTCACCTTGCAGGGGCTCAGACACGGATTTGTATTTAAAGAGATCGCCTCAGTTTATAGAAAACGGCCCGAAGGGAGTAGCTCAAAGCTTAATACCTATAGGGATGGACTGAGAATATTTAAAAAAATAATATCTATTTTTGCCAATTACCTCCCCCTGAAGTTCTTCGGGATACTGGCTAGTATATTTTTTCTCTTATCGATCAGCGCCGGTTCCGTGGTAATTTATGAGTATATTAAATACAGCTATGTATACCGGGTTCCGACGGCACTACTTTCTGTAGGCCTCATGCTTGTTAGCGGACTATTCATGATATTGGGCGTCGTGTTGGATATGATAAGTAAAAAAACTCGAGACATCGAATATCTGCTGTCGGTAAGGAAATAGATATGAGCGATCAGGATTTTTCGATCACCGGTGACCAGGAAATTATGAGCATGGCAGTTAATTATAATAACATGCTTTATGAATTAATTTCACCTTACCTCAGTGGTTCAATTTTGGAAGTAGGTTCAGGTGTCGGCAATTTTACCGGCAGGCTCCTTGAAAATAGTGAAATAGATTCCATTACGTGTTTTGAGATAGACAAATCTTGCTGTGAGCGCTTTAAACAACAGTTAAGTTCAAGCAAAAACTGGACTAAGGTAACCTTTCATGAATATGATTTTAATCGGAGTAACTTGAAGAAGCATTTTGATTTTGCCTTTTCCTTCAATGTACTTGAACATATTGAAGATGATAGCGCTGCATTAAGAAAAATAATTACTTATCTCAAGCCAGGTGGACACCTTGTGCTTTATCTTCCGGCCATGAACTGTGTCTATGGAAGCATAGATAGGGAGCTTCTTCATTACAGAAGATACGATAAGGAGATGATAGAAAAGCTTTTGAACGGATTGCCGATAGAATATGTGAAGATGAGGTATTGCAATATGATCGGCGCAATTGGCTGGTTTTACACTAATCGGATTTTGAAAAGCAAATCTCAAACACAAGGTAAAGTGGTTTTTTATGATAAATATATTTTGCCTATCTCGCGTGTCATTGAACAATACCTCCCTAATTTATTTGGCTTAAACCTTTATATTCTAATAAAGAAGGAGTAATGTTGCGCCGCATGAAATGTCCACGCTTCATGCATGGATACGTGAAGCAGTTGTAGAGCGTAGGTCTATGCCAAATAAACTTCTCATAGTAGATATCTGCTATACAAGATTCTTGATGTCTCATTACGATACATTCTCTGACTTGGCGTATTCTGACTACGCTGTTCAGCTTGAATCTATCATGGCTCAGTGCTTTGGTCCCGTGGACTTTTATTCGGGAAACCTGAAAAAGCTGAATTGCGCTACAAAAGATGTAATTGCCTGACCGATTATAAGGATAATCTCAGCAACTTATTCGAAATCGGGAAAGAAGTTGTTGCTTACCGCAGTGTTGACGAACTTGACGACCTCATAAAATATTATTCGGCACATGAATATGAGGGGCAGCAAATTGCCGACAGCGGACAAAAGAGAACACTCAGGGAGAATACTTACTTTAACAGAATGTCGGAATTGTTTGGCATCATCGGTAAACATCTGAGGTAGGGTCATGAGATTGCAGATCATCAGTTTTATTAAAAAAGCTCTCAAGCGAATTGCTCGGATGGAGACAAGCAAAGTGATAAGCTCTCCGGACGAATTCGTAGAGATCTGCAGAGAAAATGTCGATCTTGCTTTGCGCTGTTCCTGGCAGGACCCTTCTGTGCCCCATAGGCAATATGATGCCTGCACGAAAGGCCAACTCAGGAATTATCGTGAGGGGCTATCCATAGAACCCTACGATGTGCTCGTTGATATTTTAAAGGAGAATTTCACTAACCTTGACGAAAAGAATATCCTGGAAATCGGATGCTCAACAGGATATTACCGTGATGTCTTAAAGATAAAGGGGATCAACGCTGAATATCATGGTTGCGACTATTCCAATTCATTTATTGACTTTGCGCGAAAGCTTTTTCCCGGAACCGACTTTCAAGTCCAGGACAATTGTTCACTCTCCTATCCTGATAAATCCTTTGACATTGTGATCTCCGGCTGCTGCCTGTTGCACATCATGGATTATAAAAAGGCCATTGAGGAAACTGCGAGAGTTGCAAAGGACTATGTTGTCTTTCACAGAACGCCGGTCCTTCATAAAAAGGAGACGTCCTATTACATAAAGACGGCATATGGAGTAAAGATGTTCGAGATCCATTTTAATGAGCGGGAACTGCTAAGACTGATGAGCGAGAATGGTCTTACTGTCATCGATATCATCACGTTCGCCTGCAGTACCGAGAAGAGCTCCGGCGATTTGCATGCTTACAAAACATATTTATGCCGGAAGGTGGGTTAATGACCACCAATAACTGTAAAATATGCGGCGGTAAGTTATCGGGGTTCATCGAGAATATTTTTGATGACAGGCACGGTTTTCCAGGCCGGTTCGACATAGTCAGGTGCGATGTATGTCATTTTGGACAAACCGTGCCGGAAATTTCCGAGGATATAATCGGTGACGTTTACACAAAGTATTACCCGAGAAAAAGTATTATTAATATTGAAGAAACAAAAAGACGACCTATCGATATCATACCTCCTGTAAAACGATGGTGGACCGGCGTGAATAATACTGCCCATTATCATGTCAGGAGCGGCGCCAAAGTTCTTGATGTGGGGTGCGGAGATTGTACTTCCATTAGAGAGATCAATGCGATGGGGTCAGAGGGTTATGGTATTGAGCCAGACCAAAATATCAAACCTGTCGTTGAGGCTTTAGGGCTGAAGGTCCATGTAGGATTGTTTCAGGAAATTCCCTATCCGGATAATTACTTTGACTACATCACGATGAGTCAGGTTTTTGAACATATCCATGATCCCATTAAATTACTAAAATCATTCAGACGCATCCTGAAAGATGATGGTCAGATCATCATCGGCGTCCCTAATATCGATTCTCGACTGAGAAAAAAATATGGAAGTCGCTGGTTAAACTGGCATGTTCCTTATCATATCAATCATTTCTCCGGTAAGAGCCTGAAAATGCTTGCTGAGAAAAGCGGTTACAAAATGACCAGCATTCGCACATATACCCCAAACCTATGGGTTGAGCTGCAGAGAAAGCTTGCTTCTTATCCTGTCCAGGAAGGCGTTAAAGTTCCTTTTTTTAATGGTGAGCCCGATTCGCCCATCAAGCCAAAATCTTTTGCACGGAAAGTCCGGGACCGGCTTAGACACCTCTTCAGGCATTTTCGTTTGATGCAAATTCTTTCACTGAGAATGATTGATGCCGCAGGAGACGGAGAAAGCTTTCTCATCTTTCTCGAAAAGGGCCGATGAAATGATCTACATCCTGATTCCGGCCCATAATAATAAATATGAGGTTCTTGAGATATTGGCCTGCCTGTCAAAACAATCATATAAGGACGCCAGAATTGTCCTTGTAGATGACGGTTCGACTGACAATACTGAAGATGAAGTGAAAAAGCTCTTTCACAGCACAACGATCCTGAAGGGAAACGGAAACTTGTGGTGGACTGGCGCTAACGTGGTGGGCGTAAACCATATTCTGGAAGAGGCCAAGCAAGACGATTTTATTCTGTTGCTTAACAACGATCTTGTGGTTGGGCCCGATTATGTCGACGCGATCGTTAAAGCCAGTCTGTCACATGAAAGGGCCATAGTCGGGTCAACATTAGTCGACTATGATAATCCGGATTCGATTGAAAGCGGAGTGCAATTTGATCATCACTTAAATCTGATAGTAAACAGAGACAGAACCAATATTGCAACTACAGAATATGATTTGAATGTTAACACACTGCCAGGGAGAGGCACACTCGTACCGATTGAGGTATTTGAGCGGATAGGGAATTTCAACATCAATAAACTGCCGCACTATGGGGCGGATTATGAATTTACTGTCAGAGCGAAAAGGGCAGGGTTCAAGCTGATGGTAAGCCATAGAGCAAAAGTTTTTGCAAAACTCGGCATTACAGGTCTTGATCTACCGCAAGGAACAACTCGTATTTCACTCAGGTATTGCTGGAACCTGCTTTTTTCAAAAAAGTCCAGGATGAATCTGCTTTATTCGTTAAACTATGTCTGGCTGTGTTCCGAGAAGGATTTCAGGGTGCGTAATACTGCTAGAGGTGCAATTAATATTTTAATTGCCACTGTCGGAAAGACCAGCCTGTCTTTCTTCTTATATCTTATCCTTTCGCCACGCTATATCTTCAAGTTCCTGTTTAAAGAGTACCCCCTCAGACTTTCGGACATACAAGTGTGCGGACTGAATCCAAAAGATCTTATAGCTGCAGATGTTCTCATAAAAGGACAATTCATGGGAAAAGCATTTTATTATTTTAATCCTGGAAATACAATCAAATCCGGAATAGCTGTTAGTGAAAACAATATTGCACTATTGAGAAAGCTTTCCAAAAAGTATCGGCACAAGTTCTCAATCTTGCTTGAAGCGGCCAAGCTTTTGGTCCGCCGTAAGGGTTTAAATGAAATATAATTTTTGCACACTTTTTGACCGGAACTATTTATACAAGGGTGTGACTCTTTATAACTCTCTTGTCCAGCACTGCCCGGATTTTACTCTCTGGATCCTCTGCATGGACGGTCCAACATACAAGGTCCTGGAGAAATTAAATCTTGAGAAGGCTTTTTTAATAAAGATATGCGATTTTGAAGATGAAGCGCTTCGCGTGGTTAAGCCTACAAGATCGGTCGCCGAGTATTGCTGGACCTGCACCCCATCGCTTCCGTTGTATGTTCTCAAGAATAACCCTTCTCTTGAGATGATTACCTATCTGGATGCCGACCTCTTTTTTTATAGCGATCCTTTCCCAATTTTTAGTGAAATGGGAAACGCCTCAATTCTGATCGTCGAACACCGTTTTCCTGAACACTTAAAAGAACTTAATGTGAACGGCATATACAATGTTTCGGTTGTGGCCTTTAGAAATAATGCTGAGGGAATGGAATGCCTGAAGTGGTGGCGAGACCGTTGCAATGAATGGTGCTATTACAGACTTGAAGACGGCAAACTGGGAGATCAAAAATATCTGGATGATTGGCCGGACCGTTTTCACGGCGTGCATGTACTGCAACACAAAGGCGCGGGTGTAGCTTTATGGAATGTCATGAGATATACAACCAGAGAAGTCGGCGGAAAAACGTTTATTGACGAGAAACCGTTAATTGTATACCACTTCCATCAGTTTCAAATGCTGAAGAATAACTCGTACGATTATGGCGCACGGGGCCACTACTTTCTTACCGAGGAGAACATTAGGACTATTTATACGCCCTATGTTGCTGAAATTGAACGATCTGTCAAGCTGGTAAGAGAGGTGGCTCCTCGATTCAGGTATGGATATACAGAAATTAAACACAGCAGCCTGACTGACATCTTAAGGCGGATTTTCAGGACTGTCTTAAGCCAAATTAAAATCAGACTGAAGAAAAAGACGAAAGAGATATGAGCATGAATACTAGTTATTTCGGTAAGAACGTGCTGATCACCGGAGGTTTGGGCTTTATCGGCTCTTCCCTGGCGAGGAGGCTTCTGGAATTGGATGCACGAGTAACGTTGGTGGACAGCCTGATTCCGAAGTATGGCGGCAATCTATTTAATATCCACGACATTAAGGACAGAGTTACGGTCAACATTAATGATGTCCGTGATCCGCACGCCATGGCTTATCTTATTCAAGGGCAAGACTATCTTTTCAACCTTGCGGGACAGACCAGCCACATCGATTCAATGACAGATCCACAGACGGACCTGGATATCAATGCCTCCGCACAATTGTCTATTCTTGAAGCGTGCCGCAAGCACAATCCACGAGTAAAAGTCGTCTTCGCAAGCACTCGTCAGATTTACGGCAAGCCGGAGTATTTGCCGGTCGATGAAAAGCACCCCATACAACCGGTTGATGTCAACGGAATTAATAAGCTTGCAGGTGAATGGTATCATCTTTTGTACAATAATGTGCACCATATCAGGGCCTGTGCCCTGCGATTGACCAATACGTATGGTCCGGGAATGCGGGTAAAGGATGCGCGACAGACTTTTCTTGGCATATGGATCCGTAATCTGATTGAAGGGAAGCCGATCCTCGTATTCGGCGACGGCCTTCAGGTGCGTGACTTCAATTATGTCGATGATGTAGTAGAAGCTTTTTTATTGGCAGCGTTGAATCCAAAGTCAGATGGTGAAGTGTACAACTTGGGGAATGCTGAATCCTTAAATCTTAAGGATCTGGCCAACCTGATGGTGGAACTTTACGGGAGTGGATCATGCCAAATCGTTCCCTTTCCGCCGGAGCGCAAATCAATAGATATCGGCGATTACTATAGCAATTATACCAAAATACAGAATGCCCTTGAATGGAAACCACGTGTTTCCTTAAAAGAGGGTCTTCAGAAATCTCTCGATTATTACGTTTTGAACGGTAATCGTTATTGGGAGCAAGACCAATGATCTTGATGAACGATTTTTGCGCAGAGTCTGAAGAGCTTCTAAAAAAAGAGATTGAAGCCGTTGAACGGGTATTGCGCTCCGGCTGGTATATCCTTGGCAACGAAGTTAGGGATTTTGAATCGAAATGGGCGGCCAAATGCGGCGCCCGATATGCGATCGGCGTCGGGAACGGAATGGACGCCATCGAAATCGGTCTGCGGGCCCTTGGTATCGGCAGGGGAGATGAAGTTATTACGACCCCCATGACCGCTTTTGCGACTGTATTGGCGGTTATCCGTGCTGGTGCGACTCCCGTGCTGGCCGACATTGACCCCGAGACTGCGCTTTTGGGCCAGGAGAGTGTTGAACGCTGTATCTCTCCACGGACCAAGGCGATGCTTCTGGTGCATCTTTACGGCCAGGTGCGCACCATGGAACGGTGGACGACGTTCTGCGAGCGTTCCGGTATTTATCTATTGGAAGATTGCGCACAATCGCATGCTGCGACATGGCAAGGCAAGGTTGCTGGAACGTTTGGTGTATGGGGAGCGTACAGTTTTTATCCAACAAAAAATCTGGGGGCAGTGGGCGACGGTGGGGCAATCGTTACCAATTCGGAACAAATAGCGGAGAAGGCCCGAACTTTGCGAAATTACGGTCAGTCACAACGCTATCATCATCCTGAACTGGGCTTGAACAGCCGATTGGATGAATTGCAGGCGGCTATTCTTAACGTTCGACTTGGGTGGTTGGACATTTATACTCAAAAACGTGAAGAAATCGCAACGATGTATAACAACGGAATAAGTAATCCCCTTGTTCAAAAGATGGCGCAACCATTGGAAAGAAACAGTCATGTTTACCATCTGTATGTGATTCGCTGCACTTACAGAGACCGTCTTGCCACATACCTTCAGGAAAGGGGAGTATCAACTCTCATTCACTATCCAATCCCAGTCCATCATCAGAGTCCATGCTCGAACGTGAAAATCGACCAGAATGGACTGAAGCATGCAGAGCAGCACGCGACCCGATGTCTCTCCATACCCTGTCACCCACAGATGAACATCAACGATGCAGCCACCGTGATAGAGGCTATCAATGATTTCAAATAGTTCTGTCGAGCATTTTGTAACGTTATTTGACAGCAAATTTCTGCCAATGGGTATGTGTTTACATACCTCGCTGATGAAGCATGCGCAACCCTTTCATTTGTGGATTCTCTGCATGGACGAATTAGTTGAACGGCAACTTTCTCATCTGGCTTTGCTAAATGTGTCGCTGATCTCCCTGCCAGAAGTGGAGACAGCGGCTTTGCTCAGAGTAAAAGATGGTCGTACACGGGGAGAATATTGCTGGACTTTAACACCTTTTGCGCCACAGTTTGTATTTGATCGTGACCAGGATGCCAAACGTGTAACCTACCTTGATTCAGATATTTTCTTTTTTGATTCTCCGACGATATTGCTGGATGAATTTGAGGAAAGTGGAAAACATGTGCTTATTACGGAGCATGCCTATGCTTCAGAGTACGATCAAACAATATACAGCGGAAGATTTTGTGTCCAGTTTATTACGTTCCGGCGCACTATTGAGGGACTTAAGGTCATGCAGTGGTGGCAGGAGCGATGCCTGGAGTGGTGTTATGCCAGAGTAGAGGACGGAAAATTTGGGGATCAAAGATACCTGGATGATTGGCCAAAGCGATTTACTAATGAAGTGCACGTACTGAGACAGATAGAGAAGACATTAGCGCCATGGAATTTAAGCCGTTTTTGCACTACCTCAAAAAAGGCAGACAACCCGGCTTTTTATCACTTTCACGGTTTAAGGATTGTGCGATCAGACAGGGTGGTACTTTTTTCTGATTATAAGATCCGCTGGCTATGCACTTCTATTTATGAGCGATACGTAGACGTTTTAAGAAAATCTATAGTGGAAATGCGAACACGGAAAATGCTAATCCCAACCATTCCACCGAAAATTGAGTCATTCCAGTTTTTGCGGACGCTTAAACGACAAATGCGCGGCACGACCCGTTCAGTCTCAATATAAATTAGAAATTTCATGCTGAAATCAGACTTTCTTCATTCTTCCGCATCAAAATTAGTACGCTGTTGGCTGGGTTACAGCCTTTCCAGGTAAGAGAGATACTTTAATGAGTTGTCCAACTGTAAACGAACTTCCCTCACCACCTTCTGGTAAAATCGGCTGGCCGTGGACGGAAGGAGCCCCTCCACTTTCAGTGTTGATGCCCGATGGCTTGCCATGGCCACGGGTTAGTGTTGTCACGCCCTCCTTCAACCAAGCGCAATTTTTAGAAGAGACAATTCGTTCTGTGTTGCTGCAGGGGTATCCTAACCTGGAATATTTTGTCATGGACGGCGGCTCGACTGACGGCAGTGCGCAAATTATTCGGAAATATGCGCCTTGGCTGGCAGAGTGGGTCAGCGAGAAGGATAAGGGACAGTCGGATGCCATCAATAAGGGGCTTAGTCGTGCTAGCGGCAGTATCCTGGCATGGTTGAACTCGGATGATGTGTATCTGCCGGGTTGTGTTTCTGAAATTGTGTCGGCTTTTAATCGCTTTGCTGATGCAGGCATGATATATGGAAATATCGCGGTTATTGATGAGGACAGCAAAAAGCTTGCGGTCCTGCCTCACCAGACATGGGCCTTTTCTCATCAGTTAACGCAGAAAATTATCATCTCGCAGCAAGGGGCTTTTTGGCGCCGTGTGGTCATGGATTCAATTGGAATGTTACGTGATGATTTGCACTATACCATGGACTTCGAGTTTTGGATCAGAATCGGGCGTCGTTATAAGATTGTGGGTCTTAATTGTGTTCTCGCTCAATATCGCATATCAAGCGTCAGCAAAACAGAAACGCAATTTGCCGGTTGGGGCCCCGAATTTATCAAGATTCTTGATGATCTCTACGCCGAAGCGGAATTAGCGCCTGAAATAGTATCACTAAGACGGAAGGCATATGCAAACGCATATTATGGCGGAGCCAGAGGATTTCTCATTCCAGATGCCTTGAAGGCGCGTGTTTGGCTCTGGAAAGCCGTGTCTTATGATCCATACATCATTTTTTTGACCGGGTGGTGGCAAATGTACGTAAGAACCCTTTTGGGGCGGCGTATATATGGATGGTGCCGGTTAGTAATGCGTAAACTAAGGCGCTCACGATGAGTAATGCGGTGGAACCAGAGGCCATGCAAAGATCTCAATGAAAGATAAAAAAATATCAATATTATTGTCCAGTTTAGCGCTTGGTGGTACGGAACGAGCAATGCTGAATCTAGCTGAGGCTATTGCAAAAACAGGGATAACTGTCGAATTACTATTGACAAGGAAAGAAGGTGAATTCCTTGAAGAAGCCGAGAAAAAATTCCGGGTTGTAGATCTCCATTTGAATAAAACCTACGAGCTCCCATTCAAATTATTGCATTACATTATTACGAACAGACCGGACGCCGTGATTTCAAATAATTGGAAGCAGAGTCTTTGTGCCTGCCTGACAAGGTTGATGTTCCCATTTTTTAAACTTCTTGTAGTTGAACACGGCCCGCCATCAAGCTGGGTTTTTTCCTTCATTGCCACATTATTTTATCCTGCAGCGACCAGGCTCATCGCTGTTTCTACCGGTGTTGCTGATGCAATAGAACAATGTACCTTCGGCCTTTCCGGCAAGGTGAAGGTCATATATAACGCCATAAACCCGACAGGATACAGACTCATCGAAAAAGAAAAAACATTTAACACAAATCGAAAAAAGATAATAACAGTAGGTCGCTTAGTGGCTGAAAAAAATCATGCTCTCCTTTTAGATGCTTTTGCAATCGCTTTTCGCAGGGTCGATGCCGAACTCGTACTGGTAGGCGCAGGCGTGCTGCGGGGAGAACTTGAGAGCCGGGCGGAGAAACTGGGCATTAAGGACCGTGTTAGATTCGTCGGTTTCCATTCCCGACCGAATGAGTTATTGACCGAAGCCGATCTTTTTGTTTTATCGTCCGACTATGAAGGCCTGGGAAATGTTCTCGTTGAAGCGCTCTTTTGCGGACTTCCTATCGTAAGCACAGATTGTCCACATGGCCCTCGTGAAGTTTTGATGAATGGGAAATATGGCGCTCTCGTCAGGCCCGGAGATGCGGCAGCGCTCGCTGACGCTATCGTAAATGAGTTGTCTAAAGAAAAAAAACCAGAGATTCAACAAATGGGGGCGGAAATATTTTTACCAGATAAAATTGCAAGTCAGTATTTATCTTGTCTTGGTTTCACTTAGTGCCGCACCGTGTAAAGTGAGGCTGAACCGAAGACAAAGAACACTCATCCCGAGTTCCTCAGCCACGTATATTGAGCAATAAGTCAACAATATGCGAAGCGCTGCTCAAGTAAGAAGGTTTTATTCATAACTTACAGGTGTTTTCACGAACTGCAACTATACTGAATCAATAAGATAATTAAGCATTAAGTCAACTAAATGGTGATTTCGTTATGAAACTCAGCAAAAGAATCCGTAAAGCACTCGCAGCTTCAAGAGTATTAAAAGCGCTCTATCATTTCTATCTTTATCTAACGGGCCGAGGGCAGTTCATCTTTATGACTGAAAATTTTTTTTCAGGATGGGGCATGGCAACAGGGACGTTAACGCCATGGGAAGGAGGAGGGGGGCATACAATCACACAAGCTTTTTACGACACAAATAACCAACTGAAGAAACTTATTCTTGAAAATCATTTTGACCTTTCCCAATTTGCAGACTCTGGTGCTCTTGAAAATGTCGATCAGCTGACGTGGCGTCATTACATCGTCTACTGGAGTTCAGTCTTTGCATTAAAAAATACCCAATCAGCCCGGATTAATTACGTAGAGTGTGGCGTTTGCGATGGACTTACCACGTATTTTGCGCTCAGTGCGGCAAAAACCCTGAATAAGCCTTTCAAGGCATATCTGTACGATGCCTGGGATTCCTGGAAGGAAGATTCTTTGTTGAAGTCAGATCAAAGCATTGCGAGGGATTATGCTTTTCTCAATATGGAAGCCACAAAACGTAATCTCAATTTGTTTGGAACTGATGTCATCACGTTTAACAGGGGATATATTCCGGATGTATTTCAAGTGGCCAATAATCCAGAGACGCTAATTTGGCTGCATATAGATTTAAATTCTGCGAAACCGACAATTCATGCCTTGAAATACTTTTGGGATAAACTGGAAGATGGCGGAGTTGTTTTGTTCGATGATTATGCCTGGTCTGGTCATCAAGAAACCAAAAAAGCCGTCGAAGACTGGTCAGCAGACAGGAACGGCACGCTGTTTCATCTGCCTACTGGCCAGGCTCTCGTTATTAAAAATAGGACGAAAGAGCTATGAACAATGCTCGGATCAACACTAAGCCATTAGTCAGCATTGGAATGCCGTTATACAATGGGGCTTCAACGATACGGAGAGCGCTCTCTTCCATCCTTGCACAAGAATATTCAAACCTTGAAATAATTCTCTCGGATGATTGCTCAACGGATGAAACTATCGCAATTTGTCAAAAAATGACCGCTGGAGATGGACGTGTGCAAATTCACCCTGCCGGCAGAAATCAAGGAGCTATTTGGAATTTTAATAATACATTCCGCCTTTCTAAGGGGAAATACTTTTTATGGGCGGCCCAAGACGATATCCGTGACCCTTGTTATGTTTCGAAGTGTGTAGAACTGCTGGAGAATGATGAAACGGCCGTTCTGTGCCACTGTTATTACGCTGATGTCCTGGAATCCACCGATAACATTAAGCATATCCGTAATCTCGACGCTGTGGCTGGGATAGAGAATGTATGCCGGCGATTTCTTTCCGCATACAAGTGTGGCATAGGAGCAACCTCATTTTATGGACTTATCCGTTCCAATGCGTTACGACGCACTCATTTATGGGAAAATTATTTAGGCTCCGATATAGCGCTGTTCAATGAGCTCACACTTCATGGTAAATTTGTGCAGGTTCCTGAAATACTTTTCTGGTATTTTGGCCGCAAGGCAGTTCGATCTCCAAAAGTCCATTCTAAGTTTTTAGACCCCAATAATAAATACCCGAAAATTTATATTCCGTTCATGGTGCTGGCATATAAGCACCTTAAAATTATTGCTCGTTCGCCGATTTCTTTCTCAAACAAACTATGCCTTTGGACGGCGGTAATATTGCATGAATCATGGTTGCTTCTTGCTAAAATCATCTATAAGATAACAGCTTTGTTTTTCGGGAAAAAGCGGGCCTCAAATATTCTAAACGCTATCGGACTTGGCAATATCGTACCCCTGGAAATAGGGTACGTAGATATTCGTAATGGAGATGCTGATAAACGATGACTTCACCTGCGCAAAAAGGATCAAATTCTCCCTGTCGAATATGCACAAATGCGGCCGGTAATCGGCTTCATCAACTAAGAGAAATGATGTTCGACAGCGACGAAGCATTTGACTATTCAGAGTGCTCATCATGCGGCACCTTGCAGATAACGTCAGTGCCCAATGCATTGGACTGTTATTATCCAAAGTCATACGCGGTGCATCATCGTAGATCGGGAATACGCTCTTATTTATCGAAAAGAGCAGCCCTTTACCAGTGGAAGGGATTTGGTCCTCTTGGCTGGGCGTATACAATTTTTTCGGGACGTCTTATTGCAATTGATGCCATTAAAGTCATCGCTGCGCGAAAAGCACAGTCACTACTTGATGTGGGTTGCGGTTCCGGTGATCTGTTGCGCCTCTTGCATTACCTGGGATTTCGAACTCTGATGGGAACTGACCCTTTTATCGGCGAAGAATCGCTTCAAAAAGAACCGTTTCCAATAGTAAAAGGGACCCTCAAGGATGTAAGCGGTACCTTTGATTTGGTTGTGCTGAATCATGTTTTTGAGCATATGCCGGATCCAGGCGAAACCATGGAAGAGATAGAAAAACACCTTTCCCCGAACGGGACAGCGCTTATCTTTATTCCCGTGGCAGGCTGTGCCGCCTGGAACGAATATAAAACCAATTGGATACAACTTGATGCTCCTCGCCATCTCTTTCTTCATACTCCCGCCGGAATAAAGCTGCTCTGTCAGAAGTCAGGGCTTATTGTTGAGAATATTTTATGGAATTCGACTGAATTCCAGTTCGTCGGCAGTGACCAGTGCCGAAATGGCATTTCACTTATTTCACCAAAATCGATATACGCGGGCGGCATTAAAAACAGAATCAAACTGTTCATTGCCAGGGCGAAGCTGAAATCAAGAGTGTCAGAATTAAACAAATGCGGCTTGGGCGATCAGGCTTGTTTTATCATTAAAAAACGGTAACTTAGCAAAGTATATTCGCTATGAGGGGTCAAACCGAACCCTTTGAAATAAGGAGTAATGCATGCAAGGCAATGTGAGCTCACCTTTTTTCACCATACATACACCAACGTACAAACGAGTTGCTTATCTCACGAGATTATGGGAAGCGCTTTGTAACCAGACCTATAAAGATTTTGAATGGATAGTTGCTGATGATGGATCAGACGACGGCACCCTGGAGCTTCTCATAAACTTGAAAAAACGATCTCCATTTCCCGTAACCATCATTGCCGCAAGCAAAAGGGTTGGTAAAACCACTCTCGACAATCGTGCAATAAAATCGGCAAAAGGACGGATCTTTATATGGAATGACTCCGATGATTTCTTGCTGCCGGGTGCATTGGACCTTATTTATAATGCATGGAACGCAATACCACTAAGTGAAAGAGCGGGTTACTGTGGCATTACCGCCCTTTGCGAGGAAAATGGACATATTGTATCATCACCGCTGCCGTTTTCCGGTCCATTTGACAGCACGTGGTCGGATTTAAGATACAGGCATAAAGTTACAGGTGACATGCTTTATGCGTGCAGAACGGATATTTTGCGTTCATACCTTCCTCCTGAGGTGGATTTTTACGTTGCTGAAGGTTCTTTTTGGGCCCCTATCGGGGCAAAATATAAAACAAGAATTTTAGACAAAGTTGTTCAAAAAAAAGAATATCAAGCAACAAATTGCATAACATTCAGCGGTAAAATGAAATATTGCCGTGGCTATGTATATACGATTGCAATGTCGATTGGTTTTAGCATGCCTTCAAATGATAAGAAATTTATATTATCCACTTCTTTACTGAGACAACTGATTACGTATTTTAGATATGCTATTCATGGTGATGTAAGTATGATAAAAGCATACTCGATGCTCCCTTATAAGTTGCCGCTTCTCATGTTTCTATCAGTGCTGCCATTTTCCGCTTTTTTTGCTTTAAAAGACATAATTCAGGGAAAAGTTTCTAAAACACACCTTGAATTTAATAGTGCGATAAAATCCGCAACATTTAAAACATACTGAAGGGAATAAAGCTAATACAATGGAGTTAAACCCGCACTTGGGGCAGGGAATAGAATATGAAAAGTAAAATAATTACTATAGCCAACGATCGAAAATCAGGAATTGAACGGTTGAGCATTTTTTTTGCCACAGGTGCTGCAGTGTTTGCCGAAGTAAAGGCCTCCCGTAAGTTCGTGGTGAACGAGGAAAAATATTTATGAGAGCAATTCTCATCCTCGATACCTCCTACACGCTGAAGATGTTTAAAGAAAGACAGCTGGAGCAGGCGCTTGAAAGCCGGAAGCTTGGCGGATATTTTGGCAAGGTAATCTCGGTTCATCCGCTCGCAGGGTTGTTTGAGTCTGGCGGTAGTCGCTTTGGCGGTCCCGTACTTAGTCAATTGGATGATGCTCACGTGTTCGTTGAGGGCAAAATCGGGACGAATAGAATATTGCAATTTCTGCCGCCATTGAATTTTATCTTTGCTCAAATACGATTGATTAAATTGTTGTTGCAAATGGGGCGTGAGGCAAAGATAAGCGTAGTGCGCATAGGTGATCCGTATTTTCTCGGCTTGATGGGAGTTTTTATCGCGAGACGCTTAAAAGTCCCTTTAGCGGTTCGTGTTGGTTTTCGATTCGATGAAATTTTCCGCGTAACGGGAAAACCCGTGATGCCGCGTTTATTCCGTTATCGCTGGATTGAGAAAGTTGTTGAGAGATTTGTATTTAAACGTTGCGATTTAATTGCCGGGGCAAACGAGGATAATATGCGTTATGCACTGGAAAACGGAGGACGTTCCAAGGTTGCAACGGTTTTTCGCTATGGAAATTTGATAAACGAAAAACACTGGCAGAATCCGGCTCAACGAACATCCGCTGACAAAATTCTTGAAGAAATCGGCCTGAAAAATTATGCCTTTATGGTAACGGTGGCCAGATTAGAGCCGATGAAGTATGTAGAAGACGTAATTCGCGTTACGTCGGAACTGACTCGACGGGGCTGCCGTGTTAAAACGCTTATTGTTGGTGATGGATCGTTGAGGGAATCTTTGGTTGACTTTGCGACTGCCTTGGGAGCAGGCAATGCGGTAATTTTTGCCGGAAATCGAAATCAGGAATGGCTTGCAACGGTTTTACCCAGAGCCTCGGCCATCGTTTCGCCACATATGGGGAGGGCCTTAACTGAGGCGGCCCTCGCAGGCGTGCCGATTGTTGCGTATGACTATGATTGGCAAAGAGAGGTCGTTGTCAATGGGCAAACAGGCTATTTGGTGCCGCATAAAGATTGGATGGAGTTGGCAAACAAACTCGAGATTATTTTATCCGACCCTGCCAGCGGGAGGGTAATGGGGGATAATGTTCGTGCTAAAGTGCTGGACATGATGAATCCGGAAAAGTTGGTACTTCATGAGCGAAATGAGTACTCTAAAATGCTGGATCGATTTTATAAAAATGTTCATCAATAAGGCCTCGGCTTCATTCTTATCTATTGATTGAATAGAGGCAAATGGCAGAAAATAGCTTTTTTATAATTACTTCAGGCAAAGAGCGTATCTAAACATATATGAGGAATACACTTAAATGAAGATATTAGTTACAGGAGCAGCAGGTTTTATTGGTATGCATGTAGCCAAGCGTCTATTAGAACAGGACGCTGAAGTCGTTGGCATTGACAACTTAAGTGACTACTACGATGTTAGACTAAAAGAAGACCGTTTGAAGCAGTTAGCGCCATTCCCCAAATTTCGTTTTGTCAAACTTAACATGGCTGATTCCGTCAGCATGAAAACTTTATTTGCAAACGAAAAGTTTCAGCGTGTTGTCAATCTTGCCGCACAGCCTGGTGTGCGTTATTCATTAAAAAATCCCCATGCTTACATCGAATGCAATATCGTAGGTTTTTTAAATTTGCTGGAAGGGTGCCGCCATACCGCTGTCGATCATCTGGTGTTTGCCAGCAGTTCCAGCGTATATGGCGCCAATTCTAAAATGCCGTTCAGCGTGCATGATAATGTTGACCATCCGGTCAGTCTTTATGCAGCCACCAAAAAATCAAATGAACTGATGGCCCATTCGTATAGCCATCTCTACAGAATGCCGGTCACCGGGTTGCGTTTTTTTACGGTTTATGGCCCATGGGGGAGGCCGGACATGTCGCCATCCTTGTTTGCCAGCGCCATTCTGGAAGGCAGGCCTATTGATGTATTCAACCAGGGGAAAATGCGTCGTGATTTCACCTATATTGATGATATCGTTGAGGGCGTAGTGCGAGTATTGAATGTGCCGTCAAAACCAGACCCATCATTTGACCGCGCTGACCCGGATCCAGCCACAAGCGACGCCCCCTACCGAATATACAACATTGGTAACCATGAGCCGGTGGAGTTGATGGACTTCATTGAGGCTATTGAAAATGCGTTGGGTAAAAAGGCCATTAAACGCATGTTGCCAATGCAGGCTGGTGATGTGCTGGCGACTTACGCGGATATGCAAGCTTTAGCGGAAGATTTCGGCTACAAACCGGCTACCTCCATTGAGGAGGGCGTTAAGCGTTTTGTGGAATGGTTCCGAAGATACAAACAGCCTGAGGTTGCAGGCGGAAATTAATGAATATCGTGTGAAGCAATTCATGGATGGGTTAATATGGATCAGTACACTGGATACGTTGAATGGAAAAAATGGGAAGAAGAGTCTTTTGGCAGAGTGAGGGCAGGGAGTAAATTTTACTTTGATCAACTATTCAAGAATAAATTAACGGCAAAATCCAGAATTCTTGAAATTGGTTTTGGGAATGGAGAATTGCTGGCCTATTTCCGTGCACAAGGACATGAAATAATTGGTGTTGAGATTAACGACGCCTTGGTACGAAGAGCTTGCGACTTGGGATATGCGGCATATAAAGGAGTTACTTGGGA
>Ga0315281_10004770_pt1 | contig 19612 bp, 6 predicted proteins | sample YL17G07_0_MG_FD_204540 | JGI IMG/M metagenome (GOLD analysis project Ga0315281, IMG submission 204540) | Sediment microbial communities from Yellowstone Lake, YNP, Wyoming, USA - YL17G07_0 | ecosystem: Environmental > Aquatic > Freshwater > Lake > Sediment | place: USA: Wyoming | collected... | reverse complement strand
CCCATCCAGGTCAAAATCCCCAACAGCCTCAACCTCAAGCCGGGCGAGACGCGGGAAATCTACCAATGGGACCACGACCTCGCCACCTTCGTGCCGATGGGCCGGGCCACGGTCACTGAAGACGGCGCGCAGCTCGTGACCGATGCGGGCTCGGGGGTGACCAAGGCAGGGTGGGGCGGCCCGCCGAATCCGCCGCCGGATCCGCCGAAGTGTGGGACGCCAAAGTGCGGTGACTGCAAAAAACCCAATTTACCGGGTTCTGTAATGTCTTGCTGTATTTGGGATCCGTTGTCAATAAAGGACATCGGACAAACCTCCAGCCAGTTGTCGGTAGACCTTGGAAATTGGGGGCCTTCTAAATCCGTGGGAAATATCCTCCGCGCAATGGGTCTGACAGCTTCAGTGACAATGAAGTTTTTAGGACAGCTAAACTCCATTTCTCAGTGCTGCCAACGAACTGAAAGCAAGCTTGAAAGCAAAAGCGTAAGTGGTGCGTACGAAGGGGAGGGATCGCTGGAGGGGCTGATCGGAGGTGCAATAGGGGCACTGGTTTCTCGCGCTGGGCTTCAAGCGGGTGTAAAGGGTGCGGTGGCAGCGGCCGGCTCTTTTCCTGAATTGAGAGATGACAAATGCGAAGGGAAAATAAAGGGATCGGGGTCTGGATCTATTGGGGGGTCATTGGAAGTGGCGATCATAGACACGGTTCCGGAAGTAGTCAAAGCAACATTACTGTCCGGCGGTGTTAGTGTGGCCGGAACCACACAAGCTATCGATGAGACAATAGAAACAAATAGCACACTAACTTTCTTCTTGAAATCAGAAATCGAAGCATTCAACAGCAAATGGACGCTATTTAATATTTCCAAGACCTTCACGGACACCTTTTCCGATTCAACGACTGCTTTAGTTCATTAGGGATGAAGACCAACTGGCTGTTTATTCTCCTATTTGTGACGTTCCTGGCAAACATTGGCTTGTGGGGAAATTACTACGTTGAATCCAAGTTGTCCAACAATCTGGTTGAAACTAGCGGGGTCGTTGTTGAAGCTGAGGTTGCGAGCAAAAGTGATCTCAAGCTAGGGTTGTTGTATGCGCCGAGGATTGTCTATCGCTATCTGGCCGGGGGAGTTGAGCAACGGGGGGAGAAATACAGCATTTACACCGATAGACCGTGGTGGACTGGGAGTCGAGCCTCATCTGAAATACTTGTTTCGAGATATCCAGTCGGGGGAAAAATTGTCGTGTGGTATGACAAGCGCAACCCCTCGTTCTCAAGGCTAGCAAACGTGGGTCCTTCAGTACTGCCACCTATTACCTCATCCGTGATTCTTTTTGTTTTTCTGAGGATGCTGATGAGGAGATTGCTAGGGAAAGGAAATTCTCGTCTTAGGCGTTGAATTTGATATTTTATTGAAAGCAAATGGGCAATTAAATGAAAATAATCAAGTGTTTCCGCGCGGTGGTTCTGGCGTTCATTACCCAATATCTGATATCGGGTTCGGTCCTGGCCGAAGATATCAAGCCAAAGTTCAAGGTCACGGCGCCTCAGATGAAGCAACTAATTGTTGAGGAAATCTACACTTTTAGGCTGATGCAATACGAGCCTTCTGTCGCGATTCAGTTTGTGCACGAACCGAAAGCTGCTTCTTATCAGACTGCCGAGGATACAGTCATAGCCCATTTTTCGGCCATGAATGCTGGCGATTACTCCTGGTTCATGGAGACCTGGTCGAAGGAATCACGAAAACAAATGGAACAGCGGAACAAGTCGTCACAACGAACACCAGAGTTTTGGAAAAAGACTTGGGCACGCGTTCTTCAGGGCAGGACAGTGGAGTTGCTTAATAGACTTGAAAGCGGTCCTTATGTCTTGATTGAGTACCGTTTGAGTGCCAAGGGAAACGAAAAACCTTTCCAGGATACCGTCGCATTAGCACGAGAAGATGGGCGGTGGGTGTTAACGCAAGAACTGGCTGCTGATCCAGTACTTTCATCGTGGAATGCGCCTGGGTTGAGAGTTCAACGGCTGGTCCGTTAAAAGACAATCGGATCCTGACTGAGCATCGCCACTGCCCGGAAATCTGAAAACGAAAGAGGAGCCGTTTTCGGACACCGTTCGTTGGTTAAAGACGGTCAGCGAAAGCTCAGCGTGGCAGTTATTCGGCTGTATCCGGAGCGGCCACATAGCGGCAGCACTTCAAGAAGAACGCAAGAAAAGGCTTCAGGGAGCACAACAATGACAATCCAAACGACCGCGACGGTCCTCGCCAGGGGCGCGTCGCGCCTTTCGGCCGGCTTCGCGCTTGCCCTGTTTTCGCTCCTGTCGGTTGCGCAGGCTGCGGTGCCCGCCCCTGGCTCTTCCTGCACCATCAGCGCCCTGAACCGCAATGCCCCCGTTGCGCCCGACAGCAGCTTCACGATCTACAACATACCCGGGAGCAGCGGGCCGTTCCGCGCTCGCGCAACCTGTTCCGACGGGACGGTAGGGCAGACCGCAATTGCTTTTCCCCAGTTCGGATCTACGGCCGTTTTCACCGGCGACATCGTTTGGGGACAGCTTGATCCGGCCCCTGTTGCCCTGAACCTTTCCGCCCCTGACAAGCGCCTCACCACAGGCCAGACGGGCCAGTTGACCGCCACTGCCGTTGCGGAAGACGCCACGACCTATGATGTGACGCCACTCGCGCTGGGCACTACTTACACCACCAGCAATGCGTTGTTGGCAACGGTTTCGCAGGACGGCCTCGTTTCCATTTTGCCGCTCTTTGCCCCGGGTTCCAGCGCGCGCGTGGTCACGACCGCCACCAGCGAAGGTGCGGTCGCCGGGAGCTTTGTCTTTACGCTTGGCCCGCGCGGTACGCTGCAGGGGCACATAACGCGTGCCGACGGGGTGACGCCAGTGGCGGGCGCCCAGATCACCATCGTTCGCAACCAGCCGATGGAGCAGGCAGGGAGCGTCGTTGCCGATGCGGCGGGCAACTATGCGCTGCCGGACGCCAACGCCGGGACCTTTACCCTGTCGGTGATCGACCCCGTGACGGGAGACCGCGGCAAGGCGACCGCGCGGCTGGAAACCGAAGGCGAGATCAAGACGGTCGACATCAAGCTGAACGGCCAGGGGACCGCTGTTGTCACGGTTGTCGATGCGTCGAATTCGCCGGTGGCCAACACCCTCGTGACCATGACCGCGCTGGGCGCTTACCGCGACACGCGCACGGCTACCACCGACGGCTCAGGCCAAGTCACGTTCAGCGGCTTCGCGGCGGGCGATTTTACGGTTTCGGCACGCGACGCGGCGTCGGGCCTGGTAGGAACCGCACTTGGGAATCTTCCGGTGAACGGCAACCTGCCGATCACGCTCAGGCTCCAACCGGTGGGCACCATCAATGGTACGGTGTTCGGTACCGATGGTGCCACCGTGCAGGAGGGTGTCCAAGTGCGGCTCTTATCCAGGGAGCGCGGCATTGTTTCCCAGGCGGTCACCGGAGCGGACGGGGCCTTCAGCTTCAACCCCCTGCCGTTGTCGGACGGCCCGTATACCCTGGACGCCATGCAGGATGGGCGTCTGCGGGCGCGGGTGCCGGGCATCGTCATCTCAGTGCCCAACCAGGTGGTCGCGCAAGATGTTCGCCTGGGTTCCGTGGGTACGGTGCAAGGCGTGGTCAGCGACAGTGGCGGCTCGATTTTCGCAAATGCTGCTGTCACGTTGCAATCCACGGACGGATTGCGGCTCACTTTCGGGACCAAGACCGGCGCCGATGGCCGATTCATCTTCCCCGGCGTGCCGGTCGGCAACTACACCATCAGCGTCGCGGCGGACGGCGGACGCACCGGCACGGCCAATGGCAACGTGCCGAGCGATAACGCGGTGGTGACGACCAATGTTCAGATAGCCGCCAACGGCTTGGTCGGCACGGTATTCGCCCGCGACGGCGTGACACCGGTCGGTGCCGGGGTCACGGTGTATCTGGTCCCCTCCGGCGTGAAGCTGCAATTGACCATCCCGCAGCCCGCGCTCGGCGTTTCGAGCACAACCACCAACGCGCAAGGTCAGTTCGGTTTTGCCATCGCCACACCGGACAGCTATACGATTCAGGCGGAAGACGCCGCGGGCAACCGCGGCCGCACCCAGGTCGTGATCACCACCATCAACCCTGCCCAGCCGCTGACGGCGAACGTGACCCTGCTTGGCAAAGGCACGGTGTCGGGCATCGTCAAAGACGTAGCCGGGTTGGCGCAAGGGGGTATTCCGGTCAAGGTGACCAGCCAAGGCGCCTTCACCAACACCTGGGAAACCGTCACCGACCTATCGGGCCGTTACTCGGTGCAGGACGTGTTTGTGGGCGACATCGCAGCGGTCGCCGTGAATCCGGCGACCAAGCTGGCGGGGGCCTCGAAGGGACGGTTGCTGGTCGAGGGCGAGAGCGTCACGCTGGACGTGACCCTGGCCGCGACGGGTACAGTGCGAGGGCAGGTGCTCAAGTCCGATGGCATCACGGTAGCTCCCGGTTCGGTAACAGTGGAACTCAGCATCCAAAACGTGGTGGTTGAAACCTTGACTGCCCTCAACGGTGCCGCTTACGCGTTCGATCTCGTGCCGGTAGGCGATTTTTCCGTGACGGCCACCGAGGTTGCGACGGGCGATAAGGGTATCGCGATTTCCAGACTCACGTCCCCGAACGAAGTTCGCAACCTCAACGTGCGGCTGATCGGCCAGGGTGCGCTGCGCGTGAGGGTCGTGGACGAAGCCAATGCGCCGGTCGCCGATGCCAGGGTCACGGCGAAGAGCCTGTCCGCTTTCAAGGCGGAAGCAATCCTCATCACGGACGCCACCGGGAGCGCGTTCTTCCAGCCCATGTTCAATGGCGACTTCACGGTATCGGCGTCGAAGCCCGCGCTGGTCGGACAACTGTCCGGTTCCGCCAGCGGTACTCTCGTCAATGGCGCGACCATCGACGTTCCCATCGCGCTGACGAACCGTCCGGTCGGAAGGGTGGTCGGGACAGTGTTTGGCCCGGATGGCGTGACGCCGCGTGCGGGGGCCGTTGTACAGCTCACCCCCGCGCCGGCACAGGGCGGCTACACTGCGTTTTCGGACGCCGCGGGCAGGTTCGCCATAGAAGGAGTCGAGGGAGGCACCAGCTACGCCCTGACGGCGCAATTGATCGACGTCAGCGTTACCAACCGTCTGCGCATCCGTGCCCAGGCGACGGGGGTCCAGGTGACGACGCAAGACGAAACCGTCACGCGCGATCTGCAGATGATCGGTTCCGGGACGGTGTCTGGAATCGTGACCAGGGCAGACGGCACGCCGCAAGGCGGCATAAGTGTCGTGTTGCGCAATCCCGATCCGGTGTTCGGTCCCAATGGTCCAAACTCGCTAGGCAACTATGGAACAGCCAGTACCGCCGACGGGCACTACCTGCTTCCCGATATCCCGGCCGGCGACTTCACCATCACCGCCTCGAACCCGACGGGGACCCTGCGCGCAGAGGGCAAAGGGCGCGTGCGCTTCGACAACGATGCCGTCGCGGTTGATCTCACGCTGGTCGACAACGCCGTCCCGATGCCGTACACGCTGCACGACGGCAACGCGATGCCATTCGACATCCGGGGTGACGGATCGGTGGTGACGGGCAGGAACAGCATCTTCCGCGGCAATGGCCCGGACAGCCGCGGCATGCGCCTGGACATCGTGGTTAATGGTGTGGCGGTTCCGTTCCTGAACGGCGATGGCACTATCGGGAGGCTCACCCAGAATGGCCAGCAGATCGACGTGGACGAAGTTCACGCCTCCGGCCTGAATGTCGCGCGTCGCGTCTACGTGCCGAGGACCGGGTACTTCGCGCGTTATCTGGAGGTGCTGGAAAACCGCACGCAGAGCCCGATCACCGTTGATGTCCGCGTTACCTCCAACCACAGCGAGAGCAACGGCAATCCGCGGATCGTCGACAGCTCCGACGGCGACACCGTGCTGAGCGTCGCCGACCCTGTCAATCGCGACCGCTGGGTGGTGGTGGACGATCTGGTCGACGCCGACCCGTTCCAGAACATCTTCTCGGAGCCCGCGACCGGCCACATTTTTGACGGTGCGGGCGGAGCGCTTCAGGTGGGTTCCGCCGAGTACAATCTCGTTGGTCAGACCGGCAAGCTCCAGTGGCAATGGAACTCCGTCACGGTCGACCCCGGCAAGACCGTGGCGCTGGCGCATTTTGCGTTCAGCCAGTTGAACCGCTATTCCGCACGCGAATCGGCCCTGCGCCTGGCGCAGCTGCCGCCCGAGGCTCTCGACGGACTTACCACGGACGAGCGCGATGCGATCAGGAACTTCAGTATCCCGGCGCAGGGAACCAACACGCTGCCGCCATTGTCCGCGGTGGATGCGGGTGCTATCCGCGGCAAGGTGCTGTCCGGGGACGGGGTGACCCCGATCGAGGGTGCCTCCGTCAAGCTGAAGAGCAAGCATGCCCTGTTCGGCCGCGAGTATCGAATGACCGCCAACGACGCCGGTGACTACGAATTCAGGGCCGTGGTGAATGGTACGCAATACGCGGTGGCCATTCCTCTGTACGCATTTGATCTGGAAGCTACTCATCCCAAGACTCAGGCCACGACGCCCGTCGCAGTCGGGGACTTTGTGTCGCCGGCAACGGAGGTCGCCAAGGACCTGATCTTTAACGGCACGGGTAACGTGCGCGGTACTGTGAAGCGCCACAGCGGCGGAGTGGTGGCGAACGCGGACGTTCGCATCTATAAACCGACCGATCTGTACTTTCCGGTGTCCTATGGCACGTCCAATGCCGAGGGAGCGTACTTGCTTTCCGGGATTCCGCCCCTGGACTATGTATTGCAGGCGGCGATGAAACATCCCCAGCAAGGAGTCAACGGCATACCCGTGCGCGGTTCCGTGGGGACGACGGCGACACCGGCCCAGACGGTCGTGACGGACATCATTATGGAACAGACCGGCACGGTGGCGGGTATTGTCCGCGCCGCCAACGGCGACCCGGTTGTGGGCGCACAGATGAAGCTGTTCTACGGCCCTACGGAGGCGCGCGAAACGCTGAGCGACACGGCGGGACGCTATCGCTTCGTTGACGTTCGCACCGGCAGCAGCCGTATCGAAGCGCGCGACCTCACCAGCGGCGCCTTGGGTTCGGCAATCGCCGACGTTCAGGTCGATGCCGAGACGGTGGCCGACATCGGTCTGCAAGGCTTCGGTACGATCAACGTGCAGGTCAATTTCCAGCGCGGAGTTCCCGCGACGGGTGTCGCCGTGTCGACTCTGGTGCAAAGTGCCGAGAGAGTCGTGCTAACCGACAGCACCGGCCAGGCGGCATTCAACGTGCCTGTCGGCAGCTACGCATTTACCGTGAAAAACCAGGATGATCCATACAACCAGAAGCTTTGGGGTACGGGATCGGCGACCTTGTCTGCGAACGGCGAAACGGTCGCCGTGACGATCACCTTGCCCGGCATGGGCGTTGTCAAAGGAATGATCGTCCGTCCCGATGGTTCGACGCTGGCAGGGGGATTCCCCTACACGGTTCGCCTTGTGAATGGCGCGGTCAATCAGGGTCGGACTGGACAGTCCACCACGGTGGGTAGTTACCGCATGGCAAGCCTGCCTTTGGGCAGCTACGTCATCACCGCTTACGATCCGCAGTTGGACCGGTTTGCGGACGCGGAGTTCGACCTAGTTGCCGACGGCGGCGAAGTGACGGTTGACCTCAGTCTGGAAGACAACCGGATTGCATTGCCGGCGGATCTGCACGATGCCAACCGCTTCCGCTTTGACATACAACACAACGGCTCTGTCGAGCAGGGCACGGTCCACGGCGGTCCGACGTTCGACGCCGGGGCAGCGCAGCTGGAAGTTAACGGCAAGCCGTTTGCCGGCGATACCAGCGCCTTGCTCGAAGCGGCAAAGCGCCAGTTTGCAATCACCCAGCCAACGCCGATCGATGGCCTGACGGTCACGCGCAAGGTGTTCGTGCCGAAGGGCGGCTACTTTGCGCGCTACCTGGAAATATTCGACAACACCACAGCGAATCCGATCACGGTCGACGCCAAGGTCAATTCCAACTACCCCGAAGCGCAGATCATCGCTTCGTCTTCGGGCAACCCGAGCCTGAGCGTCGCCGACAACTGGGTTGTCTTGGATGACCAGAACGACGAGGATCCTGCTCTGAGACCGTACGTAGAGGCAATTTCGCAGCCCGCCACAGTCCACGTCTTCGGCCAGGACAACGCTGTTACGAGGCCCGATGTGGTGGAATTGTCGGCAGGGCAGGGCGCCAAGCAGTCACTGATGACGCGCTGGAGCAACCTGACGGTGCCGCCGGGCGGCAAAGTGGCGGTCATGCACTTCGTGGTACAGCAAATCAACCGCGGCGGCGCACGTGTGGCAGCCGAGCGATTGGCCCAATTGCCACCGGAAGCGTTGGAGTCCCTGACCGATCAGGAGATCGGCGCGATCGCCAACTTCAACGTGCCGCCAGGCGGCCAGAGCACGCTGCCTTCGCTGCCCGCGCTTACCGGTAGCATCAGCGGGCGTGCTGTGGAAGGAGATGGCGTGACGCCGGTACGGGGCGCTTACGTGACATTCCAAAGCAGCCATCCGCTTTTCAACCGCGTATGGGGCATGAAAAACGACCCGCTACAAGGCTGCGGCAACAACACGGCGGTGAGCGGTCTGCGCGCCGATAACACGGGCAATTACTCGATCATTGGGGCGTTGACTGCCACCGACTCGGTTGCAATCCCCGTCGACAGCGAGGTTAAGGTCGAGGTCCAGATGCCACGCTCGTGCTTCGGCTATTTTTCGGGGCACTCGTTTACCCGTGTGCCGTCCCGCACTTATAACGATCCGATGAACGGCGGCGCGATCCAGCGGGATGTGCTGTTCGATACCGGTATTCTGACCGGCACGGTGTCCGGGCCTGCCGATTTCGGCATCACAACGGGCCGCGCTTACCGCAGCACGGATAACCCGGACGAGCCGGACTATGTGTACGTACCCGTTCAGAGCGATGGTACGTACACCTATCCAGGACTGCCGCCGGGAACCTACGACATGATGGCGGACACCCCGCACAACCAGGGCTCGGAACTGAGGGGTGAGCGCCTGGGGTCCGTCGTCACGCTCGGCAAGACCACCGTGACCGACATTCAACTCCAGGCGACCGGCGCCATTACCGGGACCGTGGTCACCGCAAACGGAGAAGCATCGGTGAACGCGCGTGTCGAACTCAGCGGAGCCGTCGACGGCCAACAATATGACGCATGTGCCGCTTGTGCCGGCGCGAACCCGGGCAATGTGGGCAAACGTTCGGTGGCTCGTAGCGCCACGACCGATTCGCTCGGGCGCTACAGCTTCAATGCGGTGCCCGTCGGTAGCTACGTGATCACGGTAACCGACCCTATTTCCGACGGACGCAAGCAAGTCAGCCTTGCCCTGGCCGACGGACAGCAGGCCGTGCAAAACGTCACTCTACTGGGCCTGGGTTCTGTCCAGTTGACGGCCCTGTTGCCGAACGGCAACCCGGAAGTCGATGCGCTTACCTATCTCTACGCGGACGCGGAGGGCTTCGAGAAGGTGGTGGGACGGACGGACGCGCAAGGCAAGGTCACCGTGCCCAACATCCCAATTGGAAACTACCGCATTCGCGTACGCGATCCGCGCTACCCCAACGATAGCTTCCTTGATCGGACCGTCGCGGGCACGATTGCGTCGAACGGAGAAGTACAGCAGAAATCCGTTACGTTCCTCGCGGTTTCAAGCGTTCAACTCACCGTGGTGGACAAGGACAACGGCAGTGCGCCTGTCGCCAATGCCAAGATATTCCTAACCGATGCTGGACGCAGCAGAACTTACGTTGGGTTGACGGACGCTTCCGGAACGCTGCTGGTTCCCGCCGTTGCACAAGGCAACTACACGCTCGTGGCGCGGGCGACCTTCAACAATGCACCGGAGGAAGTGTCAGCCAGCGGCGCCATCGACGCGGCCAATAACGGCCAGACCCAGCTGGTCCGAATCGAGTTCAAGAGTAGCCTGGTCCCGCTGCCATGGAATTTGTATGACGCCAACCGCTTCGGCTACGACGTCCAGCAGGATGCATCGACCAAATCAGGGCTGTTCGGTTTCGGTTTCGCCGTGCCATTTGTCGGTGGCGCGTCCAAGCTGGAATTGAATGGCGAGGCGTTTGGCGGAGCTGCACAAGCGCGCCTGGAAGCCGGCCAGCGCCAGCTGGCGATCACGCAAATAACGCCAGTCCAGGGTCTCGAAGTAACGCGCAAGGTATTCGTGCCCCAAAATGGGTACTTCGCGCGTTACCTCGAAGTGTTTGACAACAAGTCCGCAGCGCCGATCACGGTTAACGCAAAAGTCAGCCACCGCTACCGGAGCAGTTCACCTATCGTGACATCGAGCGGCGACGCGGCGCTCCAGGCTGGCGTCGACACCTGGATCACGATGGACGACGGGACTGACAACGATCCTTACGATGTCACGAACTCGGTTCCTGCCACGGCGCATGTGCTCGGCCAGCCGGGCGCCGCAAGATCCATGGATGTTCTCGACTTCCAGTCAGGCGCTTACGATCCCAACTACGGAGTCAATCCGAAGATACTCGCCAGCCAGTGGAATGCCCTGACGGTTCCTGCGGGCGGGAAAGTCGTTCTCATGCACTTCGCCGTGCAGGAGACTAGCCGTGCTGGCGCCCGTGCAGCGGCTGAACGTCTCGCACAACTGCCACCGGAAGCGCTCGAGGCTCTATCGGTCGAGGAAATCGCGGGGATCGTGAACTTTGCGGTGCCGGCAAACGGGCAAAGCGCGGTGGCTGCTCTGCCGGTACTGACCGGCGCAGTCGGCGGTCGCGTGCTGGAAGGGGATAGTGCGACGCCTGTCCCGAATACACAGGTGACCGTGCAGAGCCAGCATCCCCTGTTTGGCCGAAAATGGCGCGTGTCCGCCGACAACACGGGGGTGTATTCCGTGATTGGCAAGCGCGGCGACCTGGATGGCATTTCGATCCCGGTCGATACTCCCGTGACGGTCAAGGCGGACCAACATCCTGCTTCCCGGATCGCTTCGCCCGTCTACTCGACAAGCTTCGCGCAAGCGGCAACCGCACTCACACAGGATATCGTGTTCGCTTCAGGCATCGTCACGGGAACGGTCTCAGGCCCCAACGACTACACGCTAGCCGGGGTCTACCTGCAACCCTACGCAAACGGCTCGCCGGTCGGCGGCAGAGTCGGCGCGAAAAATGACGGCAGCTACACCTATGGCGGCTTGCCGGCCGGCAGCTACGAGCTTCGTGTAACCGCGTCGCATCCCCAGGGTGGGGACGGCCTCGAGGGGCAACAAACAGGGGTCCAGGTCGCGGTGGGGCAGAGCACTACCGCTGGCGTCGCGCTCGAACCCACCGGAGCCGTCAGTGGCAGGGTATTGAATGCCGCTGGGCAGGGCGTTGCGAACCAGTACCTGACTTTGCGCGGGACCGGCTCCAGGACCATGTATCGGTACACGACTGCGGATTCGTCGGGCGCCTTTAACTTCACGGCGGTACCGGTGGGCACCTATGAACTGCAGGCGGTCGATGTGCGCGTCAACGCACGCACCGTTGTCCCGCTTGCGGTAACGCAGGCTCAGACGACTATGCAAAACCTGACGCTGCTGGGTGTCGGTACCGTTCAGATGACGGTTAACTACGCCCGAGGCACGCCAGCCCAAGGCGCGGTTGTTTCTTTGACCAGCCCTTCCATTTCGGGCGAACGGAACGTCGGTCAGACCGACGCGGCGGGCCACCTGGATGTGCCGGTGCCGGTCGGCAGCTTTGCTCTGCGTGCCCAACATCCAGTCAACACCTATAGCTCCGCTTACGCGACGACGACTAGTGGCATGCTCAGCACCGACGGCGATCTGATCCCGCTCACAATGAGCCTCAAAGCTGTTGCGAACGTTCGCGTCACCGTCGTCGATCAGGACAACGGCAATGCGCCTGTGGCGAACGCCGCGGTGGAACTGAGCACTACGTATGGCGGACGGTACCTGGTCGGCAACACCGACGCCTCGGGTCAGTTTGTGGTCCGAAATATCGCCGAGGGCGGCTATACCATCCACGCGAGGGCTCCGACCGGGGTTAGCGCAAGCGTAGCCGGAACCATCGATGCTGCGATGGACGGGCAAACCATCGACAAGACGGCATCCATCAGTGGACGCTTCGAAAAAACCGGAGTGATCTCGTTTGCCGGCGAACGCCACCTGTATTCGGTGCAGGCGAACGCGGGGGACACCATTGCCGTGACGGTCAATGGGACGCAGATCAACACGACGCCGTCCATGTACCTGACCCGCACGCGCCTTTATTCGCCGTTGAAGACCGCGCTGGCGCGCGGTTACAGCTACGACTCCCGGAGCAACAATGTGCAGGTCAACGAGTCGGGCGACCTCAAAAACACGCGGGCGGACACGGCCGGGTTTTACACCATTGCCATCGAAAGCTATTACCCGAACACACCGTCTTACTGGGGAGGCTATCGCGCCAAGGCTTCCGTCAATGGAACCGATGTCGAGCTCTTGCCGTACCAGGGTGGGGGCAGTGTGACGGGCAGGGTCTTGCGCGTCGACGGCACGACACCGGTTGCCAACCAGATTGTGGGATTGCAAACCTATGACTACTACGCCAGTGCGCTTGGCTTGAACGTCAGGGGTTCGACCGACGCGACGGGGGTATTCCGGTTCGACAATGTGCCGCTCGAAAGCTTTACCATTAACGTAGTCGATTCTCTGGACTCGCGTAGCGTGGCGACCGCGGCTAACACGCTCGACACGGTGGCTGGTGTGGTGACGCAAGATGTCCAGTTGCCGTCCCAGTCCACACTGCAAGTCGACGTGCTCAAGTCGGACAATACGTCCGTGGGTGCGGGTGCCACGGTCGAGGTGACCGATGCAATCGGTTGGCGCCAACTCAAGACGGACGCGAACGGGCGCGTCGATGCCAAGGCTTACGGCGACTCGTTCACGGTGAAAGCCGCCAGTCCCGGCAATGCGGCCGTCACGGCCTACGCCGTCGTCGCGGGCGTCGACGGGCAGATCGTTCCGGTGACGCTGACGCTCGATTGGGCGTCCGTTAGCGGGCACGTATCCTACCGCAGCGGCAGTCTGGCCGCAGGCAACTATGTTCTGGTCACGCGTGCCGTCGACAATTCATATGTGGCTGACACCACCACGGACGCTGCGGGGAACTACCAGTTCCCGTTCCTTCCCGCTGGGGAAGGACTCTCGATTGGGGCGATGCAGCCGAGCAATTGGGTAAGATCGAGCATTTCCGTCACCTTGAGCGCGAACCAGAATCTGGTGGGCCAGGACATTACCCTGGTCGGAACAGGATCTGTGACCGGCCAGGTCCAGTTCGCCAACGGCGATCCCGTGCCCGACGCCTTTGTCGCCGCGATCTATGCGAGCGACGAGTTTGGAGGGACCGGTAGCAATTGGGCCAATCCGGACGCAAACGGCAGCTTCCAGATCGACAACCTGCCGGTCGGGCGCCCGATCACTCTGCGGGCGGAACTGACACGGGGTTTTGGCACGGTCGTGACGGAAGCAACCGCCACGATCCAGAACGACGGGGATACGCTCTCGGTGCCGCCGCTCGTGTTTCACCAAACGGGAGGTGCGCTGCGGATCAGCGTGCGCGATCCGGAAGGGGGGCTCACCGGTCATTCGTTCCAGGTATCGGTCGACGCGGGCGGGAACTCGCTCAACGGCTACTATGATGGCACCAACGACTACCTGGTTGTCGGCGTGCCGCCCGGTGCGGCGACCATCAACGTGTGGGACTACAACATGGCCCGCAATCTCGACACAGTGGCGGTGAACGTTGTGGATGGACAGGAGAAGGCCGCTACCCTCGTTGTCTCGAAGATCAAGGGAGCGGCGCATTTCAGCGACGGCTCGGTCGTGCCCTATCCAAGCGTTACCGTAGACTGGGATGATGGCAGTGGCAATCTGCTGACTTTTTACGGCGCCGGTCTGGATAACGGGGACTATGCCGTGCTTGGGGTACCCGCGGGCAACTTCACGCTGAATGTCCAGGATCCAGGCACGGGTCTGGGCGCAACAGTGTCGGGGAATCTGCCAAGCAACGACGGCTTGCTGGCGCTGGACGTGACGCTCCCGCCTTCCGGCCGGGTCACCGGCACGCTGCGCAATGCCGCGAACATACCGGTGCCCAACGCGCAGGTGTACTTGCAAAGCAGTGGCCTCAACTTGGACGTGAGCGCGTATACGGATACCCAAGGGATATATGTGTTCAATCGTGTCGCTCTGGGGGCCATCACGGTTCGCGCCCAGGATCCGGGCACCTTGTTGGTATCGACAGCTACCGGTGTACTGGCAGGCGATGGACAGTCGATTGCGATCAACCTGGCACCTCCGGCTTCCGGCGATATTTCGGGCCAGGTCGTTGCAACCGACGGCACAACTCCGTTGGTCGGCGCGACCGTCACGCTTGCAACTGTCGAGAGCTACGGGCCGTTCGGCTCTGTGTCGCTCAACACGGTGACCGATGCGTTGGGGCGTTACGGGTTCGCCGCGGTGCTGGTGGGCGACGTGCAACTTTCGGCGCGCGATCCCAATAATTGGAATAGCCTCGGCGCCGCAATCGGCACGGTTACCGCCGGCACAACAGCGACGGCCGATTTGAGGCTGGGCAGCGCTTGGCCATTCCTGGTCGATTTGTCGGGCACGGACGGTTACCGCTACCAGGTAGATTGTCAAGGCAACTTGAACCGCGGCGGCACCACGGACGGCAGCTTCGACCGCGCCTACTGGTGGTCGGCCTACGTTCTGAGCGTGAACGGCAACGCCTTCCCATGCGCCGACGGCGCGCGGCCATCGGCGGACGGACGCGAGGTGGCAATCGGGCCGTATCAGCTCTCCGGGGTTCAGGTGACGCGCCGGATCTATGTGCCACCGTCAGGCGGCTACGCGCGCTTCATCGAGACCCTGACGAACAAAGGCGCATCCGATATCACGCTGCCTGTGGGAATCGAGATTTATCCAGGGCCGGCTGTTGGCAGCAACCATATCGTCACGGCGCCCGGAGCGACCGCCAATCGCTATGCCGTGACCGACAACAACGCCGCCTGCTGCATCCCGGCGATAGGTCACGTCTTTGGCGAAGCCGCGGCGGCCCTGTCCGTGTCGGAGACCCGCTTTGATGCCGCCAGCTTCGTCAACGGCTATGGATGGTCGATCACGGTGCCAGCCGGCGGAACGGCGAGCCTTATGCACTTCGGCATCCAGCGTGCACCCGATGACGCCGCCGGAGTCCAGATCGAGGCGGAGGCCCTGTCGACCTTGTCCGCGCCATCCATGCTGAACAACATGAACGCGGCCGACAAAGCGCGAGTGAAGAACTTCGCGATTCCGTAATGAATTGGAGCAATGCCATGCACAGACGTTTTAGCAGCTTGTGGAGTGCGCTGCTGATGCTTTCCGCGGTGGGCGCCGCCGCGGCCGATCGTCCCTTGCCGGCGCTTGATCTTGTCGATCAAGCGGGACTCGCCGCCAACGTCCAGACTATAGAGCAATCAAACCCCTGGGTCTTGCTCGTGGTCGACGGCGACAAAACCCTGACCCCGCAAACACTCTCCCGCCTTGAGAGGCAAACGGGGGGATGGAACGGGCAGGTTGTGATCGTGGTGGTCGGCTCGGATGCGGCTTTCACAAAGATCGTCAATACCAACGCGAAGCTCCAAGGCGTGGTGTGGTACCGCGACAACAGCGGCGACATCGTCAGGCAGCTCAACATCCCGGGAACCCCAAGCCTCCTCGGCATCCATAACTTCAGCCAGATCGCCTGGCAAGTGGCAGGGCTGCCGGAGCAGACGGCCAGGGTGGAGAGTTTGGTCAGCAGCTGGATCAACGCGCCGGTGCCGCCTCCCTCCGGCAACAGTTACAGTGGGGTAGGGTACTGATGGGCAGGAGCCTGCGCTGGGTTTCCTGGCTGGTTTCCATCGCCTGCTTGTGTACGGTTGCGCAGGCCGAAGATCACAGTGTCCATGCGGGCGTGCCGGTACCGATCGTGGTGTTTTCCGCGTTCACCTGTCCGTATTGCGCTGAAGCGAGCAAAATGCTCGACCAACTCCAGGCAAAATACCCAGGCAAGGTTAACGTCATATTCAAGCATTTTCCCCTCGGAACGGATCGAGCCGCCTACCTTCCGCATGAGGCGGCGTTGGCCGCCGGCGAGCAGGGGAGGTTCTGGGAAATGCACGATAAGCTCTATGCCCACCAGCAGAGCCTGGATCAAAAGGCGGTCGAGCAAATTGCCGCGGAACTCAAGCTGGACATGACCGCTTTTCGGACGGCGCTGGAGCAACGCCGATACCTGGCGCGTATCGATAGCGACGTCGCGGAAGCCCAAGCGTTCAAGGTGGTAGCGACGCCGACGTTCTATATTGACGGTTTCAAATTGGAAGGCTTGCAGCAGGCCGCGACGTTCGAGCAGATCATCGAGCACCGGCTTGGCAAAGCATCGGCTCAAGGAGATGGTTTTCAGGGCTTTGTCGGGGCGAACAAACCGTCGACGATGTCGTTTCCGGGCAAGGCCCGTCAATGATTGAGCATAGTGTGATTTGGCGGAACAGTCGACCGGCCTGCAGGATGGCGCTCACGGCGCTTCTTGGGGTGGGCTTGTGGTCGGTAGCAACGCTTGCTCCGGCCGATACCGGGGCCGCGCACCAGACGCTGGCGACGATGAATGTGCCGTTCAGCGTGGACCGTTTCGTCCAGGAGGCCGCGCAGGGTGATATGGCCGTGGTGGAAACCTTCTTGCAGGCTGGACAAAATGCCGATGGCGCGGATCCGCGGCGGGGTGCGACCGCACTCCTTTACGCCGCCGGACAGGGGCACATGCGCGTAGTCAAGAAACTGATCGAGAATGGCGCAAAGGTCGATCACGCGGACGATGACGGCACTACCCCACTGATCAATGCCTGCTACTTCGGGAGGCGCGACATCGTCAAGCTGCTGATTGAGGCGGGTGCGCAAGCCAATACGGTCCCCCGCAGCGGCCCGACCCCGCTGATCGCCGCCATCTACGGCGGCAACGTCGAGATCGTCGATCTATTGCTGGATCACGGCGCTGAGGTGGAGCGCGCCACCAGCGCGGGAGTCAGGCCGTTACTCGCTGCTGCCTACAGCGGGAGGCTACCTATCGTGAAAAAGCTCCTCGAAAAGGGTGCGGATCCGAGCGCCAAGGACGCCAACGGTGATTCGCCGCAACAAGCTGCCTCCACCATGAATCACCAAGAGGTTGCACGCCTGTTGGCGGGGGCCGGAGGCAAGGGGAAGTAACCATGGCCGTTTGTTCACAACGTATGGTCCCGAGTCTGGCGAGCCGGTGTTTTGCCGGCGCCGTTGTTCTGCTGGCACTCGTCGCTGCGCCGTCCGCCAAAAGCGAAGTGCTTGGCGGAAATGGCCGGCAGACCACCATTCTCGACTATCCAGCGATTGATATGTCTGTGGGCGTCCCTGCTGCGTCATTTGACCAGAAGCAGGAATTGGCTCGGCTCGAAGCAGTCCAGCGCGCCCGTCCGGCCAACTCACCCGAGGTCATCCGGCGCTGGTCGGGCGAAGCCGTGACCCTGCCTTGGACGCGGCTCATGCTGGAGATGTTCGTTAAGCACAAGATATCGCCGACCCGTGCGGCCCGCGGCGCGGCCCTGCTTCATGTCGCGATGCACGACGCGCTCGTGCTTGCGCGCGGGCAAGCCAAGGTGCGCGGTATCCAGTCACCGTCACTGCAGGAATCCCAGGCCGCCGCAACGGGAGTGGAACCGGAACGATATGGCATCCCGTCAATGCACGCAGCGGTCGCAAGCGCGGCGGCGGGGGTACTCGGTTACCTGTTTCCCTCCGAACAAAGTAACTTCGACCGCATTGCCGAGCAGGCCGGACAATCACGTCTCTGGGCCGGAGCGGACTTCCCTCTCGGCGTCGAATTCGGCCTTGCCCTGGGAAAGCAGGTCGGCGAGCGCGTCGTCGGCTACGCTGAGCGGGACGGTGCCGAGCGTGGCTGGCTTGGCCTGCGGCTGCAGTGGTATGGCGAAGGGCGTTGGTACGGGCCGGGTGCCTGGGAGCCCACACCGCCTTATTTTTATTATCCCCCGACTGAACCCTTTGCGCCTGGCTGGAAGCCCTGGGTGCTGGCGTCACCCAGCCAGTTTCGTCCAACTCCACCCGCGTTCGGGTCACCGAAGTTTATTCGCGATCTCCGTGAAGTAGTGGAGATACAGCGTAACCTGACCCCGGCGCAAGAGCGCATCGCGAAGTTTTGGGTGGATGGCAGCGGTAGCGTTACACCACCGGGACACTGGAATCAAATCGCCATCGATCTGGTGGTCAGGGAAAAGCTCGATGCCGCAGCCACCGCCCAGGTTTTTGCCGCCCTGAATATCGCGCTTGCAGATACGTTCATCGCAGCCTGGGATGCGAAGTATTACTACTGGACTATTCGTCCAGTCACGGCAGCGAGGCATGTCTTTGGCATGGATATAAAACCGGCCATCCTGACCCCCCCGTTTCCGTCCTATGTGTCTGGCCATGCAGCAAACAGCGGCGCCGCAGCACAGGTGCTCTCGGCGTTTTTCCCGAAAGATGCGCAGCGCCTGCAGGCAATGGCCGAAGAGGCGGCGATGTCTCGACTCTATGGCGGGATTCATTACCGTTACGACAACGAAGATGGGCTTGCATTGGGGAGAAAGGTCGGGGATTCAGTCGTCGCTCGATTGGCTGTGAAATAAGAACCACCGATCAGGTCGAGGCGTTCAAATGAGGTGTGGCGTGCCCTGGAATGCCGTTTCCGGCGTGCTGAGTTGCGGGTTCGATCACGCCTGTAGTAGGGCGAAAAGTTGTTTCGCCATCCCGCAGTCGATCAGCGCCTAACGCGGCCTCCAGAGGTGGCCATTGTCGAGTTTGGCGAAACGAAAACTGTGGTAACTATTTGAATTATCGTTTTAGGTTCTCGGCCTGCAAAGCCGTGTACGCCGGTTCGATTCCGACCCCCGCCTCCAACATTCAGCTCCGATTGGCTAATGGACAATCCGGGTCGGCAACACAAACCCACCTCTCGCATTGCCCCCTCCAAGAATCAGCGGCACCCTCGTCAAACTGCGCGTCAACAGCCGCATCCAGGTCGTATCCAGGGCGCTGGAGCTGAAAATCATCGGATGACCCGCATGGCCCGAACGGGCTATATGAAGGCAGCGGAATCCCTGTTAGATTCTCCCCCATAACTGCTGTATATTGCATCGATAATAGGCAAACACAAAGGGCACGACGCGCTCCGCGCGGATGGATGCCCGACTAGGGAGGAGGAGTTTCATGGACGACTTGCCGCTGAGGCAGGACGCCGTATTGTGGGCGCTTGGCAGCCTGTGCCAGCTCAATCGCGTTCCCTTCGACCAGACGCTGGTCCTGCAGCATTTCCCGCCGCCGTATACCACGCTGACGTTGCAGCATGCCGCCGCCGCGCTTGGCTTCAAGGTGGGGACGAGCGTTGCGGATGGGCACGAGGTGCGTCATCTGGCGATGCCTTGC
>Ga0315281_10004769_pt1 | contig 19612 bp, 10 predicted proteins | sample YL17G07_0_MG_FD_204540 | JGI IMG/M metagenome (GOLD analysis project Ga0315281, IMG submission 204540) | Sediment microbial communities from Yellowstone Lake, YNP, Wyoming, USA - YL17G07_0 | ecosystem: Environmental > Aquatic > Freshwater > Lake > Sediment | place: USA: Wyoming | collected... | reverse complement strand
GGCGCCGGAGGAGGCAGTGTGGGTGAGGCGCGCGTGGAGGGAGGCCCTAGAGGCCGGGCACGAGATCGGCGTTCACACCCACTCCCACCCCCACGGCCGCGAGTTCACGGTCGATCAGTGGGAGGACGAGATGCGGCGGTGCATCGAGATCCTCGAGCGACCGTACACCGCGGAGGAGGTCGCCGGCTCCCCCTCCGGCCTGGGTGTCGTGCGCGGGGAACTGCTGGGTTTCCGGACACCGTTTCTGGAGTACGCCGACGCCACGCTGGTGGCCGTGCAGAACCAGGGGTTCGCCTACGACTGCAGTCTGGAGGAGGGCACGCAGGAGGACCAGGACGGGCGGAACTTCGTCTGGCCGTACCGGCTCGACCACGGGAGCCCCGGCAATCCGTCCATCGGCCCCCACCCGGGGGTGTGGGAGATCCCGGTGTACGTGTTCATCGTGCCGCCCGACGAGGCGTGCGAGCGGTTGGGCGTGCCCCCCGGGCTGCGCGCCGCGCTGAAGGCACGCCAGGCCTACTTCGACACCGCGGCCGGCAAGATCAGCGGAATGGACTGGAACCTCTGGTGCGAGTTCGGAATGAGCCCGGCCGAGTTCCTCGCCACGATCAGGTACACGGTGGAGCTTCGCCTGAGCGGCAACCGCGCTCCCCTGACGATCGGCCTGCACAGCGAGCTGTACTCCGACCGGCAGACGAGCGGCGAGTGCGCCGCCACCCCTGCCGAGCGCCGCGCGACGCTGGAGAGGCTGGTCACATACCTGCACGAGCAGGACGCGGTGAGGATCGTCAGCGCCCGGGAGCTGCTCGGGTGGCTGCAGCATCCGGTGCCCCTCGGCGTCACGAGGTAGACCCCGCGCTCGGGCAGGCGGGAGACCCGGTCTCGGTCGCGCGGAACCCTGTCTCCGAGCCGACGGCCCGGCCTCGTAAGTGCTTGAATTGACAACGCTGTCGCGCAGATTCGAGCCCAATTCCAAGGCCCTTTTCTCATCTAGGGGTTGCCAGACGAGGTCAGTTGCGGGATATACTCCCCGGAGAGCGGGTCGTCGAAATGCGGAAGCGCCGCGCCACCATCAAGGATGTGGCCGCGCGTGCGGGTCTTTCGATCAAGACCGTGTCGCGGGTCCTCAACCTCGAGCCCAACGTGCGGCCGCAGACCCGGGAACGGGTCCTCGCCGCGGCGAGCGAGCTCGAATACCAGCCCAACCTCTCCGCCCGAAGACTCGCCAGCAAGCGTTCGTTCGTGATCGGGCTGCTCTACGACAACCCCGATTCCGACTACGTGATGGGGATTCAGGAGGGGGCCCTCGCGGTGTGCCGGCCCCACGACTATCACCTGCTCATCCACCCCTGCAGCACCCTTGCGCCCAGCCTCGTTGAGGAGGTCTTGAGCCTGCACCACCGCTCCATGGTGGACGGCCTGATCCTCACGCAGCCCGTCTCGGATTTCGAGCCGCTGATCACCGCTCTGATCGAAGCCGACCTCGCCGTCGTGCGAATCTCGCAGCGGCCCGGCGCAGGGGGATCCCCGTGCATCTCGGTGGACGACGAACAGGCCGCACGTCGCATGACTGATCACCTGGTCTCGTTGGGGCACACGGACATCGGCTTCATCATGGGGCATCCCGACCACGGCTCGAGCCACGACCGGCTGAAGGGTTTCCGGGCGAGCCTGCACGCGCACGGCATCCCGTGCGACCGCGCTCCGATCGAACAGGGCCTCTACACGTTTGACTCGGGATACGCCTGCGCACAGCGGCTGCTCGCACTGGAGCCCAGACCGACAGCCATATTCGCCGGCGACGACCACATGGCGATGGGCGTGCTGACCGCGGCTTACGAGAGAGGGCTCGCCGTGCCAGCCGAGTTGTCGGTGTGCGGTTTCGACGACACCCCCATGGCCCGGTATGTGTGGCCACCGCTCACCACCGCACGCCAGCCCATCCTCGAGGTCGCTCGTGTCGCAACCGAGTGCCTGCTGAACCTCCTGCAGGGCAAGGAGCTGGGAGCGAGGCAGGTCACCCTTGAATCCAAGCTCGTGCTGCGCGGATCCACTGCGAGACCCCGTGCCCAGTAAGCCGGTTTTCACCGCCGACGGCCGGGTGGCGTCAACGATCTTGAGACCGGATAACCAACTTCAGCTTCTAGAGGTATTGACAACGTTGTCAGCGGACCCTAGATTGAACGGCAGTGAAGACGCAACAAGATGCGAGATGCCCCTGGGCCGCGCGGCTGGGCCATGCCGTTCGGCTCGCCGTCGCACGGCGAGCGTAGACGGCTGCGGAGCGCCTCGGGCGCACCTCGCAGGGGTTGCAGGGAGGCGAGGGATGGCAATGGGAACGATGAGCCGCGCCGGGTCCAGCCCCTGCGCTCATCCACTCCCGGCTTGCAGGCTTGGATGGGTCATCCCGCTTGCGAGACAGCCGCCTCTTTGGAGAGGGACAACTTCTTTGGGGCCCACCCTGTCCTCTGGTCGCAAGACTCCTGGGCCTCATCGAACCGGCTTGTCGTCGGTGGGTCCGTCCGGTGGCCGGTCGCGCCTGCAGCGACGACACCGCGCTTGAAAAGCGGAAGGGAGGACACGGATGCGACGAAGTACGTGGCTACGGACGGGCCTGTTCCTGGTTTGCGGGGCGGCGCTGCTGTGCGCCGCGACGCCGGGATGGGCCCAGGCGGTCCTCGAGGGAACGATCACGGGGACCGTCATGGAGGCGACCGGGGAGGTGATCCCAGGCGCGGCCCTGAAGCTCACCGGCCCCGCACTGGTCACGGGCGAGCGGACGGCGACGAGCGGTCCCGAGGGGAAGTTCATCTTCATGAGCGTCCCACCGGGGAGCTACGTCCTGACCGCCACCAAGACAGGGTTCAAGACCTCGACGGTGGAGGGCCTCGTGGTCGAGCGGGGCAAGACCCTCGACGTCCCGTTCCAGTTGGAGATCGGCAAGTACGAGGAGCAGATCGTCGTCATGGCGGAAACAGCGATGATGGACACACGCTCGTCCACGATCTCCACGACGTTCGACGACAAGCTCCTCGCCAAGGTGCCGACGAGCCGGAACCCCTTCTACGATCTCGCCCTGACGGCACCGGGGATGGGATCGGTCGGGGCCGAGGGGTCGTGGCTGCCGAGTCCGACCGCCTACGGCAGCGCCAACAGCCAGAACATCATGCTGGTCAACGGCGTCAATACGACCAACCCCCGCGGCTCCTCCTGGGGCTCGATGGTGGCCGTGAACTACAACACGGTGGAGGAGGTGAAGGTCCTGTCGCTCGGCGCAAAGGCCGAGTACGGCAACTACTCCGGCGCCGCGATCGACGTGATCACCAAGTCGGGCGGCAACGAGTTCCATGGCGATGTCGCGTACTACACGATGGTGGGCAGCGCCGCGGACAACAGCACAACGTCGTTCAGCAAGAGCTGGCTGTTCGCCGACCCGACCCTCCAGATCAACTCGGACCCGAAGAGCAACACGGAACCCAGCGTCACGCTGGGCGGCCCGATCATGAAGGACAAGCTGTGGTTCTACGCCGGCTGGAGCCAGCCCAAGAGCGAGGGCCACGAACCGCTGTACACGCTCAACACCAAGTCGGAATCACAAATCTACGACCTCAAGCTGACCGGCGAGTTCGGGGTCAACCACCGTGCCTGGCTGGGGCTCCACTACGAAGAAGTGAAAGGGTACAACACCACCTGGGGCTACGGATGGGACCCCAGCATGTCCTACAACACGAAGACCCCGAGCTTCTCGCCCCAGTTCCAGTACCAGTGGGTGGCGAGCCCCACCGACATCGTCAGCTTCAAGTACCTGGCGTTCGACAGCAAACAGACCCCGAGCACCTCCGGAGTGACCGGGCACCCCGGGTACGTCAACTGGGGCAAGTGGGTTCCCGTCCGGGACGCGGGCGTCGGCGGCGACTTCCCGTGGATCGAGGGGGACAGGTCGAAGCGCCAGACGGTCCAGGCCGACATCTCGCACTTCGCGGAGAACTTCCTCGGCTCGCACGACCTGAAGTTCGGCGTGCAGTACAGCAAGGCCGACGGCAACTACGTGGGCGGCTACTTCCAGAACTACTCCAATAGCGCCTACCCGTACGGGTGGTACTACACGCAACCTGCCACGGACTGGCCGTGGAACCAGCCCGACGGGTTCTGGTTCACGTGTGACCCCCCCTGCTGGCCGATGTACAACACCCAGGTGAAGACGAATCCCTACCTTACGGTTCGCAACTCCACCTCGACCGGTGTCTTCGCGGACGACACCTGGACAGTCGACGACCGGTTCACGGTCAACCTCGGGCTGCGCTACGACCGCATGAAAGCCGGGTACGGCACGGGGTACATCTACGAGCCGATGACGCCGACCTCCGACATCAACCACCTCACGGTGCAGCGGGAGCGAGGGGGTAAAGGCACCGTCTACGACTTCACGACCTGGTCGCCGCGCATCGGCATCGCATGGACCGCGACCGAGGACCGGAAGACCGTGCTGCGCGCGCACTACGGGCGCTACTACGCGGCGATGGGACTCGAGAGCCTGAGGACGGCCGGGCCGGACCTGGACCCGTTCGTCGCGGACACCTGGCTTTACAAACTCCCGGCGTCGGTGGTGGACGTCAACGGCAACGGGTACTGGGACCCCGAGGAGACCCTCGTCGCGATGCGGGCGCTGTACGGACGCACGCCCGACGAGCTTCTGAGCAGTAGTGTCACGAACCCGTCGTTCAGCCTCGAGGTGGCGCCCGGCACCAGGAGCCCCTCCACCGACCAGTTCAACGTCTCGTTCCAGCGCCAGCTCGCCAACGACCTCGCCATCGAGTTCACCTACATCTACAAGGCCGAGAAGGACCTCCTTGTGCTGCAGCCGTACGACACCGCGACCGGCGAGTTCTACGAGTGGGAGGCGCTGCCGTACACGACCTGGACCGGGTACCAGACCCAGGTCTGGCAGATCAAGCCCAAGGACTTCAACGGCGACGGAGTGGTCGACACCGAGGACTGGAATTACGTGGTCACCGGAGACAACACCCGTTACAAGACCGTCAACGCCAGCTCGTTCGCCGGCAAGAACGTCGGCCGCACCTACAACGGACTCCAGCTCGTGCTCAACAAGCGCTACTCGAACCGGTGGCAGGGGATGGCGGCGATCAACTGGAACAAGACCGACGGCTTCTACCCGCGGGTCGTCGACCAGACCTGGTTCATCGACGGCCCGATTGTCATGGACACCCCGCTCGGCAGCTCCAAGGACCACTTCCAGAACAACACGAGCGGGCCCGCGATGATGACACCGGTGTGGGCGGTGAAGATCGCCGGCAGCTACACGGTCCCGACCATCGAAACCGACATCGGGCTCCGTATCCGGTACGACTCCGGCGTTCCGGTCTGGCCGGTCGAGGCCGTGCCCGGTTGGGCGACCTGGAAGGAAAGCACCGAGGGCTCCTACCTCAACCTCGGGGAATCGGTCATCATGGTCGCGACCGACCCCACGAAGCCCGACTGGACGTCCTCGACGACGATCCTCGATCTCTCGCTCCAGAAGTCGTTCAAGCTCGGAAACGTCGGGCAGCTCAACATCTCGTTCGACGCCCTCAACGCGCTCAACTCCTCCGCCCCAAACCGCGTCGTCTACACACAGGCGAACTACGGCCTCGTGAGCTCGCTGGTCATGCCGCGCACCTACCGACTCGGGGTCAAGTTCATGTTCTAGGCACGAGGCAAGCACTTTCACCGCAAACTCTGGAGGGCCCGGACGGGCCCTCCAGGTCTGTTATCGTAGCGCGGGGGTCCGGACGACGTGAAGCGGTCACACTGGATCATCACCGCCGGTCTGGCTGCCACTGCTGGCGCGGGAGCCGTGGCAGGGATCTTTCTCCTGCGCTCGGCCGCGCACCTTGCGGCCCTGCACCGGCTCAAAGGGGCCAACATCCTGCTGGTGACGCTCGACACCACCCGCGCCGACCGTCTTGGGTGCTACGGTTACGCCGACGCCGAGACGCCGGTGCTTGACGGCCTCGCCCGGGATGGCGTGCTGTTCGAGCGCTGCATCACACCGACCGCCTTTACCCTCCCCTCCCACGCCTCGATCATGACCGGCAAGTACCCGGCCTCGCACGGCGTCCGCATCAACGGGGACCTGGCGCTGGCCGATCTCCAGACCACCCTGGCGGAGCGCCTCTCCAAAGAGGGGTATCGCACGGGCGCTTTCATCGGGGCTTTCGTCCTGGACGGACGGTGGGGGCTCAAGCAGGGGTTCGAGCACTACGACGACAATTTCGACCTCAAGCCCGGCGAGCAGCTCGACCTGGCCCGCGTCCAGCGCCCCGGCGACAAAGTCGTAGACGCCGCCCTCAAGTGGCTGCAGGAGACCGACACGCGCCCGTTCTTCGCCTGGGTTCACCTGTACGACCCGCACACCCCCTACGAGCCACCCGAGCCGTGGCGTTCCCGTCTCAACGACAGCCTGAGCCACCTCTACGACGGCGAGATCGCCTTTGCCGACTCCCAGGTCGGCCGTCTCCTCAACTGGCTGGCGGCGCAAGGGCTCGAGAAGAGGACGATCGTGGTCGCGGTGGGCGACCACGGCGAGGGGTTGGGGAGCCATGGCGAGGCTGAACACGGGTACTTCGTCTACGACTACGCGGTCCACGTCCCGTTCCTGGTGAGGCTCCCCCTCGATGGGTTCCGCGGGATTCGGGTCCCTGCCCAGGTGCGCACGATCGACATCGTGCCCACCCTCCTCGAGCTGATCGGCGCCAACGCCCCGGCGGAGATCGACGGCGAGTCGCTGGCGCCGATCCTGGCCCACCCCGGTCGAGAGGGGCCACGCTACGCCTACAGCGAGTCGATGTCGCCGAGCCTGCAGTACGGATGGAGTGCGCTCTACGGCGTGCAGACCCTTTCGTACAAGTACATCGAGGCGCCGAAGCCGGAGCTCTACGACCTGCGCGAGGACCCGGACGAGACCGACAACCGGCTCGCCCGCCTCCCCCAAGCACCCAGGGAGCTGCGTGAGGAGCTTGAAAAGATCCAGAAGGGGATGAACGCCAAGAAGACGGAGACGCAGGAGGCCAACATCGACGAGGAGACGATGCGGAGGCTGGCCTCGCTCGGCTACATCGGCGGCACGATGACGACGAAGAAGAGCGAGGCCAAGGTCCTCGCCGACCCGAAGGACATGCTGCCCCTGTACAACGCGGTCAGCGCTGCCGCCGGCATGATCGTCGAGAAGGACTACGCCGGCGCGGCGACCAAGCTCGAGGCAGTGCTCAAGGAGGACCCCAAGAACCCGCAGGCGCGTTCGCTGCTGGCGATGTGTTACGAGAAGACCGACCGGAACGCCGAGGCAAAGGCGATTTTCGACAGCGTCCTCAAGGATGATCCGGAGAATCTGCGGGCCATGATTGCCATGGCGGGCATCCTCGCCAAGGAGGGTAGGACCGCCGAGATGGTGGCCATCTGCAAGCGGGCGCTGGCCAAGGACGAGCGCAACGCGCAGGCCTACGCCCTGCTCGCCGATGCCTACATGGGGGCGAACGACTACGCGGCGGCGCTGCCGTACCTGCAGAAGGCGGTGGAGATCCAGTCCAAGCTCACGCGCAACCGCAACAACCTGGCGGCGTGCCTGATCGGGCTGCGGCGTTTCGACGAGGCGGAGGCCGAGCTGAAGGGCATTCTCTCGGAGCATCCGAAGTTCCCGCTCTCGCACTTCAACCTGGGCCTGCTGTACGAGGAGGAGGGACGGTTCGGGGACGCGCGCGCGGCGTACGCGACGGAGGTCGAGCTGCACCCCAACATCGTCGCCGCCAGGTTCAACCTCGCGAACCTGCTCCTGCGTACGGGCGACGTTGCTGCCGCGGAGGATCAGCTCAGGCAACTGATCAAGGCCCAATCCGATGAACCCCGCGCGTACCTCTTCCTGGCCCGGGCGCTGCTCGCGCGGTCGGCAAGCCCCGACGAGGCGCTCCCGTTCGTGAAGGAGGGCCTTGACAAGTCCACCACACCCGAGCTGAAGGCGCTCGGCTACTTTCTGCTCGCGGACATCTACTCGCGCCAGGGGCGCCGCGCCGAGGTCGAGGAGGCGCTTAGGAACGCGCGCTACTACCAGGCCCGCACCGCTCCGATCAAGGCGTCTTCGCGAACCCGTTGACACCAGCGTGGCCGCCGCTCAGCTTGAGACCAAAGGCGGCAGCCACCCGCGACGCGGAGGGGGAGATGATGCGCGCCACGAACGCTGCCCGGACGTTTGCAGTAACCGTGGCGCTCCGGCGCAGGTCCTTTCCCCTACGTTGCCCGGCGCGGCGTCACTTGGGACGCTGGAGCTCGGTTGAGTAACCTGAGAGCTGCTCCGGCGCGGTCATCGCCTTCAGTCCCCTCCGCTCGATGACTTGGCGATAGGTGACAGGCTCGAACCCGGCGGCGGTGACCGCCTCGCGGAACGCCGGCGATGTGAGCGCGTCCAGCTCGGCCTGGCGGTGGCGGCCGACCCGGAACGGGTCCTGCAGGTAGTTGGTGTCGACCAGCGCCGTCATCTCCTCGTTGTCGAGGCCCAGGTGAGCGACCAGCAGCGTCAGCCCCGGGCCCGACTCACGGATGAACTGGAGCAGGGTTGCGAGCTTCCGCTCGGGCGCCACGTCCCACAACGACGCGGACCGCTCGCCGAAGTACGTGGAGATTCCGAGCCCGTAGTCGCGGGCGAGCTTCTCGACGAGGGCCCGAAGCTCGCGCGTCGAGTACGCGGTCTGCATGTGCGCGTCGAGGTAGTCGATGCGGAGCCCACTGGCCAGCGCGCGCTCGATCTGGGCGCGCAGCTCCGCCTCGACCTCTTGGAGATTGGGGGCACGTGCCGCAAACGCCTCTTCGGAAGGGAGAAAGTGACCGTTCGCGTCCACCAGCGACGGCACCAGGGACCGGCCGCGCACCGGACCCCACTTGTAGTGCTCCCATTCGGAGTTGAGGGTGAGGTGGACGCCCACGCCGATCTCGGGGTGTTGCGCCAGGATCTCCACCGCCTCCAGGTACCAGGGGCAGGCAAACATGACAGAGGCGGAGAACGGGATACCCGACGCGATGAGTTTCCTGACCGCCAGGTTCACCGAATGGCACATCCCCACGTCATCGCAGCGCACCGCCAGTTGGCGGGGCGCCTCCACCGCCACGGCGACCGGTGGAAGAGAAACGGCGCAGGCGATGGCCATGGCGGCGACGACGGCAGGCAGGCGCCCGTGACCGGACACACGTCGCAATTGGGATTTTTCTGGCATGGTTCCTCCTCGCAGACGCGGGCCGCGCGCAGGCAGAAAACGTGCTGTTCGACACATCATTGACTGTTAGAATAATGCAATGCAACCAAAGCTCAAGAGCCCGGCCATCGGCGCATTGCCGCACGCGTCCTCCCGGCTTCGTGGGGGTACCATCGCCGCGAACCTCATTCTGACGATTCTGCTCATGGGTGCGCCGTTACCGGCCCAGGCGGATCCTCCCGGCCCTCCCACGAGCGCGAGCCCGGCCGTTTCCCTCGCCGTCCCCCCGCCCGAGCCTTCGTGCGACAACCAGACGCTGACGGCGTACGGTGGGCTTCTCATCCTCGCGCCCCATCCCGATGACGAGTCGCTGGCGTTCGCCGGGTTGATCACGGCCTACATGCGCCAGGGCAAACCGGTTCGGGTCGTGGTCGTCACCGACGGCGACGCCTACTGCGACGCGTGCCGGTTCTGGAAGAGCACCTCGGTGCACGGACCTACGTGCAACGCTCTGGATCTCTCGAACTTCGCCACGCCGGCGGTGGACAGCTTTGCCGAGATCCGCCGCGGCGAAAGCGCTGCCGCTGCGGCGGTGCTCGGTCGCCGGCCGCCGACGTTTCTCGGCTATCCCGACACCGGCCTCGGGGCGGCGTGGCTGAACTCGCGGCGGGGTGAGCTGCAGAAACGGCTGCGCCGCTCCGACTTCTCCGGCTGCGCCGACTGCGAGACGTGCGAGGCCGGCTACGGAGGAGGACCTGAGACCGACCTCACCGCCTCCTCGCTCATCGTCTCGTTGTCCTCGCTCCTTGCCGCCACTTCCGAGAACACACTCGTGGCGACCACGCACTGGCTCGACGGGCATGCCGACCACGCCGCACTCGGCAACTTCGTCAAGACCCTCAACGACCAACTCAAGGTTCCACGCCCGGTGGTTTACGCCGTGGTCCATGCCCACACCCCGAAGACAACCGCCCACGGCGACTGCTGGTACCCCGGGCCGCAGGCCCTCGTCTGCCCGTGCGCCGACGAGGAGCGCGCCACCATGGACCCGACCTGGGTTCCGGACCTTCGGCGGCACCGAATGCAGCCCAGCTTGCCGGCCGCGATCCCCGACGACGCGCCGTACGGCACGGCAAGCCAGCTCTGCCTCCCGGAAGAGCTGTACCGGGGCGAGACCGCCACCAAGCTCGCGGCGGTGCGCGCCTACCGCTCGCAGTTGGGGACGCTCGCCCGCACCGGCAGCGTCCCGCCTCACCTCGACGCGATCATCGACTGCAACGGCTACCTGATCTCGTTCGTGCGGCGCACCGAGGCGTTCGTTCTGACCGAGCCGACCGCCGCGACGCCTTCGACCTGCGACCCGACCGGGGTCTGGGAGGGGACCGGCGGCGTGAACGAAGACGGCGCCGAGGTCCTGAAGGCCCGTCTGACGCTCGCGCGCACCGGCGAGCGCACCCTGTCGGGCTATCTGAGCCTTACCGACGGGCAGGGCGGCCAACGCCAGGAGATCGTGGTCGGCGACTTCGACGCTCGCTGCACTCTCACGCTACGGCCGCCGCAGAGCCCACAGGTCGTCTACCGCGGCTCGGTTTCCCGTGACGGAAGGAGCCTGTACGGCTCGTGGGGCGCCGAGGCCCCGGGCTTCTTCGTCGTCCACCGGTAGTCCAAGCGTCACGGGTCCTCCGTGGAACGGCGACCGGGTGGGGACGACGACGCCCGCCGCGTGGTTCAAGGTCGCCCGGTTGTCGGGCGTGGGTCCTTCTCACGCGGGTCGGGAACGAGGCCCTCCCTCACACTCGCCGGCCATGGTGTCCATACCCAGTTTAGTCAGAAGATCAGCTAGGCGGGCGCCGGGCGTGCCAGATGTCCGCCCCCGGGGCCTCGGGCGGGTGTCCAGCTACCAGGTGACGGTGACCTTCTGCAAGCCATGCGGCCTTTCCGTGTCATAGCCCTTCGCTCGAGTGAGGTGATAGCAGAAGAGCTGTGCGGGCACCACGCTCACCAAGGGACTGAGCCACTCTGGCAGCTCGGAGGGCAGACGCAGCGGGGCGCTCGCGATGGACAGCGCTTCCTCCCGGTTCGAGATAGCCACCACCTCGACGCCCTGGTCAGAGACGAGGGTCTTGAGGAGGGACATGAGATCCCCGAAGATGGCGCCCTCCGGTACCACCGCCAGCACCGGAAAGCCGCGTGACACCATCGCCATTGGTCCGTGCTGAAAGTCCGCCGAAGAGTAGGGCTCAGCCCCCACCTGTGTGAGTTCCTTGAGCTTGAGCGCCCACTCGTAGGAAGTCGCCAAGTTGTAGCCCCTCCCCAGCACCACGCACCGGCTCATCGGGAGGTAGCGCCCCACGAGACTCTCAATGGCGGGATCTTCGGTGAGCGTCTCGCGCACAAGGTCCGGGACCCGTTCGAGTTGTTCCAGGCGACCCGGGGCGTCCTCCAGGGCTACCGACAGCATCGCAACAACCATGAGCTGGGCGGTGTAGCTCTTTGTCGCCGCGACTGCGCGCTCGGCGCCGGCACACGTGTCAACCACGAACTCTGCCGCGTGTGCGATCGGCGACGAAGGGTCATTGGCGATCGCCACGGTGAGGGCTCCCTGAGCACGTCCCTCTTTGATCACGCTGACAATGTCCGGAGATTGCCCAGACTGCGAAATGCCGACGACCAGCATGTCCTTGATGCTCGGCGGGCTCGCATAGAGGGTGAAGAGGGACGGTGCCGCAAGCGCGACCGGGAGCCTGTTGTGGGCACCCCAGAGGTATTTCGCGTACAGGCCGGCGTTGTCGGAGCTGCCACGCGCCGCGAGGAAGACACCCGAACATCCCCGGGCCCGCACGGCCCGCGCCAACGACCAGATCGTCTCCCGCTGGTCCTCGAGCAAGCGCGCGAGGACCGCCGGCTGCTCGAGGATCTCCGATTTCAGGCTCATTGGCCCCCCTTTGGGGTCGAACCCCTCACGCGACGACGCACTTCTCTTCGGCGTGGCGGCTCCCTACGCACCTCAACAGCGTACACCGGAAGCCGCGTAGAGAGAGGCAAAGATCCAGCCCATAGGGCAAAGTAACCGGTCACCGCCGCAGCGATCTCCTTCGAGGCGGCGGCGCCCTGCGCCCTCTCCCACGGGGAGAGGGGACCGAGATCGGCCGGTGGTTGCAGGGAGCGGTCAGCGTGGGCGAGCGAGATCGTTCTTCACCACCTCGCCGCCCTTCATCACGAACACGACCCGCTCCATGACGCCGATGTCGGCGAGAGGGTCACCGCTGACGGCGACGATGTCGGCGAACTTGCCGGCCTCGATGGTTCCGGCGTCCTTGGTCCAGCCCAGCAACTCGGCACCGTTGATGGTGGCCGCCTGGATGGCGCCGAGCGGGGAGAGCCCACCGCGCACCAGCGCATCGAACTCCTTCGACACGTAGTCCGGGTCATCGTCCAGTCCATATGCGATCTTCACGTGGTGCTTGAGCGCCGCCTCGAAAGCCGCCTTCTGCATCGGCAGGATCGCCTTCATCTTCTCGACGCTGACGGGGTCCGCCCCGAGCGAGGCCGCGACCGACGGGCTGCGCTGGAAGGTATACAGCGTCGGGACCAGCCAGGTGCCCCGTTTGGCCATCAGCTCGGCGCCCTCGTCGTCGAGGACGGTGCCGTGCTCGATCGAGTCCACGCCGGCGCGCACCGCGGCCTTGATCCCCTCGGTGCCCTCGGCGTGGGCCATCACGCGCTTCCCCGCCCGGTGCGCCACCTCGACCGCGCGCGCCATCTGTTCCTCGGAGAACTCCTGGACGCGGAAGTCGCTGATGGGATCCATGACGCCGCCGGTGGCCATCAGCTTGATCCAGTCCGCCCCGTACTTGATGTCATACCGGGCGGCCACGCTGATCTGGTCCACCGTGTCGGCGATGTTTGGCTGGCGCCGCAGCGCCTGGCCCGGCGCGAGGACGTCCTCGTCCCCGTGCCCGCCGGTCAGGGAGATGCAGGTGCCTGCCGCGGCGATGCGCGGGCCGCGGACCAGACCCTTCTGAATGCTGTTGCGCAGCGCGACCTGGCCGTACTCCGACCCGACAGCCTCGCACGCGTCGCGCACGCCGGTGAAGCCGTGGTCGAGCAGCACCTGGACGTTGCGCACGCCCCAGATCGCGGCCTCGGGCGCGGACGTGCGCAACCACGCGGTGGCCGACCAGTCCTTCGGGTTGCCGAGGATGTGGTCGTGCGCGTCGATGAGCCCGGGAAGCACGGTCAGGCCCGAGAGGTCGATCACCGGCACGCCCGCTGGCACCGGGCCGCCGACGCTCGCGATGCGGTCGCCCTCAACGAGCACCACAACGTCCGTCGCGACCTTGCCGGTCCGGACGTCGAGGAGCCGGCCAGCCTTGATGGCTACCTTCTTGAGCTCCTGCTGTTTCCCGGCCGCAGGCGTCGGCTGCTGCGCGAGCGCGAACGGCTCGACACCGACGGCGAGAACTGCGAAGACCAGCGCACTCCGGATGAGACGACCCACGGCGCACCTCCCAGGCGTTCGCAAGCTGACTCGGGATGTTAGAGCGGCATCGCGGGCGGCGCAAGCGAGTCGCGGCTCCGGAAACGGCCAACGACACCCCCACCGCGTTACCCGCCAGGAGCCGAGCCGCCGCGGCGTCGAGGGAGACCAGCGCGCACGGCGTTCGCGCCCCACATGAGACTTCGCTTGCTGGTTCTTTGTGGGGCTCGCGCGCCGCGCGAGCGTCTTCCGGCTCGATTGAGCATCCGAGTGCGCGCACGGCGTGTGTGCGCTCACATGGAGGGAGACTAGCGCGCACGGCGTTCGCGCCCCACATGGTTTTCTCAGCTGATGAATAACGAACGTGAAGCGAACGTCGGATCCGAGGTGACGTTGACGCCCAAGCGGCGCAGCCCGGCCTCGTCGCCGGGGGTCGGGATGTGCGTGGTGTGAAACTCGCACCCCGCGAGGTCCTTGAGCCTGCCCATCGCGGCCTTGGCAGCGGGGCTGGCGGTCGTGCTCATGCCGAGGGCGATGAGCGTCTCCTCGAGATCGAGGCTGACCGAGGGCATCTTGAGGATGTTCTTCTTGAGGTCGGCGATCGACTCCATGATCGTGGGCGCGAGCAAGTGGATCTCGTCGGGGATGCCGGAGAGCCGCTTGATGGCGTTGAGGACGACCGCAGAGCCCGCGTGCAGCAGCGGGGAGTTCTTCCCGCTCACGATGGCGCCGTCGGCCAGCTCGATGGCGGCACCGACGAACACCCCCTCGTTGCCCTTCCCCGTGGCCTCCGCCTCGGCCGCCGCGGCGCGTGCCGGGCCAACAACGCGCCGGTCCTCGGCGCGCATACCGAGCTCTTCCATGAGAAGCTCGGCGCGCTGCGCGGCCTCTCGCTCGACCAGGCCGACGGCGTACTCGCAGGCGTAGCGGAAGAACCGCCGGATCACCTCCTGCTTGGCCGCCTCGCGCACCACGTTGTCGTTGACGATCGCAAAACCCGCGCGGTTGACGCCCATCTCGGTCGGTGACTGGTAGACCGCGTCGCCGCCCGTGATGCGATTGAGGATGCGCAACAGCACCGGGAACACCTCGACGTCGCGATTGTAGTTCACCGTCTGCTCGCCGTAGGCCGCGAGGTGGAACGGGTCGATCAGGTTGAAGTCGCGGAGCTCGACCGTGGCGGCCTCGTACGCCACGTTGACCGGGTGCTTGAGCGGGAGGTTCCAGATCGGGAACGTCTCGAACTTGGCGTACCCCGCCTCGATCCCGCGGCGGTGTTCATGGTAGAGCTGGGAGAGGCATGTGCCCAGCTTGCCGCTGCCGGGACCGGGACCGCTCACGACGACGATCGGGCGCTCGGTGTGGATGAACTCGTTGGCGCCGTACCCCTCGTCGCTCACGATCAGGTCCACGTCGGTCGGGTACCCCCGCGTCGCCCGGTGCGTGTAAACCTTGACCCCTCGGCGCTCCAAGCGCGCCTTGAACACTTGTGCCGCCGGCTGGTCCTCGAATCGGGTGATCACGACCGCACGCACCAGCAGACCCCACGCTCTCAGGTCGTCGATCAGCTTGAGGGCGTCGACGTCGTAGGGGATGCCGAAGTCGGCTCGAACCTTCTTGCGGGCGATGTCCCCGGCGTAGATGCAGACGAGGATCTCGGCCCGGTCCTTGAGCGCCTGCAGGAGATGTATCTTCACGTTGGGGTCGTAGCCCGGCAGGACCCGGGTCGCGTGGAAGTCGTACGCGATCTTGCCGCCGAACTCGAGGTACAGCTTGTTCCCGAGCCGCTGGCTGCGCTCGATGATCGAGCTGGTTTGCTCGGCGAGGTACTTGTCGGTGTCGAAGCCGATGGTGGGCAAGGTTGGGGGCCCTCCTTGCGAGCCGGTGTCGTGCAGCGCGGGCCAAGGCTACCACGCCCCGGGTCGCCAGCGCAGTCGCGAGGGCGGGATACACCCGGGAACGACGGGCTGCGGGCCGGTCGGGCCAGGGAATCCGGTAAAGTACGGGCGACCGCTGCCCCGTCGAGGCGGTGCCTCGGACCGGGCCGTTCACGGACGCATGACGAAGGAGAGCGACATGATCAGGGCCAAGATCGAGCAGGCGGTGGGGATCCTCAACGAGCTCGACATCGACGTCTGGATGACCTTCGTGCGCGAGTCGGCCTCGCTGCACGACCCGTGCATCGACCTCGTGGTCGGCGGCAACGTGACGTGGCAGTCCGCCTTCCTGATCACCCGCCGCGGCGAGCGCATCGCGATCCTGGGCTCGCTCGACAAGGCGGCCCACGAGACGCTCGGCCACTACACCGAGATCATCCCGTACGTGAAGGGGATCGGCGAGCCGTTGCGCGAGACGCTGGCGCGCCTCGACCCACGCCGCGTTGCGGTCAACTACTCCACCGACGACGAGCTGGCGGACGGGCTCTCGCACGGGATGTACCTGCTGCTCCAGAACACCCTGCACGGCACGCCCTACGGCGAGCGCCTCGTCTCCTCCGAGGGGATCGTCTCCCGCCTGCGCTCGCGAAAGCTCGAGCCGGAGCTGGCGAGGATCACGCGCGCCTGCGCCGAGACCGTGGACCTGTTCGCGCAGCTCCACAGACGGCTGAAGGTAGGCATGACGGAGAAGGAGATCGCCGCCGTGATGGTCGAGATCATGCAGGGCAAGGGCCTGGAGCGGGCCTGGGACCCCGAACACTGCCCGGCGGTGTTCACGGGGCCGGATTCGGCGGGCGCCCACGCCGGCCCGACGGACCGGCGGATGGAACCCGGGCACCTGATGAACGTGGACTTCGGGATGCGCTTCGAGGGGTTCTGCTCGGACCTGCAGCGCACCTGGTACTGCCTGCGGCCCGGGGAGACCGAACCGCCCGAGGTCGTCATGAAGGGCTTCGACGCGGTCCGCGACGCCGTCCACAAGGCCGCCGTGTTCCTCCGGCCGGGCGTCAAGGGCCACGAGGTGGACGCGGTGGCGCGCGGCCACATCGTCGCCCAGGGGTTCGAGGAGTACCCCCACGCCCTCGGGCACCAGATCGGCCGGCAAGCGCACGACGGCGCCGGCCTTCTCTGCCCGGTGTGGGAGCGGTACGGGGAAAAACCTTTCGCCGTGGTCGAGGAGGGGCAGTGCTACACCCTCGAGCCGCGCGTCCCGGTGGCCGGGCATGGGGTCGCCACCATCGAGGAGATCGTGGTGGTGACGAGGGACGGTTGCCGCTTCCTCTCCGAGCCGCAGACGGAGATCATGCTGGTGAAGCGGTAGCGTCTGCACCCGGCGCGAGCGCGGCCAGCAACGGCTTGAGGGCCGGCTCACTCAGACCAATTCACCGTCCGTCGTAGAGGAATGGCTGTCACGGCGAGGCCCCGAAGGGGCCGAAGCAGTCCCGTGAAACCACGAGGTCGCCACGGCCCCCTCGCGTCGGTCGGGGGCCTCGCGATGACAACGAAAACGCTACGTTTGAACGAAAAGCGGTATCACCGCCCGTCACATGAACCGGCGCGACAGCTCGTCGATCTTCTCCAGCTCCCCCCTGGACAGAGTCAGATCCAGCGCGCCGGCGTTCTCCTCGGCCTGCTCCGGCCGGCTGGCGCCGGGGATCACCACCACGGTGTCGCCGTGGAACTGGCACAGCCACGCCAGCGCGATCTGTCCGACGGTCGCACCGTGCGCGGCGGCGATCGTCCTGAGCCCCTCGATCAGCGAACGGGTGCGCTCGAGCCCCTTCGTTCTGAAGGACCCCATCCACTTTCGTGGGCCGGGCCGCCTTCTCACGTAGCTCGGGTCCTCGTGGTACTTCCCCGTCAGCAGCCCCTGCCCGAGCGGCGAGTACGCGATGATCGTCACCCCGAGCTCTTTCGCCGCCGCCAGCGTGCCGCTCGACTCGATTCGCCGATCGACGAGGCTGTACCTCACCTGGTTCGAGGCGAGCGGAATGCCGCGCGCCGCCAGCGCCGCATGCGTGCGACGCATCCTCGCCCGGTTGAAGTTGCTCACGCCCACGGAGCGAATCTTCTTGTCCGCCACGAGATCCGCCATCGCCGCCATCTCGGCCTCCACGGAGGACAGGCCTTGGGGATGGTGCACCTGGTGCAGGTCTATGCCGAAAGGCGACAGGCAGCTCAGCCGCTCCTCGATGGTGTTCTTGATCGAGCGCGCAGTCCGGAAAAACGGCGACCACTTCGTGGCCACGACGACGTCGCCGCTGGTCTTGCCCGCCGCCTGGAGCGCCGCTTTCAGCGCGCGCTCGGAGGCGCCGCCGCCGTACATCTCCGCGGTGTCGAACCAGTTGATGCCGCGCTGCAGCGAGACGGCCACCACTTCATTTACCCTCTGCTGCGGGAGCGCCTCCCAGAACCTTCCCGCGATGCCCTTGCCGCCGGAGAACTGCCAGCATCCCAGCCCGACCGGCGTCACCTCGATCTCGGTTCTGCCCAACCTCCGTCTCGTCGCCACCGGCGCCTCCCTGAACATGCGAATCTTAGCGGAACAGAGGTCCAGCGCCGGAGCGCCGAGCGCGATGTCGCCGGCTGATACCGCTTTTCGTTCAAACGTAGCGTTTTCCTTGTCATCGCGAGGCCCCCGAGCGCCGCGAGGGGGCCGTGCGAAACCGCTGTCATCGCGAGGAGCCGCGCAGCGGCGACGTGGCGATCTCGCCGAAACCAACGGGACTGTTTCGGCCCCTTCGGAGCCTCGCAGTGACAGTCATTCCTCTACGACGGACGGTGAATTGGCATGAGCCGAGACGTTGCGAGGGTCTTGCCGGCGGCTCGAGATCGCACTCTCGGACGGCATGCCTTTTCAGGAGCGGGGGTCCGGGGGCCGCTGTCCGGGGAAGAGCCACACGCGGAACCGGCCGTCCGCGCTGGCACAGATCAGCCGCCTCCCGTCCCTGGTGATGCACACGCCGGAGAAGCTCTCGCCCCCGGGACCGGAAATCGTGACCGGAAGCTCGGGCTGGTTCAGGTCCCAGATGACGACGTTGCTGTCCGTGGCCACGCTCGCGACCCGCTGCCCACCGGGGAAGAACGCGAGGGCCACCACCGACCGGGAGTGCTCCTGGTGCAAGCCGCGCTGCTCCCGCGTCTCCACGTGGTGGATGCGCACGGCGCCGTCCCTGGCCCCGCTGGCCACCAGGTCGCCCATGGGCGAGCTCGCCAGAGCGTTCGGGGCTGAACGATGGCCGTGGAGCGTGGCCGCGAGCCGCTGGCTCGCGATCTCGTGGACTCGCAGCGTCTTGCCGGCGTGACCGGTCACCACGAGCCCACCCATCCCCGCCAGGGTCATGCAGGTCACGGCGTCGGGCTGCCGCCGGAGCGTCCGCCGCGCATCCCCTGCTCTCAGCGCCGGCAGCTCCCAGAACTTGAGGGTGGCATCGGCGCCGGCGGAGATCAACGTGGCCCCGCCGGGCGGAAACGCGAGGCCGCCGACCGCCCCATCCTGACCGAGCCGGACGTCCAGCTCGAGACCCGTGGCGACTTCCCAGAGGTAGATGGCACCGTCGAGGTGGCCCGAGGCGAGGAGCGCCCCGTCCTCGGAGAAGGCGAGGCACGTGGTCAGCGATCCGTGTCCGGTGCGCATGTGGACGCGATTGCGAAGCGTGGCCACCTTTGTCCTCGTCGCCAGCTCCCAGAGGTGGATGGACCCGTCCGTCCCCCCGGCCACCAGGAGCGAGTCGTCGAGCGAAAGCAGGATGCCCTGCACCTTTCGCTCCTCGCCGAACGTGCCCTCGTCGAGGAAGCCGGCCCGCCCGGTGGTCGGCGGGCGGGGCGCCGGGCGCAGCGGCATGCCTGTGGCGGGGGCGGCGGGCACGCTGGCGGGCCGTGCCTCGAGGGAACCGAACGGTGCATCCGTCAAGGTGAGGTCGGTCTCGAGTGCGGCAGCCGCCGACATCTGCGGT
>Ga0315281_10004768_pt1 | contig 19619 bp, 24 predicted proteins | sample YL17G07_0_MG_FD_204540 | JGI IMG/M metagenome (GOLD analysis project Ga0315281, IMG submission 204540) | Sediment microbial communities from Yellowstone Lake, YNP, Wyoming, USA - YL17G07_0 | ecosystem: Environmental > Aquatic > Freshwater > Lake > Sediment | place: USA: Wyoming | collected... | reverse complement strand
CAATCCCGATGAGGAAACCACTGACTGGAGAGCCGTGTGCGGGAGAACCGCACGCACGGTTCGGAGGGAGGGGAGGGCGGGAGCCTTTCTCTACCCCTATTGGTCCGGCGGGCATAGCCCGCCCTACGATATTGCACTATTGATCGGGAAATGGAATAAGCTTGTCGGGCGGAGCGCCATGTCAACACAGTATTGATTGACAAATGATGTTATGGGCGATACTGTACAATCATGAACGCCGTAGCCAAACTACTCGCAGCTATGCGTCGGCATCCGCTGGATTGGCAGATCGGGCAACTGCAAACTGTAGCGCGGCAATATGGTATCGAGTGGCGGCATGATGGCACCAGTCATTGCGTGTTCATCCGTGCTGATGGTCGCACCTTGCCAGTGCCTGCACAATGGTCGCACCTTGCCAGTGCCTGCACAATGGTCGCACCTTGCCAGTGCCTGCACATCGGCCAGTGAAGCCGATTTATGTAAAAAAATTTGTCCGCTTAGTGGATGGAGATTGAATTATGCGCAATCCGGAAGATTATCCGTTTGATATTCGCCCGCTTTCCCGCGTAGAAGGTGGCGGATTCCTGATTTCCTACCCGGATTTTTCGGAGTGTATTTCTGATGGCGAAACGGTTGAAGAGGCTATCGCCAATGGGCGTGAAGCACTAACTTCTGTTATTGCGACGCTGAAAGCCAAGGGTTTTGCTATTCCCGCACCAAACTCTGGTGGTGTGGCTTCCGGCAAGTTTGTTGCCCGCGTACCCAAGTCGGTACATGCTCAACTTACTGCGCGCGCCAAGGCGGAAGGAGTGTCTCTCAATAGTTTAGTGCTCGCATTCCTGGCTGAAGGGTTGGGGAGGCGAGAACATCATGCCTAACGGTCATGGCAAATAGTGTGATAAAGGGTGATGAAACCCCCTAATTAGGCAGTCTGGCCGAGCCACAGGGACATTAAAGCGGCACGGTTGTTTACGCCGAACTTGCGAAAGATGGCGGTGATGCATTCATGGGTCGTGTGATAGCTGCGATCCAACTCTGCCGCAATCAGTTTTTCGGAGAGACCGGTCAACAGCAGATGCAACACCCGGCGCTCGGCGGGTGTCAGTGGGGTCACGGCCACCAGCAGACCATTGGAGAGCATGAGTTGCCGGTGGAACCATTTGATGCCCCGCAGAGCGTAGGCGACGGTGTCCCGCTCGGCTTCCGTAAAAGGAGGGTAATCCGGGGCGCGAAATATGCCGAACCAGGATTCGGCGTCCTCGTTCACCGGAAAGGCCACCCAGATAGCATCCGCAGTGCCGAGACCCCGGTAATGACTCTGATAGTAAGGCGACTCGAACCATTCGGGGCCGACCAGGTCGCATAGCCGGTTGGCACGGAAAGCGCCCGCGCCCTCCGCGTTGCGGATGGAGGTGACATCCACGATCCCTTGTTCCAATTTTGCCATCTGTTCCCGCGCGTTATCTTCCAATGGCGGCGAAGGGTTCAGATAGCGGACAATGCGCGGTCGCCAGCCCTTTATCGGATCGCAGGGGAAGGCGGCGCCCAGGCGCACGATTCCCACCCAGGCTATGTTCCATGCTCCCGCTAATACACATAGCTTACCCATGAGGTGGCTCAGCGCCTCATCGGAGCGCGCGGCGTCGAAGTCCGCCAGTTCGTCCCACAGGGTGTGGATGAAATCGTTGCTGTCTTCTTCCATTATTGAAATATCCTTCAGCGTTTTAATCTTGATGGGGTGGGTAGGTGCGAATTCATTCGCACGAATAGCGGATTATGTGCGAATGAATTCGCACCTACAAATGCATCTGAATAATCAGCCCGCACGCGCCTGATGGAATGCGGTAACAAAAGCCTCAAACGTACCCGCCTCGATGGCAGCACGAATTCCACCCATCAACTCCTGATAGTAATGCAGGTTGTGGATGGTGTTCAGGCGCGCACCGAGGATTTCGTTGAGCCGGTGCAGGTGGTGCAGGTAGGCGCGGGTGAAGTTGCGGCAGGTGTAGCATTCGCACTGCTCGTCCAGCGGGCGCAGATCCATGCGGTATTGCGCATTCTTGATCTTGATGTCGCCGTGACGCGTGAACAGCATGCCGTTGCGCGCGTTGCGCGTGGGCATCACGCAATCGAACATGTCTATTCCCTGCAAAACCGCATCCACGAGGTCTTCCGGCGTGCCGACTCCCATCAGGTAGCGCGGCTTGTCGGCAGGCAATTGCGGCGCGGTATGCCGGAGGATGCGCAACATATCTTCTTTCGGCTCCCCCACCGACAGGCCGCCGATGGCGTAGCCGTCAAAGCCGATATGCTCCAGTTCACGCAACGACTCATCGCGCAGATGCTCGTGCATTCCGCCCTGCACGATGCCGAACAGCGCATTGGGGTTACCCTCATGTGCCCGCTTCGAACGCTCCGCCCAGCGCAAGCTGAGACGCATGGAATCGGCGGCCTGCGGTTCATCCGCCGGATAGGGCGTGCACTCGTCGAAGATCATCACAATGTCGGAGTTCAGCACCTTCTGGATGCGCATGGACTCTTCCGGCGACAGGAAGCATTTATCGCCGTTCACCGGCGACTGGAACCTCACCCCCTCCTCGGTGATCTTGCGCAACGCCCCCAGGCTGAACACCTGAAACCCGCCGGAGTCGGTGAGGATCGGCCCGTCCCAGCCCATGAAGCGATGCAAACCGCCGTGTGCCTCGATCACCTCCATACCGGGGCGCAGCCACAGATGGAAAGTATTGCCCAGCACGATCTGCGCACCTGTTTCTCTCAACTCGAGCGGCGACATTGCCTTCACCGTGCCATAGGTGCCGACCGGCATGAAAGCCGGGGTCTCGACGGTGCCGTGGATAAGTTGCAAAGTGCCGCGACGGGCGAGGCCGTCAGTTTTATGTAAAGTAAAATTCATATTTTGTGATCGGGCTTTGCCCGATATTGTTTTTTAACGGCGGGTAGAACCCGCCCTACGCCATTACGCTCAATCAGCACCACATTGCCATAGCCGTAGGTCGGGCTCCGCCCGACATGTTTTTTTAAAAAAGGCTACTCACCAAAATTTCCATCGCCTGATTCGCCATCTGTAATTCCCCAATTTTCAGGATACATGCCAGCCGCCACAAAACGATGAAAGGTCGAGTACGGCCAATCCGCCGCGCATCTTACCAAACCGTGCTTCACCGGGTTCCAATGGATGTAATCGGCGTGCCGCGCGAAATCGTTTTCGTCGCGGATGCAATGTTCCCAATAGCGGGGTTGCCATAATTTTTCTCCGGCTGACATGCCCAGATGATGCCGAGTAAGGCGCTTGATCTTCGCCCAGCGCAAGGAATAATCGGCGTCCCCCTCCGGCAGATGCCAGAGACAATGCAGGTGATCGGGAAGCAACACCCAAGCCTCCACGAGAAACGGATGTTCCTCACGCACCGCTTGCACGGCTGCACGCAGGGCGGCTCTGACGTTTTCGTTGGTAAGCATCGGACGGCGATCATGTGCCACCAGCGTAAAGAAATAGCTGCCTCCGGGTACGCGGGCACGGCGGTAATTCGACATTGGATTATTCAGCCGTAGGTCGGGCTTTGCCCGACATTATTTATGGCGGCGGGTGGAACCCGCCCTACATCATCGCGCTCTATCAGCATCGCATCGCCATAGCTGAAGAAACGATACTCCTGTTTCACCGCATGATGATAGGTCGCCAGCATTTGCTCTATCCCTCCAAAGGCACACACCAGCATCAGCAGGGTGGACTTGGGCAAATGAAAGTTGGTGAGCAGCACATCCACCACATTGAAGCGATAGCCCGGAGTAATGAAGATGTTGGTCTCGCCTTCTCCCGCCTTTAGCTCACCCTGTCTGACCACGCTTTCCAGCGCACGCAGGCTGGTGGTGCCCACCGCGATGACGCGCCCGCCTCGTGCTTTCGCCTCACGAATAGCATCCACCGTGGCTTGCGGAATGGTGTAACGCTCACTGTGCATGACATGCTCATGAGTGTGTTCCACACGCACAGGCTGGAAGGTGCCCGCGCCGACATGCAGCGTTACATAAGCAATCTGTGCGCCCCGTGCGCGCAGGCTGGCGAGCATCGCCTCGTCGAAATGCAAGCCCGCCGTGGGTGCGGCCACCGCGCCGGGCTGGCGCGCGAATACGGTCTGGTAACGCTGTTCATCTTCGGCGCCGGCAGCATGGGTAATGTAGGGCGGCAGCGGCAACTGGCCGTATCGTTCCAGCAGAGCCGACACATTTGCCGCGCTGTCGAAACGCAGGCGATAAAACTCCCCTTCGCGCTCCAGCACGGTGACGGGCAAGCACTCGGCCAGCAGCAGCCGGCTGTCCGACTGTGGGGCATGGCTGGCGCGGATTTGCGCCAAGGCATGGCGTTCATCGAGCAGGCGCTCGATCAACACCTCCACCCTCCCCCCGCTGGCCTTCGCCCCGAACAGGCGCGCCTTCAGCACACGCGTATCATTGAATACCAGCACATCATGCTCCCGCACCAAGGCCGGCAGGTCGGCAAACCGGCGGTCTTTCCTCACCTCTCCGCGCACATGCAGCAAAAGACCGGCGCCGCGCCGCTCGGGCGGGTGTTGCGCAATCAAGTGTTCGGGAAGGGCGAAATCAAATTCATCGGTGCGCATGGTCTTAATGAAGCCTGTATGCGTCAAAAGGCCGCATTGTAGCTTGATGGAGGGGGGTGTTTCATGGATAATCCGCGTCTTCCCTAGCCGGGATGGCGGAATTGGTAGACGCGCTGGACTCAAAATCCAGTGTCTGTGAGGATGTGAGGGTTCGAGTCCCTCTCCCGGCACCAACAATTTTGCTTGGCGGCTGTCAACCAAAGGGATGGCGGTGCGTTATTGCGACTGACACTGGTAGTGTCATAAACGTTTATCAACCTACTATAAATTGGAGTTCACATGAAACTGTTGTCCACACTGATCGCTGCTGTATTCGCCGCTGCTTCTTTCACCGCTATTGCTGCTGATGCTCCTAAGGCTGCTGCTCCTGCTGCCGCTGCTGCTCCTGCTGCCGCTGCTGCTCCTGCTGCCGCTGCTGCTCCTGCTGCCGCTGCTGCTCCTGCCAAGGCTGCTGCTCCTGCCAAGGCTGCTGCTCCTGCCAAGGCTGAAGCTGCTGCTCCTGCCAAAGCTGAAGCTGCTGCTCCTGCCAAGGAAGAAGCTGCCAAGCCAGCCAAGAAGTCCAAGAAGCACAAAAAAGCAAAGAAAGCTGACGACGCAGCCAAGTAATTTGGCGCACGTCTAAAAAGGCAGGGGCAACCCTGCCTTTTTTATTTTATGGAGCACAGATGATCTGGAAACCCAACGTCACGGTAGCCGCCATCCTTGAGCAAGACGGGAAATTCCTGCTGGTTGAAGAACACACCTCGCAAGGCATGCTGCTCAACCAGCCAGCCGGACATCTGGAACCGGGCGAATCGTTGCTTGCCGCAGTAGTGCGCGAAACGCTGGAAGAGTCCGCTTATGAATTCGAGCCGCAGCACCTGATCGGCATCTATCGCTGGCACTCGCCCGCCTCTGATACCACCTATCTGCGCTTTGCCTTTACCGGGCGCATTCTCTTGCATCACCCGCAACGAGCGCTTGACGAAGGCATTGTCCGCGCATCCTGGATGGCGCCGGAAGAAATCCGCGCAGGCCAGGCGCATCATCGCAGCCCGCTGGTGTTGCGTTGCGTGGAAGATTATCTTTCCGACAAACGCTATCCGCTTGAGTTGCTCGTAAACTATGGCTAACGAGCAAGCTCGTTCCCTCTCCCCAACCCTCTCCCGCAAGCGGGCGAGGGGGCAATCGTGAAAAACAATCTTCAATCCCGCCGCCATGTGGTAGTCGGCATGTCCGGCGGGGTGGACTCCACCGTCACCGCTTTATTGCTGAAACAGCAGGGCTTTGATGTCACCGGCCTGTTCATGAAGAACTGGGAAGACGACGATGACGGCGAGCACTGCTCCTCGCGCGAAGACTTGATTGATGCGGTCGCGGCTGCCGATGTCATCGGTATTCCCATTGAAGCAGTGAACTTTGCCAAGGAATACAGGGATCGCGTGTTCAGCTATTTTCTGCGCGAATACGAGGCTGGGCGCACGCCCAACCCGGACATCCTGTGCAACTCGGAAATCAAGTTCAAAGCTTTTCTCGACCATGCCATGCGCCTCGGTGCGGATGCAATTGCCATGGGACATTACGCAAAAGTGCGCGAACAGGACGGTTTGTTTCAATTGCTCAAGGCTGATGATGCGAGCAAGGATCAAAGCTATTTCCTGCATCGCCTGAACCAGGCGCAATTGTCCAAGGCGATGTTCCCGCTGGGCATGCTGCTGAAAACCGACGTGCGCGAGATCGCGCGCAAACACGGCCTTGCCAACCACGCCAAGCGTGACAGCACCGGCATCTGCTTCATCGGCGAACGCCCGTTCCGCGAATTCCTCAGCCGCTACCTGCCCATGCAACCGGGCGACATGGTCACGCCGGAGGGCAAGGTGGTCGGCCAGCACCAGGGCTTGTCATTCTATACCTTGGGACAACGGCAGGGGCTGGGCATCGGCGGCGGGAAGGATTCCACCGGCGAGCCATGGTTCGTGGCAGACAAGGACATGGCCAACAACCGCCTGATCGTCGTGCAGGGCCATGATCACCCTGCATTGCTGAGCAAGAATCTGGATGCGCTGGAGATGCACTGGATCAGCGGCCATGTGCCCGACATCGCACGCGACTACGCAGCCAAGACGCGCTACCGCCAGCATGATGCCGCCTGCCGCATCACAAAGCTGTCTGATGGTGCAGCGGCATTTGATTTTCGCGAACAGCAATGGGCGGTCACGCCCGGCCAGTCTGTCGTCGTTTATGACGGAGAAGTTTGCCTGGGTGGCGGCATTATCACCAAGTAAACCGTATGCTTTCACGTAAAATAGCGCCTGTCCCCATTTACGGATCACCATCACCATGACCATGACTGCCCTTACCGCACTGTCGCCTCTGGACGGACGCTACCACGGCAAGGTGGATGCCTTGCGCAACTATTTCAGCGAATACGGCCTGTTCCGCTATCGCGTGCTGATTGAAATCGAATGGCTCAAGGCATTGAGCGCGGAGGCAGGAATCGCGGAAATCGCGCAGTTCTCGGATGCGACAATTGCGCAACTCGACCAGATCGCAACGCAATTCAGCGAGGCCGATGCGGAACAAATCAAGGCCATCGAGAAGCGCACCAACCACGACGTGAAAGCCATCGAATACTGGCTACGCGATAAATTGTCGGCCAACCCGGAAACCGCAAAGGCGCTGGAGTTCATCCATTTCGCCTGCACCTCGGAAGACATCAACAACCTTTCCCATGCGCTGATGCTCAAACACGCGCGCGCCGAGGTGATGCTGCCCGCGCTGGATGCGCTCACCAGCAAGCTGCGCGGCATTGCCCACCAGCAGGCCGACCTACCCATGCTGTGCCGCACCCACGGCCAGACCGCCACGCCCAGCACGCTGGGCAAGGAAATGGCCAACGTGGTACATCGCCTGCAACGCGCGCGCGCGCGTCTGGCCGAAGTGGAAATTCTCGGCAAGATCAACGGCGCGGTGGGTAACTACAACGCCCATTTAGCCGCCTATCCAAACGTAAATTGGGAAGACTTCGCACAACGCTTTGTCGCTGCACGCGGCATCAGCTTCAACCCCTACACCATCCAGATCGAGCCGCACGATTATATGGCCGAGCTGTTCGATGCTTACGCCCGCGCCAACACCATCCTGACTGATCTTAACCGCGACCTCTGGGGTTATATCTCGCTGGGTTATTTCAAGCAGCGCGTGGTGGCGGGAGAAGTCGGTTCTTCCACCATGCCGCACAAGGTCAACCCGATTGATTTTGAAAATGCCGAAGGCAACCTCGGCCTGGCCAATGCGCTGCTGAAACACCTCTCCGAGAAGCTGCCCATCTCGCGCTGGCAGCGCGACCTGACTGACTCCACCGTGCTGCGCAACATGGGCGTGGCACTGGGCTACGCCCTGCTGGCTTACGAATCCTGCCTGAAAGGCTTGAACAAGCTGGAAGCCAACCCGCAACGCTTGAGCGAAGACTTAAACAACAGTTGGGAAGTGCTGGCCGAACCGATCCAGACCGTGATGCGCCGCTACAACATCGAAAACGCCTATGACAAACTGAAAGAACTTACGCGCGGCAAGGATGGCATCAACCGCGACAACTTGCGTATCTTCATCCAGACACTGGAAATACCGGAAGCTGAAAAAAAGCGGCTGTGCGAACTGACACCGGGAACTTACACGGGCAGGGCAGCCGCCCTGGCCCGCAAGATATAAAGATACCTAAGCAGCTTGAGCGGGGATATTGTCGCGCTGGGCGATGATACGGTTGTGCTCGTCCACATAGACAAGCTGGGGATGGAACTTCTGCAATTCCAGTTCGGAATATATCGCGTAGGTGGCGATAATTAAAATGTCGCCCGGATTGGCCTTGTGCGCCGCCGCTCCGTTCACCGAAATGACGCCGGAGCCGCGCTGCGCACGGATGGCGTAAGTGGTGAAACGCTCGCCGTTGGTGACGTTGTAGATGTCGATCTGCTGATACTCCTTGATGTCGGCGGCATCCAGCAAATCGTCGTCTATCGCGCACGAGCCTTCATAATGCAACTCCGAGCGCGTTACGCGCACACGGTGCAGCTTGGATTTGAGCATGGTACGTTGCATTAGGGCTTCCTTAAACAGGGAACGTAGGGCGGGTTCCACCCGCCATGGCGGGTGGAACCCGCCCTACCAAAACAAAGCGCGCATTATATACAAACTTCGAGGTTATCAATCAGCCGCGTATTTCCCAATCGTGCCGCCGCCAGAATCACCAAGTCGCGCTCGCCGCTTTGCGGTCGCAGCAGCGTGGCCTGGGCGCGCACCGCCACATAATCCACCTGCCAGCCGCGCGCAGCAAGCGCTTCAGCAGCCTGCCGTTCAAGTTTGGCGAAATCCGCCATACCGTCCAGCATGGCCTGCCGCATATTCACCAACGTTTGATACAGAAAAACCGCTTCGGTTCGTTCGGCAGCACTCAAATACTGGTTGCGCGAGCTGAGCGCCAGTCCGTCCGGTGCGCGCACAGTTTCGCCGCCGACAATTTCAACCGGCAAATTCAACTGCGCCGCCACCTGGCGCATTACGTACAGTTGCTGGTAATCCTTCTTGCCGAATACCGCCGCCTGCGGCTGCACGATATTGAGCAGCTTCAGCACCACCGTCGCCACGCCGCAAAAATGGCCGGGACGGAATGCGCCGCATAATTCATCGGCAAGGGAAGGTTCCACGGTCACCTGCTGCGGCTGCGGGTAAAGCTCGTGTTCGGTTGGCGTAAACACCACATCTGCTCCGCATTTCTCCAGCATCCTGCAATCCTGTTCCAGCGTGCGCGGATATTTTGAAAAATCCTCGTTCGCGCCGAACTGCAACGGATTGACGAAAATGCTCACCACCACACAAGCCCCATGCTGCCGCGCGATGCGCACCAAGTCGAGATGCCCCTCGTGCAGGTTGCCCATGGTCGGCACGAAGGCAATGGAAGTTTCGCCGCGCAGGCGCTGGCGTAATTCGGCGACGGTGGAAATAACCTGCATCAGAAGCTGTGATCCACACCGGGGAATGTGCCCGCTTTCACCTCGGCCACATAGCGTGCCACCGCATCGGCGATACCTTGCGCGCCCTGCATGTAGTTCTTCGCGAAGCGCGCCTTTTTGCCGGGATAGATGTCCAGCATGTCGTGCAGCACAAGCACCTGGCCGGAACACTCCGCGCCCGCGCCGATACCGATGGTGGGAATGGCAAGCTGCGCGGTGATTTCAGCCGCGAGCAGCGCCGGGATGGTTTCCAGCAGCAGCATTCCGGCACCTGCCTGCGCCACGGCGGCGGCGTCATTCAGCAAGCGTTGCGCATCCGCCGCGCTCTTGCCCTGCACGCGATAACCGCCGAGTTGATGCACCGACTGCGGTGTCAGCCCGATGTGCGCACACACCGGAATGCCGCGCCCGGTAAGGAAGGCGATGGTATCGACCATCACCGCACCGCCTTCGAGTTTGACCATATGCGCGCCCGCAGCCATCAGCCGTGCGGCATGTTCGAAGGTTTTTTCCGGGTTGACCTGAAAGGTGCCGAAGGGCATGTCGGCGAGAATGAATGCCCTCCCCGCCCCGCGCGCCACGCAAGCCGTGTGGTAAACCATATCGTCCAGGGTGACAGGCAGGGTGGTGTCATGGCCTTGCAGCACCATGCCGAGCGAATCGCCCACCAGCAAAATATCCACGCCGCTGGTTTCGAGCAGTTGCGCAAAACTGGCGTCATAACAGGTCAGCACGGCGATTTTCTCGCCCTTGTCGCGCATCGCCTGCAAATCGGTGAGTGTCATTGTTTTCGGTTTAGGTGTCATGCGTTATATCCTCCATCTGCTGTTGCTGACAGCCCTGCAACGCTTCCTGCGCCGGGCCGATGCCGGGAATCACGCAGTCCGGCGCGATCTCCAGCAAGGGGCGCAGCACGAATGCACGCAAATGCATCTGCGGGTGCGGGATGGTCAGGCCGTGCTCATGGCAACACAAATCATCATACAACAACACGTCCAGGTCCAGTGTGCGCGGCGCGTTGCGGAATTCGCGCGTGCGGCCACATTCGCGCTCCAGCCCAAGCAGCGCATCCAGCAAGGCGCGCGGGCTCAATGCCGTTTCCAGTTGCGCCACCGCATTGATGAAATCCGGCTGCTCCAGAAAACCCACGGGTGCGCTACGGTATAACGAGGAGCGTGCCAGCAGGCGGGTGTGCGGCAGGCCATCCAACGCCTGCAAGGCCCGCAGAACATGGTCTTGCGGGTCGCCCAGGTTGCTGCCGAGGCCGATGAAAGCCGTATGTTTTGTCATTTATGCAAATCACGAACGTAGGTCGGGCTTCGCCCGACATGGCGGGCGAAGCCCGCCCTACACTTCACTCTATAGGCAACTCCGCCTGCACCGGCGCGGCATTTGCCGACTTCTTGCGGCGGCGGCGCTTCTTGGGCGCCTCGTCCGGCTGCAACATTTCGGTGCGGCGTTCATCCGGTGCATCCTGAAACTCATCCCACCACAACCCCAATTCCGCATCCACCTCGCCGCTCTCGCAGCGCAGCAACAGGAAATCAAAGGCGGCGCGGAAGCGCGGCTGAGACAGCAGGCGCACTGGGCGCAGGCCGCCGCGCTGCTCGAAACGCGGCTGCAACAGCCACAGCTCTTTCATGATCGTATCGTAACGGCGCGGGATGGACAGTTGCTCGCGTTGCCGGTTCAGCACTTCATCCATCGCAGCATGCAGCGCCGCAACCGGGCGCTCGCCCGCCTCCTGATGTGTTTTCCACGCGGTCAGCACCTCATGCCACAGCAGCGCGGCAAACAGGAAAGCGGGCGACACCGACTTCTCCTCGCTGATGCGCTGGTCGGTGTTCTGCAACGCCAGCATGACGAATTTCTCGCCCATCGGCTGTTCCAGTATCACGTCCAACATCGGCAGCAGACCGTGGTGCAAATCCATCTCGCGCAATTTCTTGATGCACTCCACCGCATGGCCGGACAATAACAGCTTGAGCATCTCATCCAGCAGGCGCGCCTGCGGCACGTTGCCGAGCAAATCCTTCATGCCGAAGATGGGCGCAGCGGTGGCGGCATCCAGCCGCATGCCCAGCTTGGCCGACAGGCGCACCGCGCGCAGCATGCGCACCGGGTCTTCGCGGTAACGCACTGCCGGATCGCCGATCACGCGCAAGGTGTTGGTGCGGATGTCGGCATAGCCATCGTGGTAATCGAAAATTTCCTGAGTGGCAGGATCATAGAACAGCGCATTGGCAGTAAAGTCGCGCCGTGCCGCATCCTGCTCCTGGTCGCCGAACTCGTTGTCGCGCAACAGGCGCCCATGCTCGTCGGTCTCGGCATCTTCCGTTTCTATCATGCGGCGGAATGTGGAGGTCTCCACCACCTCCTCGCCGAACATCACGTGCACCAGGCGGAAACGCCGCCCGATGATGCGCGAACGGCGGAACACGCGGCGCACATCTTCCGGCGTGGCATCGGTGGCAATATCGAAATCCTTGGGATGGCGGCCAAGCAGCAAGTCGCGCACCGCGCCGCCCACCACAAAAGCCTTATAGCCTGCCGCCTGCAGGCCATCCGTCACCCTGCGCGCAGCCGGGCTGATGCCGTCACAGCCGACTCCATGCACACCAAAAGGGATTATGCGGCACCTGCCTTCCACCCGGATTGGGGCGGGCTTGCCGAACACACGCTGAAACAGTTTTCTTATCATCGCCTGCCATGTAATTGAATGCCGCACAAAACGCGCTGCATTGTAGAAACGCGGATTATACACCCGGCAAAAAACAGCATTTCCCTTCCACGGTTAACGTGAGCGTCGCGAAGCGACACCTCGTCACTCTCCCCCGCCTGCGTGTGTTGTTGGGGCTTCAGCCCCTTACAACCACGGCGTACCCCTTGCGGGTGAGTGGGAGAGGTAGGAGAGAGGGAACGGACACGGCGGCGTTCATTTTCTGTGGTGGCGCTGCTGCCATGCCCGTTAGCTCGCACAACGGGATTGGTAAACATGAAGGCGTAAAAAAGGCGCACGGCTGGCGCGCGCCTTCGATCGGTACAAGCAGCCGGCAATTAACCCTTCAGGCATCCGCTCATGAATTTCTTGCGCTCATCGCCTTTCAGCGCTTTCTCCTTGGCATCCTTGTTGCAGTTCTTCATTTTTTCGTGCTGCGCCCCGGCAAAAGCGGGAGCGGATGCGGCAAGGAGATTGCAACATCCTCCATTAACCCTATTGCAGTTGATTCGGTTTTCGTAAACGAATGTCGCAAAACGACCTGTTGCGGTCGTTCGCGTTCGGTCGTTCGCGTTCCTTTGACACACATGATTTTCTTGGCTACGATGAACATCTCCTGGATTCAAAAAGCAAATAAAATGCCTTTCAATAATTTGTTAAAAACGTTGGCTTACATTGGCCTCGCCTCTATTTCCCTCACGTCGAGCGCAGAGACTTTTTCAATCATTGAGTCAAAGCCAATCAGTGAACTTTGGCTGAACCCAGGGTTTCTTTCTTATCACTTCCAGAAAAACAAGGGGCTTGACGACATCAATCCCGGATTTGGTGGCGAATATCGCTATTCGACTGTAAATTCCATTACGCTTGGCGTGTTCCATAACAGCGATAAACAAACCTCACACTACGCCAGTTGGTATTGGCAGCCGTTTGGATTGGGGCCGTTTCGTCTTGGAGCGACTGTTGGAGCCATGGATGGGTATCCTAAGATGCTTGATGGCGGCTGGTTTATCATGGCTATACCTACAGTCAGCATTGAGTACAACAACATTGGAGCGAACCTGGCGTTTACCCCCAATTACAAGGATAAGTTGCATGGGGCAATTTCTTTGCAGTTAAAACTCAGGGGGTTTTGATCGGGACAAGTCGTGTTTGGATTTATCGGCGTACCCTGTAGCCTATTTTTACGAGCAATGCGCACAAGAAGCAAAGGCCGGAGCAATCCGGCCTTTCTATTTTGGCGGACGGTGCCGGGATCGAAACAGTGCCGCATGCCGCTTGAAGGTAGTGCCCTATCGCTAAGCTAAGCGGTAGATGGCATCACCGACCGCTACTTCATACTGCATTTCGTAACATGCCTCTGAACAATTCGCAGGATGAAGCGCCACCGGGTCGCCTCCCCCTTTGAAAAAGGGGGATTTTCATATTCGGCGTTTCTCAAATCCCCCCTGCCCCCCTTTTTCAAAGGGGGGAACAACAGCGTCCTGAAAATTGTTAAGAGGCATATTTCGTAATGGGCAACATTCAGAGCTAATAGTCTAGCGCATTCCGCCAATTGTTCTTTGTCGGCAATCTCGACTAGCCTGTCTACGAGTTGTAGGTATTGCTGGAACTTTGTCGGGTCAGTCATTTCCTATGCCTCCACTCCCACGGCGGTGTTGGATCAGCATCTACCCATAGCCCACGTTTAGCGGCCTTGGCTTCGTTTTCAGCATCTGCGTAGGTTGTCCTGTCAGTAGCAGACTGTGTGCTCTCGTAGGCTTTGTAATGCCACGCCAAGCCTGCGCGGACTTGCTCAAGGTTCACATCCTTGCCACCATCCAGCACTTTGCCTAATTCCCGCCCGTAGCGGTCGCGTTTGTCGGTTTCCACGGTCACGGTTTTGTTGAAAACCATATCGCTCAGACTTTGCTTTGAACGATTGCCGAAAGGTTGTTTTTTCTCTGGGGCGTCAATTCCAGTTAATCGGATTTTGTGCTGCACCTTGTCCGCGTCCAGCACTGTGATGGTGTCGCCATCAGCTACGCCAACAACATTGCCAGTGAAATCAGCGCATGCGGGGAAAGATAAAGCCAGCGCAAGGCTGACTCCTACGATGACCCGTGAGAAGATCAAAGGCAACGCTGCTATCAAAGCACCACTGCATAATACGAAACGATGCTGCCAGCAGAACAGGCGCCACCGGCTGCAATAGCCCTGCCAGTGGTTAGATTGTCGTTGTCGATTTTGCGATCTATTGCCTGAACAACCTCACAGGGCAGGTTTGCAAATTCAACTACGTGCGTAATGGAGGGGGCGAACCCGCTGCTGACATTAGACAGGCTGGTCGCAATTACCCTTACCTGCCCGTAGTTACTCTTGAATACAGGCCCACTGGCATCCTGATCCACCTTCGCTAATCCCGCTTGAAATAGGACATCGGCGACACACTGTGATTCAGTAGCGTCTATCAGGCCATTGTTGTCGCCCCCGCTCTTGCAATCATTTTTTTGGAGATTGGGAAATTCTGTGGTGATTGACATATCACCGGGTAGCATGTGGTATTGCTGCTTGAACGCGTTGACCGCTACGGATATATCCTGGGCAAGCGTAATGGCGCTACTCACCTTGGCATCTTCGATAAGGCTGCGACCCTTTATCACACCACCAAGCAACAAGCCGATGATGACAAGCACAATGGCAATTTCAACGAGTGTAAAACCCTTGTCGCGCATCATGGGTATCACTTGCCTTGCCACAGCTTGATTGCTGTAAATGCCGCCAGCACGATGATATACGCTTCAATGACTGACGAAACTGCCACCATTCCAAGTGATAGCGCCATGCCCAACTTCTGAACCAGATACCCATTGGAGCAGGCCAAAATCCAGACATGCAAAAGCAACAATGCCGGACTGAGGATGAGTGCTACGCGGAGACGATCAAGCCAAGATGTCATGGTTATAGTCCTAGTTAAAAACCGGCGCCCCGTGTGAGAATGCCTCGCAGTTCTTGTATTAAAACGGTCTTGGTGGAACCGTCTCCGGCGGTAAGGGTGTAGGCGATCTGGTTGCTGGGTGGAGTTGTTGCATCTATTGGTGTGGCAGGTTGCGTTGTGTAGCTCACACCCCATGCAACGACGTTGGGAGGTGTAGTAAAAGTAATAGTTGGTGGAATTGTGTAGCCGTAGGTTATTGGCGCTACGCAAGAGACGCACAATCTTGTTGTTACAATATTGCCCATGACAATGTCATTGGCCTGGCTGAGTGCCGCCTGAGCATTTGATTGCAGCGTGCCGTTTGCGATCAGCGGCCCGGTCAAATCATTGGCACTCAGCAGCATCACGACGTCATCGAATGGGCCGCCAGGGGATGAATCGGCGGTGTCGCGCTTAACAACGCTGGGAGCTGCATCGGAGATGGAAGTGTTTTGTACTTCGTATGTGTTTGGGGCGGGTGGTGCAGCGTTTTTTTGCCCCTTTACGTTATAGGCACCGGAACCGTTCTTGCCATGCGAAATCAGGACAACAGCAGCTCCTGTTGCTGTGGCGGGATCAGCAATGGGGTTCGTGCCGTCCGTGGTTACCTTAATGCCACCCGTTGAGGTGGACGGCCAGAAAGCTAAAGAGCCGGTAGGTGTGATGGTAGTAGTCTGCGTTGCACCATTCTGAAAGGTATACAACCATGCCGTTATCCAAGGCGGAGTTGACGGAGGCGGAGCAGGTAATGCTGCTGCATTAAGATAAGGAGAAACCACATAGGTAATGAAATTCTCCCACCCGTCTAGCGCGGCTGTGCGATCCAGCCCCAATTCTTTATAAGGCACTATGCCGGAGTAACTGGGACAAGGTGGTGGGGCGGCATTTCTGACGAGTTCCGCCCCGCTGCTATCGCCTGGGCACGGCAATCTTTTATACTGACCCAGATAATTGATTAGCGCCTGCTTGATGGCTTCCTGCCGTTTTTGGGTCACCTCAACTTGCGCTGCGGCCATCTTAGCCATAAACAACGTTATACCTGCTGACATCAGTATGCCGGAAATAAAAAGCACAATAGCCAACTCAATGAGTGAAAACCCGGCGAGCCGCTTTCTGTGTGGGGTCAGCGTTTCCATAAGCGCGGAAATGCTACTTGCAGTTGCAATAAATAGCAACCTGCGGTTATTTGCCAATGCCCAGTGGCATTGGAGAATACGCAAATGGCAGAGATCAGCACATTTGACGGGCGGCTCAAGGCGGCGCTGAAAAGAACCAACGTCGCATATTCCAGCCCGACAAAACTAGCGACGGAATTCAATTTGCGCCACTACGGAAAACCGGTCAGTGCGCAAGCCGTCAGGAAATGGCTGGAAAGTAATTCGATACCTTCGGTGGATAAGATCGTAACCTTGGCAAACTGGCTGGGTGTCTCGCCTGCGTGGCTGCTGTTCGGTGAAAATTTGGGTGTCGAGGAAGCATCGCCAGAACCCTATTCCGATCTCCGATCAAACTTCCAACACCTTGCCCCGGAAACTCAGGAGGTCGTGCGGGAATTGATTCTGGTTTTGCTCCGCCGCCAGAAAGCAAAATAAGCCTCAGCCCTTCTTGCACTTCTTGCAATAGAAGCTTGAGCATCTTCAAGCTCGCCAAGGCATTGGATTGTTCTGCCCAGCAGATAAACGCCAACGTTGAATTTACAATGAAGGAAATGAAAAAGAAACAGCGATCAAGTCAACCACTCGGTACCACGAAAGGCCTGTATTGGTTCTCAGGATTATCGCAAGGTCATAACGCGCCAACCCTGCCGCTCTGCATGCGCGCGTAACGTGGCATCCGGATCAACTGCCACAGGGTTCTTCACCTTGTTCAACAGCGGCAGGTCGTTCAGCGAATCACTGTAAAACCAACTCTCGGCAAAACTATTCCAGTTCCACCCATGCTGTTCCATCCAGTTTTCCAGGCGGGTGATCTTGCCCTCGCGGAAGCACGGTACACCAGCCACGCGCCCGGTGAATTCGCCGTCCTTCTGTTCCGGTTCGGTAGCAATCAGGTGCTCGACGCCGAATTCGCGCGCAATCGGTGCGGTCACGAAACTATTGGTGGCGGTGATGATGGCGCACACATCATTCGCCGCGCGGTGCCGCCCCACCAGTTCGCGCGCGGCGGAACCTATCATGCCGCGCACCTTGCGCCGCATGAATTCTCCGTGCCATGCGTCCAGCACCTTGCGCGCATGGCGCGACAAGGGTTTCAACTGGAAGTCGAGGAACTCGTGGATGTCCAGCGTTCCCGCCTTGTACTGTTCGTAAAAAGCCAGGTTTCTCGCCTCGAACAGTTCGCGGTCGAGCACGCCCTGTTCGATGAGAAACTGCGCCCACTCGAAATCGCTGTCGCCGCTCAGCAAGGTATTGTCTAAATCAAATAGCGCCAGGTTCACGATTGCTCCGTAATAAATGTCTGCATCACTTCTTTCAATAACGGCACGGACGCCCCGCGCTTCAGGCGCAGGCAATGCGCATCCAGCGCATCCAGCAGCGCCATCAGGCTGGGCAAATCGCGCCGCCCGTGGCGCAACAGGTATTGCGTCACTTCGTGCGGCAGGGAAAAGCCGCGCGCCTGCGCGTGCTGCTCCAACGCTTGCGCCTTTTCTTCTTCGCTCAGTCCATGCACCTGATACACCAGCCCCCAGCCCAGCCGCGTGCGCAGGTCATCGCGCAAATGCAGATGCGCGGGCGCTGCCGTGCCGCTCACCAGCAACATGCCGCCGTTTTCGCGCAGGCGGTTGTAGAGATCGAACAGCGCAACTTGCGCAACATCATCCAGCGCCTCCACATCATCAATGGCAATCACTGGAGCCTCATCTGGCACGGCGTTGCGGGCATAGGCTGCGGGCTGGCCCAACGCGCGTGCCTGCCCCGCCACCGCCTGCAGCAAGTGGCTCTTGCCGCTGCCCGCCTCGCCCCACAGGTAAAAACACCGTTCGTTCGCCGTTCCCGCCAGCGCATGACGCAATGCCGAGAGCAATTCCACGTTGCGCCCGGCAACGAAGTTGTCCAGCGTGGGCAGCCAGTCGGGGCCCATGGCAAGCAGCAACTGCTGTGTCACGGGCACCTCATATTTAGCCTGCTGGATTGATTCCAGTTCCCGGCATGGTGCAAGAAGATCAGCAGTGCGGTTAAACGTTCCAGAGTCATTTGAGGTAAAATCCGCCAACAAGAATTGTCAGCCAAAACGGCCTGCACTTTATCCCGAAGAAAGCGAGAACTCAACTTGAGTCTGTCAAACCCCCTCTCCTACCGCGACGCCGGCGTGGACATCGACGCCGGCGACCGTCTGGTGGAAAACATCAAGCCTTATGCCAAACGCACCATGCGCCCCGAAGTCTTGAGTGGCATCGGCGGCTTCGGTGGGCTGGTCGAGATTTCCAAAAAATTCCGCGAACCGGTGCTGGTCTCAGGCACCGACGGTGTCGGCACCAAGCTGAAACTGGCGTTCGAACTCAACCGCCACGACACGGTGGGCATAGACCTGGTGGCAATGAGCGTCAACGACATCCTGGTGCAGGGCGCGGAGCCGCTGTTCTTCCTCGACTATTTCGCCTGCGGCAAGCTGGATGTAAATACCGCCACCGAAGTCATCAAGGGCATCGCGGCGGGCTGCGAACAGGCCGGTTGCGCGCTGATCGGCGGCGAGACCGCCGAGATGCCCGGCATGTATCCCGTGGGCGAATACGACCTTGCCGGTTTTGCGGTGGGCGTGGTGGAAAAATCGCAGATCATCACCGGCGCCGACATCAAGCCCGGCGACATAGTGCTGGGGCTGGCTTCCAGCGGCGCGCATTCCAACGGCTATTCGCTGGTGCGCAAGATCATAGAGCGCTCCGCACCAGACCTCGATGCCGGGTTTGACGGCGGGCGTACACTGGCCGATTGCATCATGGCGCCCACACGCATCTATGTGAAGCCGCTGCTGGCACTGATGCAGGAAATCAAGATCAAAGGCATGGCGCACATCACCGGCGGCGGCCTGCTGGAGAATATCCCGCGCGTGCTGCCAACGAATGTTGCTGCCGTGCTGGATGGAAAATCCTGGCACACACCGAAATTGTTCGACTGGCTGCGCGAACAGGGTAACGTGGCGCAACAGGAAATGTACCGCACCTTCAACTGCGGTATCGGCATGGCGGTTGTCGTTGCCGAGAGCGACGCCGCAGCCGCAATCAACCAACTAGAAGCCGCCGGGGAAACCGTGTGGGCCATAGGTGCAATACAGGTGCGCCAAGGCGATGAACCACAAACCCAAGTTAGATAACGCAA
>Ga0315281_10004767_pt1 | contig 19621 bp, 16 predicted proteins | sample YL17G07_0_MG_FD_204540 | JGI IMG/M metagenome (GOLD analysis project Ga0315281, IMG submission 204540) | Sediment microbial communities from Yellowstone Lake, YNP, Wyoming, USA - YL17G07_0 | ecosystem: Environmental > Aquatic > Freshwater > Lake > Sediment | place: USA: Wyoming | collected... | reverse complement strand
GCGTCCAACCGAGGGGGAGTTGGGGGCCGGCTCTCCGATGCCTCTGGCCCAGAACAAGATAATAGCCCAGACAACTGTGATGTGACACAGCCTGTGGCGCTTGCCGCTGCCACCCAACTCCTGGTAGCGCATTCTCCGAGGAGCGCAAGCGTAGTCGAGACATCTGGCCCCGAATCTGGCGCGTCGTCCATTCGCGGCCAGATTTCTCCACTCCGGTCTGCTGGGCAGACCTCCGGTCGAAATGACAGCGGAAAGCAGAGAACTCATTCGCAGCCGGTATGACGGCTGCCTCCGGTCAGCTTCACTTGTGAGGGGCGGAAGAGGTAGGCGTCTTTCTCGTCGAAGTAGCCGCAGAGGAAGGCCGTCAGGGGCAGGCCTGTTCGCAATGACAGCATGAGAGCGTAAAGAAAGACCTGGATATCGGCGTCGCGCTCGGCGACGGCCCGGGGTTTGTAGTCCCAGACGCCGAGCAGGCCGTCGTCCTCGCAGCGAAGGACGTCGATATGGCCGGTGAGGGTGTCGCGGGTCCTCAGGATGCGCGGATAGTCCGCGAACTCCCAGGACTCCATCCAGACGGGTACCTCGCAGGCAATCGTGTTGGGATTGTGTTCGAGAAAGAACTTTTGCAGGTTCTCATGCTGGCTGCTCACCCCGGTGAAGCCTTGGCTCTGTCCGGCCAGAGCGATGATATCATGGTGCTTCATTCTCGTGAGCGGAATCTCGACGGCGAGTCCGCTGTGGCGCACGTGCGAGGCGCGGAACACCGTCCGGCTGAACAGATGATTCGGGCAGTTCGTGAACAGCGTGTGCAGATAGTCCGCCATGGGTTCCGGCAGACGGGCCGTGCGAGCCAGTGCGACCCGGTAGCGATAAAAGGCCGGCTTGTGGTCGAAGGAATGGGTCCTGATCTCTGTAAACTTCCGCGTTCGGGATGGGACGAAGGTTCCGTACTCTTCCAGCCGGAACTCGCGGGCCGTTTTCTCGTGTCGGCCCTGCAGGATATCTTCAAGCTTGACGGGCGCCGGGGCCTGTTGTCTGGCAAGCCACAATTGCTGCTTGATGATATCCCTGACCCGCTCGGGCTGCGAAGAGTCGATGGCAATGCAGCAATACTCCGTCGCGCCATCTTTCTCGCTCGGTCCGGCTGATGGAATATCAAAGGCAAGTATGCGAAACTCACGCCGCAGGCCCTGACAAAGGAGGTGGTTGAATTCGGTAGACGCGGGGTGTGCGTCGCCTCTGGGGAGGAGGAACAGATTGGGATTCCTCATGCCGCCGTTCAATCTGTTCCTGGCCAGCGCCAGAGCCTCGCCCGGATCATACGACAAAGTTTTCCGCCCGAAGTCCTTTATCATTTCCAACAGAAGCCCCAATAGGAAACAACCGTATGGGCTAAAGGGGACCCCAAACGCGGAACATCGCGTTTGAGAACCCAAGCCCATCCTACCTTACTTATCTTTGCGCCATCTTGTTCCCGTTGCGAGATGCATTCTACCTTGTGAGCGGGCGGCAGCAAGCGGATAGCGATGCTTGCATGGGCCGGCGGGGCGGGTATCATAGGCGGAAAAAGGTACCGGGAGTCTATGCAGGCAGGTTCGGAGGCATCACGGAACGACGCAACCCCGACGCACGTGCCGCTTTCGCGGATTCAGCGGCTGATTGCCCAGCGCATGCTGGTCTCGAAGCAAAGCAAGCCGTGCTTTTACCTGGAGACGAGGGCCGATGTGACCGAGCTGATGGGCATGCGGCATACGCTCAGCAAGAGCCTCGGCGTCAAGATCACGAGCAACGCGTTCTTCATTCGCGCGCTGGCTTTGGCGGCCGGGCGGTATCCGCTGATGGTGGGACGGCTCGTCGGGCAGGACCTGGACGAGCCCGGGACCGGGGCGGTCATTCAGATCGCGGATAGCATCAACGTGGGTTTTGCTGTTCACAGCCCGCAGGGTCTGGTCGTACCGGTGATCAAGCACGCCGAGAGCAAGTCGCTGGCGGAAATCGCGGAGGAGGAGAAGCTGCTGACCGCCAAATCGCGCAGCAACAGGCTGACGCTCGAGGAGCTCGAGGGGGAAACGATTGCGCTGAGCAATCTCGGGGCGTACGATATCGACTCGTTCCTGGGAATCGTGCCGCCGCCGACGAGCGTGATTCTGGCGGCGGGCAAGATGGCCGCGACGCTGGTTCCGCACGAGGGCCGCATCGTGGTGCGCAAGCTGGTGAGCCTGTCGCTGGCCGTGGACCACCGAGTCATCCACGGCGAATATGCCGCCCGATTTCTGCGGGACCTCACGGAGTTGTTGCAGGCCCCGGAGCAATTGATTTCGTGAGCCGCATTCACGGAGAGGACCATGGTGCAAGGCAGATTCACGGGCACTTGGCAGAGTCTCCTGCTCTGCCTGGTCGCATCAATATTGGTTGGTGGTGCGCGTGCAGAAAATCGCAGTGTCGCAGTGCTCGACCCGCGGGGTGACATTCATATCCCCATCGGTGTCGCGAACACGCTCGATTCGCTCAAGACCTTCGTCGAGGCCGAGGGCAGCTTCTCGCCGGGCGTTGGCACCTACGGAATTTATTTCTGGCTGTACGACAAGGCTGCCAACCAACTGTTCGCCCCGACGATGAGCGAGACGGTCTGCGAGCACGGCCTGGCGCGAGGCAGCTATCTCATTCCCTGGTCGAAGTGGAAGGCGGGCAGTGTCGAGGTGAAGAGCGAGCTTTGCCACGTGCTGCGGGATTCGCCCGCCGGGCAGGTCCATGTAGTGGCGGCCAGGGTCATATTGAGAAACACGGCCAAGCAGCGAAACACATGGTCATTGTATGCCGCGCTGCGGCCCCTTGGGCCCGCCGGGTCCGATGTTCATGAGTTGAGCGTCAGTGACACGGGTGACATGCTGCTTGTGGATGGCAAAGCGGCATTGATGGCGAAGCATCCGACCAGCGCGGTGGGCGTCGTGGAGACCGATACCATCGGACAATTCGCCATGCGCGGTGCGATGCCGGAGGGCCGGTCGGTGACTTCGAGCGAGGGCAACTGCTCCGGGGCGTTGCGGTTCGACGTCACGCTTGGGGCGGGCGAAAGCAGGGTGCTGCAATTCCTCTGCCCGGTCTTGCCGGGCCGACGGGCCGTGCGGCACCAGTGGGACGGCGTCAGCGAATGGGCGCAGCTCGACTTGGCCGAGCCGAATCCTGATAGCGGCGGCGAGTTGCAGCCTGACCCCGGCCTGCCACATTATCGAGGGCTGGATGTCGACACACTCTTTATCGAGGCCCGCGACTATTGGAAGGCGCTCGTTGGCAACGTCGAGCTGCGGTTGCCTGACGCGCAATGGTCTGAGGCCTTTGCGGCCATCACCGGCCACGCGGCGGTGGCGATGAACGAGGGCGCACCGGACGTGGCGGTGGTCAACTACAACGTCTTCAATCGTGACGGCGTGTACGTGGCGAATATTCTAGAGAAGGCCGGCCGGGCGGACTTGGCGGCCGAGGCCATCGATTATTTCGTCGCCCATCCCTTTAACGGCCGGTCTTATCCGGAAGCTGATAATCCGGGGCAAATCCTCTGGATCATGGGCGAGCACTGGCGCTTCACGCACGACCGCGCGTGGCTGGGGCGGGTCTGGCCCGCGGTGCAGAAACTGGCTGCCCTGATTCGCTACTATCGCACGACGGAGGGGCCGCACTGGGTGCAAATGGACGCGCTTGCCTTTGGAAATGATGTCCCGGCGGACAAGCGTAGAGAGCTGAAGCCGGGTCGATGCGACGGGCACAATCCCGCATATACCGAGGCATTCGATCTGGCCGGGATACGCGCCGCGGCCCTGCTCGCCAAGGCTCTGGATAAGAACGAAGAGGCCGCTCAATACGAGGCGTTCGCGGCGGAGCTTTTCGAGAAGTACGACCGCACCTACGGCTCGAATCTGCCGGACAAATACGGGAGCTATTGCGTGCTCTGGCCGTGCCGGCTGTATCCGTTTGCGGAGAGCAGGGCGTTCAAGCAATTCCGGAGCCTCGGACCGCAGAAGCCGGAAAGCTGGCGCTATTTCCCGCTGGCGCGGGCGCATCAGAGCCTCTTGGCCGGCAATCGCGAGGCGGGCTATCGAACGCTGGAATACCACCTCGATCAGCCGCAGATGCGGGGATGGTACGCGTTCGATGAAGGCGGCAAGAGCGGCTCGGGCGGCTGGGAGCACTTGCGAACGAAATGGAACGGCAGCGTCGCGATGCCCCACGGCTGGGCCGTTGCGGAAGTGCACCTGCTCCTGCGCGATTGTCTCGCCTGTGAAGACGGGGATCAACTCGTGCTGTTCGCCGGGATTCCGGAGAGCTGGTTCACGCACAAAGACGGGCTGACGATCAGGAGCCTGCCGACGCAGTTCGGTGCTCTTGACGTCTTGTGGAAGGTGTCCGGCGACGGCGCGACGCTTCAACTCGGCGGCACAGCCACTCCGCCGGAAGGTTTTGTGCTGTCATTGCCCATGTCGCTGCAACCGAGTGTACGGGTCGGTCAAAAACAAATCGCGAGGATGGAACGAGGTTTCGTATTGCCGGAAGAAACAAAACAGGCACATATTCGCTTTGCTCGTAAGGAGGACAACCAATGAGGAATGGTACGAGAGTCACCCTGTGTCTGAGCGTCACTGTCTTGCTCGGTCTTTCCTGTGTTGCGTTGGCGGCCGAGCCGAAGGTCGAGTTGTTATGGCCGGACGGGGCTCCGGGCGCTAAGGGTGATGCCGAGGGCGACAAGCCGACATTGACGATTTACCTGCCGCCGCAGGAGAAGGCGACGGGGGCGGCCGTGGTGATCTGTCCCGGCGGGGGCTACCAGACGCTGGCGATGGACCACGAAGGACACCAGATCGCGCAGTGGCTGAACTCCTTCGGTGTGGCCGGTTTCATTGTCAAGTACCGCCATCGTAACAGCGGCGCGGGCTACGGCCATCCGGTGCCGCTGCAGGACGCGCAGCGAGCCATCCGCACCGTGCGCAGCCGGGCCAGGGAGTGGGGCGTCGATCCCAATCGCATCGGCGTCCTCGGCTTCTCGGCCGGAGGGCATCTGGCCTCCAGCGCCGCCACGCACTTCAATGAATCCTTCGGCGCGCCGAAGGACAAGATCGACCGCGTGAGCTGCCGGCCCGATTTCGCCGTGCTCATCTATCCGGTGATTGCGTTCGGCGAACCCTTCACGCACACGGGCTCGCAGAAGAACCTGCTCGGGCCCGACCCGGACCAGTCGCTCGTCGAGAAGATGTCGAACGAAAAGCAGGTGACGCCGCAGACGCCGCCGACCTTCCTGCTCCACACGTGGGAAGACACAGCGGTGCCGGCCGAGAACAGCATCTACTTCTATCTGGCGCTGCGCAAGGCCGGAGTGCCCGCGGAGATGCACATCTTCCTCAAGGGCCAGCATGGCTTCGGCCTGGGCCAGAAACTCGGCGCCGTCTCCGCCTGGCCGACCCTCTGCCAGAAATGGATGGAAGAATCCGGATTCCTCAAGAAGCAACCACAATGAGCAATTCTAATGGTTGGGTGCCATGCCTGCGCTTGCGCAGGCATGTGTTCCCCGTTGGATACAGCATGTCCACGCGAGCGTGGACATGGCACCCAGGCGGGGGTTGGAGGTTGAACGAGATGAGAATGTGCTTGATCGTCGCTGCAATGTATCTGGTGTGCGTGGGGACCATATTTGGTGAAACCCAGCCGCAAGCCATAACGACGTTTCATTGCATCGGGTTGTACTGGAGTCCGGACGGTGGTTCTTCGGAGAACCCGTGTCGTGTTCGCTACCGGCCGGCTGGCTCTGAGCAGTGGAAGGAAGCGCTGCCGCTGTGGTTTGACGGGCGCCGGTCGCCGGAGTTGCCGCCGGAGCGCTGTCACGAATACCGAGGCAGCATCGTCAACCTCACACCAGGGACGCGATACGAGGTCGAATTATCTCTGGAGAAGACGAGCCGGCGAGCCTTGGTGCGCGTCTCAACCTGGTCCGAGACCTTTCCCCTTGCAGAGACAGTGATCGTGTCAGACGCGAGTGCGCCACTGGTCATTGGCAAGTCCGGCTCGCCCGGCGGCTATGTTCTTTATACCTGCCCACCGGACAGCAAAACCGCGACGATCGACGTCGCAAACAACCACGCGCAGTGCATCGAGATCCGGGCCTCTTATGTGATCATCCGGGGCCTGACGCTCAAGAACGCCCGGGAGCACGGGATCCGCATCTTCGAGGGCTGCCACGATGTGGTGATCGAGGGCTGCGACATCAGCGGCTGGGGACGGATCGCAGACGACGGCTGGGGCCGCGATCTGGATTCGGCGGTCTACTCGCGGGCGCAGGACCTCGAACGCGTCGTCCTCCAGCGCAACCGCATCCACCATCCGCGCAGCGACTCCAATACCTGGCGGGAGAACCGACCGGGACCGGGCAAACGAGAGTCGTATCACCCCGAGGGTCCGCAGGCCGTCTATTTCGAGAACAGCCGGGGCAACCATGTCATTCGCTACAATACGGTCTGGTCCGACGACGACCACCAGTACAACGATGTCTTTGGCGGCGCATCGAATTTCAGCGTGCGCGGCTTTCCCAATCGCGATTCCGACATTTACGGCAACCTTCTGAGCCACTGCTGGGATGACGCCGTCGAGTCCGAGGGCGCCAACTGCAACGTGCGCATCTGGGGCAACTACACGACCGAGTGTTTCGTGAGCATCGCGTGTGCGAGCACGTCGCTCGGGCCGCTCTACGTGTGGCGAAACATCAGTGCCGTGATGCGCGAGGCGCCGGGCCGGTGGAGCAGCGGGTTCCTCAAGACCAGCGATAAGATGGGCGGCGGCCGAATCTTCGTGTTCCACAACACGATTCTGCAGCCTGCCCGGCCGGGCGAGAGTGGCAGCGAGACGGCCGGCGCGCGGTTGGGCCTCGGCTGGGGCGGTCCGATGGTCAACGTCACCAGCCGCAACAACATCCTGCACGTCACGCGGGATGCGATCCGCAAGCAGGCCGATGACCCGCTCGGCGATTATGATTATGACCTTTTCACCGGCGCGTCCCGCATCCTCGACGGGCGCGAGAAGCACGGGACCAGGGGCGAGCCGATCTACATCGAGGGCAGCGGCATGCGGGAGGGGAGAGGGCAGTTCCAGCTTTCGCCGAAGAGCCCCGGTTATGATGGTGGCGTGCGCCTGCCGAACTTCAACGATGACTATACGGGCAATGGTCCGGACGTCGGAGCCCACGAGGCAGACACACCGCCGATGCAGTTCGGTGCGGATGCCTATCTGGAGCCAAGTCGATAGCCGGACATGTCGACGCTTGGGTAGTACGCTCGCCTTCCCAGTGGCTACGGTTGGGGCGGCTCGGGGTGGCTCACCGGCTCGGTCCAGATCGGTGTGGGGGTATAGCACTGCGGGACCGGCAGATTGACCGGGCGAATCTCAATCGGCGGGGCGGCGGGGGGCGACTCGGCGGGCGGGTCCTTAATCCCGAGGAAGAAGTTCGCGACCTTTCTGTAGTCCTCCGCGCCATTGCAGGTCGGGTCATACTCGAAGATGGTCTGGCCGTAACTGGGGGCCTCGGCCAGCTTGATATTCCGGCGAATGAAGGTCGGCAGGATTTCCGCCTGGGACCAGGCGTTGTTGGCGCCGCGCGCGCTGGTGAGGAACCGCTCGATATCCGCGCGGACCTCGTTCGGCAGGGAGGCCCGGGTATCGTATATGCACAGCAGCACGCCGCTGACCCGCAGGTGTGGATTGATCCGCTTATTGACCAGGTCGATCGTCTGCAGGAGCTTGCCGAATCCCTGCAGGGCCAGAAAGTGCGGCTGCAGCGGAATCAGCACCTCCTGGGCGGCCGCCAGGGCATTGAGCGCGAGCAGTCCCAGGGAAGGGGCACAATCGATCAGGCAGAAGTCGAACTGGTCCTGGCTCGCCTGCATGGCCTCGCGCAGGATGATCTCCCGGCCGACGACGTTGACGAGCTCGGTCTCGGCGCCGACGAGATTGATGTTGGCGGCCAGGAGCCACAGGTTGGGGCGCACGAGCATCAGACTGCTCGCGAAGTCCGCCGATTGGGTCAGCACCTCATAGGCGCCAGTCTCGATCGCCTGGGGCTCGACCCCGAGATGAATGGTCAGATGCGCCTGCGGGTCGAGGTCGATCACGACCACTTTCTGGCCCGCGGCGGCCAGGGCGGCGGCCGCATTGACCGCCGTTGTCGTTTTCCCGACCCCTCCCTTTTGATTCAGGACCGCAATCGTTCTCAATCCGCTCACCTCACTACTGTCCCACTTTCTGGTCCTTGGCCTGGAGCTTCTTCAAGATGGCGTCGAGCACGCCGTTGACGAACGGGCCGGACTTCTCCGTGCTGTATCGCTTGGCCAGCTCGATGGCCTCGTTAATGACCACCTTCGGCGGAATCTCGGGGCAATACTTCAACTGATAGACGCCCAGACGCAGAATGCTCCTGTCGACCGGCGACAGGCGGGAGAACTGCCACCGGATGGTCGAATCCACGATCAACTGGTCGCATTCGGCCACGTGGGCCCACGTGCCGTTTGTCCACTCCCAGGCGAGCCGGCGGATCTGCTCATCACCCTCGGCCTCGCAAAAGAACTCGCCCATCAGACGCGGAAGCAATTCGCCGCCCTGGACATCAAGCTGATAGAGCCCCTGCATGGCGAGCTCTCTGGCCCTTGTTCGTTTGTCCATACATTTTTAACGAATCTGCTCCATAACGTGCGCCATTTCCATGGCGGTTATGGCCGCATCGGCACCCGCGTTGCCCATCTTCGTGCCGGCCCTTTCCATCGCCTGCTCGAGCGTCTCACAGGTCAGCACGCCGAACACCGCCGGCACTCCCGTGTCATAGTTGATCTGTCCGACGCCGCGGACGACCTGCTGGCAGACCGCATCGTAGTGGCCGGTCTGCCCGCGGATGACCGCACCGAGGCACAGGACGGCGACGTATTGGCCGCTTTCGGCGAGCTTCTTGGCCACGATGGTGATCTCACAGGCGCCCGGCACCCAGACGACCCGCATCTGCTCGTCGGCGGCGCCGTGCCGTCGCAGGCAATCGAGCGCGCCTTCGAGCAGCTTCGAGGTGACGAACTCGTTGAACCGGCTGACGACGAGGGCATATTTGCCCTTGCCGGCCGCAATGCGGCCATTGATTTGCTCGACCATAGTCTTGGCTCTCCAAACAACAGATGGCGCACGGTCCGGATACGCCGCACCCGGAGCGCCCGCATCATGGACTGCCGCACTCACATTATAAGACCGCCGGCAATCCGCATCCAGAAAAAGAGCGACCAAGATGCGGCCGGCCCGACGAGATCCGGGGTCCGATCGTGTTAAGCGCAAGCATTATAAGGGTTTAGCGCTCGCATAGCCAGCAGAATCTGCCCGCCGCAAAAACAACCGCCTCCCGCCGCAAAAGCGCTAAGGCCCCGCCGCCCGATGGGCGATAACGTCATCGGGCAACAAACAGACACCAACTTCTGGAGGTAGGCTGGACCTATGCTGTTTGACGGCATGGATTTTGGTCCCTACGACAAGGCCGAGCGGAACGCTCGAAAGGCATACGAGCTGTACGAAGACGGCAAGCTGAGCCAGGCTCTGACCCAACTGGACAAGGCTCTCGAAGTCAACCCGACGAATAGCGCCTGGCACTTCAACCGGGGGCTGACGCTCGACGCGATCAACCGGTTCGAAGAAGCGGTGATCGAATATGAGACCGCCCTGCAATTGAGCCCGGACGACCTCGAAATCCTCAACGCGCTGGCCGTGGACTACACCCGCATGGGGCTGTATGATAAGGCCCTGACCACGTTCGAGTACATTCAGGAGCTGGACCCGAAATTCGAGCCGTGCTACTGCAACCGCATTATCACGTACGCGGAGATGGGCCAGCACGAGATGGCCGAGCAGATGTTCTACCTGGCCCAGCAGATCGATGAAGACTGCGCCCTGTGCTACTACAATATCGGCAACAGCCTTTTCGCCCGCGGGCAGTATAAGAAGGCGGTCCGCTGCTGGCTGCGCACGGCGGAGCTGGAGCCGACCCATCCGGAGATCAATTATCGCATCGCCCAGGCCTATTGGTCCGACGGCGACCCGGTTCGCGCACGCGAACATTTCCTGGCGGAGCTGCGCGTCAATCCCGCGGCCGTGGACACGATCATGGATTTCGCCCTGTTTCTGCTCGAAACGGGCGACCTGGAGTCGGCGAAGGAGAAGTTCCATCGCCTCCTGGAATTCGATCCGGACTTTGCGCCGGCGTTGTTCTACCTGGGGGAGATGGCGCTGGATCAGGGCGACCGCAGCGGCGCCGCCGCGCTGTTCGAGGACGCCTTGCAGAAGGATGCCGATTTGCCGGGGCCGCACTACCGGCTGGCGCAGTGCGCCCTGGTCGGCGCGCAGCCGGCCGAGGCGAAGAGACACCTGCTGGCCGAGTGTGAGAGGGATATTGAGGATGCAAATACTCTTATATCCATCGCCTCGATGTTCCTGACGCTCGGGGACCCGGACCATGCCATGCAATGTCTGCTGCGGGCCGCGGGCCTGGATATGGGCAACGCCGACGCGCACTACTATCTCGGCGTCACGGCGGCGAACAAGGGACAACTGACGGAAGCCGAGCGGTTCTTCGCGCGCGCCCTCGAATTGAATCGGGACCACACCGGCGCGTTGCGGGACTCCGCCTTTACGCATCTGGCCATGGGGCAGGCGGACCAAGCGGCCGAGCGGGTCGCCCGCGCCCGGGCCTTGCTGCCCGACGATGGCGAAGTGCGGACGCTCGACTACAGCATCCGGGTCATTCGAGTCCTCCATCGCCTGGGCCGCATCCTGTCGCACCTGGACCCCCGGAAAATCCTGCCCAGGCGCTTATCCCGCTAATCCGCAGACGGATGCCCTTTCCTCAGGTATATCCTGCCTCAGGTGGGCCCGTTTTTTCTTTGGTCCCGAAGCCGCCGGCGCATATAATACCTTGTCCGAAACAGGTCATGACCTAAGTCCTTTGAGAAACGGGACTTGGCCCAGTGGCGGAACGGCAGACGCTGGGGACTTAAAATCCCCTGCCCGCAAGGGCGTATGGGTTCAAATCCCATCTGGGCCACTGGGTGGTTCGGGTACGCCTCGAATCCTGAGTTCTGAGTCACCAGAGCTTTCTTCGGAGCCGGCTCGAGCTCACGGGTAAGAAGCCGGAACGGGTACAGCCATTTGGAGTTGAACGATGACTCGTAAGGACCTGAGAGTCGTAGATGTGGATAAGCCGAATCTCTACCGGCATATCTTTCCGTACACGGAGTTTCCCAAGGTCGTGTTCGATAGTGAGGTGGTTCCGTGCGAGATTCCGGCAGACATCTGGATCACGGACACGACCTTTCGCGACGGTCAGCAGGCCCGGCCGCCCTACACGCCCCAGCAGATTCTGCGCCTCTACGACCTCCTGCATCAGATCGACGGAGGGACGGGGCTGATTCGCCAGTGCGAGTTCTTCCTCTATTCCGACAAAGACCGCAAAGCCGTGGAGCTGTGCCAGGCGCGCGGCTACCGGTACCCGGAAATCACCGGCTGGATTCGCGCCGTGGCCGCGGATTTCAAGCTCGTCGCCCAGATCGGCCTGCGCGAGACCGGCATCCTGACCTCCGCCAGCGACTACCACGTCTTTCTCAAGCTCGGCAAGACACGGACCCAGGCCTTGAACAGCTATCTCGATATCGTCAAAGCCGCGCTCGATACCGGCGTGCTGCCGCGCTGCCACCTGGAGGACATCACCCGCGCCGACTATGAAGGCTTTGTGCTGCCCTTTGCCGGCGAGCTGCTGAAAGTCTCCGAGCCCTACCAGCAGCCCGTCAAGATTCGTCTCTGCGATACGCTCGGCTTCGGGCTGCCCTGGCCCGGCGTGGCGCTGCCGCGGAGCATCCCCCGACTCATTCACGGCTTGCGCAAGATCGGTGTGCCGCCGGCCCAGTTGGAGTGGCACGGGCACAACGACCTCCACAAGGTCCTCGTCAACGCCACGACGGCGTGGCTCTACGGGTGCAGCGCCGTCAATGCGGCCATTTTCGGCTGCGGCGAGCGGACGGGCAACTCGCCCCTTGAGGCCCTGGTCGTCGAGCACGCCCAGTTGAAGGGCATGGTCCCCGGGGTCAACTACGCGGCGATCACCGAGCTGGCGGACTACGCCCGCAAAGAGCTGGGCTTCGAGATTCCGCCGAATTATCCGCTGGTCGGCCGGGATTTCAACGTGACCCGGGCGGGCATTCACGCCGACGGTCTGCTCAAGAACGAGGAGATTTACAACTGCTTTGATACGCTCAAGCTGCTGAACCGCCCCGTGGGTGTCGCCATTGCGGATAAGACGGGAGCGGCCGGGATCAAGCACTGGGTGGAGACCCGCTACGATATCCAGATTCCCAAGCATGATCCCCGCATCATGATGATTAAGGACCGGATCGACGCGGAGTACGCGGCCGACCGGATCTCGGCGATTTCCGACGAGGAGATGCATCAATGGGTGCGGGAAGCCTTCGGGGCCCGCGTGCCGCCGTTGAGATCGATGTGATGCCTCAGGATGTCATCCGAGCCGTGCTGTTTGACCTCGGCGACACGATTCTGAATTTCGGCCGGGTCAACACGACAAAGGCCTTTCTCGAAGGCGCGCGAGCTTCCTACGCGTTCCTGAAGCAGCACAGCCGCTATCGGGGCCTTTTTGCCTGGTACTTCCTCCGTAACCTCGTGCGCCTGCGCGCCAAATACGTGCTCTCCAATATTCTGCAGCGGGATTTCAATTCCCTGGAGATGCTCCGGGCGGTCGGCGCCCGTAAGGGGGTGGAGCTGTCGCCCGAGCAGTGGGAGCAATTCGCCTGGTTGTGGTATGAGCCGCTCGCCCGCTGCGCGCAGGTCGAGCCCGACCTGCCTGAGACCCTCGGGGCCCTGAAACGCATGGGTCTGAAGCTCGGTATCGTGTCCAACACGTTCGTGAATCGCGCCTCGCTGGAAAGGCACCTGCGTGCGCTCGGCCTGCTGGATTTTTTTCCCGTGCAGCTTTATTCCTACGAGTTCCATTTCCGCAAGCCCAGCGTGGAAATCTTCCGCGTCGCCGCCGAAAAAATCGGCGAAGCGGCGCCGAACATTCTGTTCGTCGGCGACCGGATCGACAACGACATCAAGCCTGCCCTGCAAAGCGGCATGCACGCCGCTCTGAAAGAGGCCCGCACCAACCAGGGAAAAAAGGCGCCGCCCGGCGCGTACCGGATCGACCATCTGGCCGAGCTGCCGGGTCTCATCGAGAAGATGAACGCCGAGGCGGCACACCTCCGCTTGACGCAGGGATAAGATGGGGCCGGCGCCGGATAAACCTGATTGACATTCGGCATCCGGTTTCTTACTATCACATCCCGTCCGGAGAACCAGGGAAAGACCTTGTTGGTAAGGAGCAAGAGTTCTGCAAAATGGAGATCAGGCTTACTTGAGGAAGGAAAAATCGTCTTTGTGATTTTTCCTTCCGAAACGGTAAGGGCTTGATGCATAACCCGTTCGGCGGATTATTCAAGGAAATCCCCAAGCTGATTTCCTTGAATAATATAAGCCTAATCTCCATTTTGCAGAAGTTCAGTAAGGAGAACAGGGATGGCAGCTACGAAGACGATCGACGTGACCGACGAGAGCTTCCCGAGCGAAGTTTTGGAGTCGGATATTCCGGTATTGGTGGATTACTGGGCGGCGTGGTGCGGCCCGTGCCGCATGGCCGCCCCGGTGCTGGAGAAAATCGCCGAGGAGTACGATGGGCGGCTCAAGGTCTGCCGGGTCAATGTGGATGAGAATCGTGAGGTCGCGAGCCAGTACCGCATTATGAGCATCCCCACGATCCTCCTCTTCAAAAACGGCGAGCTGGTGGACCAGATCACGGGCGTGACGCCGAATTTCGAGCGGGACTTGAAGCGGAAAATCGACCCGCACCTGGATTGATGGCAGGTCCTGTGGGACCGCCAGGACCTATCCTCGGAGAGCGATATGCCTGATAGTCATTACGATGTCATTATCGTCGGGGCCGGCCCGGCCGGCCTGGGAGCCGCCCTCTACGCGGCCCGCGACCGCTTCAAGACCCTCGTGCTGGAGAAAATGATCCCGGGCGGTCAGATCTACAACACCGACCGGATCGAGAATTATCCCGGCATCGTGCGGATCGACGGCCCGACCCTGATCGAGCAGATGCAAACGCAGGTCGAGAGCTTCGGGGCCGAGATCCGGACGGGCAGTGAAGTGACGCGCCTGGAGCCGCTCACTGATGGTCACATCGCGGTTTGCTGCGACAAGGACCGACACATCGGGCGGGCCGTGATTCTGGCGCCGGGAAGCTATTTTCGCAAGCTGGGCGTCCCCAGCGAGGACGAGTTCCGCAACGCCGGAGCGGGCGTGAGCTACTGCGGCACGTGCGACGCCCCGTTCTTTCGGGACAAGGATGTCGTCGCGATCGGGGGCGGCAACACGGCCATCGAGGAGACGCTCCATCTGGCCAAGTATGTCAAGAAGGTGTTGCTCGTCCATCGCCGAGGCGAGTACCGCGCCGACCGGATCCTGGTGGAGGAGCTGTTGGCCAAAGCCCACGAGCCGGGCAGCAATCTGGTCATCAAATACCACACGGTCGTCACCGCCATCCAGGGCGAGGGCCGAGTCCAATCCGTCAAATTGAAAGATGTCAAGACGGGCCGGGAAGAAGATTATCCCTGCGAGGGCGTTTTCATCTTCGTCGGCATGGTACCCAACACGGGTTTCCTCAGGGGCATCGTCGATCTGACGGACATGGGCTTTATCTCCTGTGACTCCGGGTATCTGCGGACCCGCATTCCGGGCGTTTTTGCGGCCGGGGATTGCCGGCTGGGGGCGGCCATGCAGCTCGCCACGGCGATTGCCGATGGCGTCACCGCCGCCCTGATGATTCGGGTGTATTTCCGCGATCCGAGCTGGTGGCAAAAGCCGGTCAGCGACGCCTGCCAGCCCCTGGGCTGGTGAGCCATCAGTTGTCCCTGACGGAGGAAGCGACGAAAAAAATTTCACTGGATGGCCTGATTATCCGACCAAAGCGTTGCAGAACGCCGCCGCTTTTGGTAAGAAAGTACCTCAAAGAAGTCGTCGCGCCTCGACTAAACTTCCGAGTGTGTGGTGCCGATACTCTTTTCGAGTATGAGTGTTGCTGCAAAAAGGCATCGCAGTGCAGAGATTCGTTACAGGCTTCTCCGAATCGTAATGGGGGCAGGAGCCTGCAGGGCCGTCTTGAATCGAGACGATTCGCCTCAAGTCCGGCGCGATGGGATGTCCTTGTTTGTTCCATGGATGGTCAGGACGCAGCAACGGTAGAGGTAGTACGTTATGTCCGATGTATTTGACCGTCACGTGAGCCGACGCCAGTTCCTTTCGTTCGGATTGGCCGTCGCGGGCGGCGTGATCACACTGAGGCCGCGCCGGGCTTTGAGCGCCGAGCCCATGGTCCCCAGGAAGGCCACGCGCTGGGCCTTTCTGTCGGATATTCACATCGCTTCGACTCCGAAGAACCACTTCCACGGCCATTACCCGTATCGGAACTTGCAAAAGGCTCTGGAGCAGGTGACCGGCGATCTGCCGGACGGCGTCGTCATCACGGGCGACCTGGCGCGGTGGAAGGGAGGCATCGCGGCGTATGACAACGTCCAGACAATGCTGGCGCCGGTGGCCGCGAAACGACCGGTCCATCTGGGCCTGGGCAATCACGACAACCGCGACGATTTCCTGTCTGCGTTCGGGGTTCGCGACGAGAACGGTGTCAGGAACAAGCACATCGTCACGGCCAACGTCGGCCCGGTCCGCATGATCATTCTCGATTCGCTTCTGTATACCAACGTCTATGGCGGCATGATCGGTAAGAACCAGCGCATCTGGCTGGACACCTACCTCCGGTTGTGCGACGATACGCCCACGGTTCTCTTCCTCCATCACGCGCCCCGGGCCGACCTGCTGGACGCCGGCCGACTGCTCGAAATCGCCGCCCCCGCCAAGAAGGTCAAGGCCATCGTGTACGGGCATTCCCACAAGTACGACTACCGGGAATACGAAGGAATTCACTTAGTCAACCTTCCCGCGACCGGGTACAATTTCACCAATGCCCAGCCAGTGGGCTGGGTCGAGGCCCGGCTGACGGGCGAAGGCGGTGAGTTCACCCTGCACGCCGTTGGCGGCAGCCGCAAGTACGACGGTCATACCGTAGCGCTTCCGTGGCGCGCGTAACGACCGGTGGCGTCCGTCGCACCCAGGCAGAGGTTTATGTCGCGCCTGCGGGTCGCCGCGCGTCGCTCGCTCCGCTTGCGCCCGCCGCGTATGGACCCACCTAAGAAATCTCTGATTTTGGTCTGGACAATGGGGAGAGGTTCACTCTTTCGCCCCGTCGCCCGGCCAGAAGGTTCCTGACCACTCCTGCCGCAGCCCGCGCTGGGCGGATTCTCGTGCTGATTCCTTTGCCTCGACCGATGTGGTGTGTTAGCATCTTGGCATCAGGCGAAGGAGAATCGGATGTTGGGAGTGCCCAAGACATTAGGTCGTGACGACGTGAAGACGACAATGATCTAACCCACGTTCTCAATCGCGGGCCTTCGGGCTTTCGCAGCCCGGCGGACCGGCTTTGACAAGGGGTTTTTATGCTGATCCGCATAACGTGCATGGATAGATCGCTGGACCGGTAGCAAATCGTTGAAGGAGCATCTTTTATCACGCCTTCGGCAAGAAATCCGAAGGTATCTTATACGGGCAGAAACGAGGGACTCCGCATCCTACGCCGGTCAGTCTACTCACTGTTCGGTGGACCATATGAACAAACGCAAGTCGGCTCTATTGGACGAGTGTTGTGGCTTCTATGACGGCGTTCGAGGTGTTCTATTCCTGGACGCCGCGGACAAATCACACCATTTCGCTACGGATATCCATGAAGGCACGCACCGGTGGCTTGGCGAAAACACCGTTATGGGTAGTGTCTTTCGATTCTTTGCTCTTGCAAGGGAACGCGCACAGGCCCAACTAACCCAACCGATATTGGCAGAACTCGATTCGCTTCTCAGGAAACTCACCCAGACGAGTTTCCTCCCCCACGAAGTGGCTGCGACGTACCTCGCTGTCTTAGCCTGCCGTCGCTTTCAACCAGAAAACCTCGCCTCAGTTCTCGCCGGATTGCCTGAGTCCTATGAGCAAATGCTCAAATTGGGGACTCTCGCCTTCGGACCCATTGATGCCAAGTTGTCTGAGGAGGAGATGAATCTACTTCCGGCAGTAGTGAGGCATGTTGCTATGGCCGCGATGTCCCCTCCGTCAGATGTTGTTCCGGTCGCAGTGAGCCTTCGCGACCTCTCGCCTTTCATCACGCTGGCCGACACGCATTCCGCAAATGAGCGGTTTGTCCGCATACTGCGGGAATGCGAACCGTTGGGGGTTCCCGGTCTTGTCTCAGATGCAGTACGTTTCGGCATAGAGAACCCAGATTCCGTTTTGCAGAGCGAGTATGATGCTCACGCCGGGATTGAGTACTCCCCTTTTCTACGTTTCATTCTTGACCAAGTTGAACACTGCTGCCCCGGACTCGTTGTCGCCAAGCAACGAAGACCTATCGAAGCATGGGCGCACCAGTTCTTCTCCGTGCTGAGACGGTCTCTCCAAGACGAGGGGTCAACGGCACTCGATGAAGTCCAGATGGAGGATCCTACTCCTGAGACAGACTGGGTGGGCAGCTACATGAGCCAAGAGATGTCCTTAACGCTTCCCTGGAGTCGAGAACCAGTCCCGGTCTTTGACACCACAGTCACTCATGTGGAGCATTTCGCTGCCAAGCCTGAACTGCTTGACGAAATCGCGGGAATGATCCCCGCGAGTGAGTTTGTACTTCACGCCTACATTGCGTCGCTGTCTCCGGATTCACAGTTGGCGCAGGATATGGGACTTCGCGTTAGCGGTTGCCTCTTGCTCGGTGACCTCCATGGGGGGCCAGACAGTCTCCCGCCCTTCATGACGGCTATAGGACTTGACCGCCTTCGCGCCTTCATACCGAGAATCCCCCATGGTCAGCTTGTGCTACGCAGTAGTGTCGGGTCTTATGAGGAGCTTAGAGGTACTCTTGCAGAATATACAGGGGCTTGTCACATGTACGTGAGTGTGCCTGACAGCAAGACGGAATCGCTTATGGCCTTTCTGGTCTCACAGCCTCCGTCATACGTCTTCCTGATTGGGATGAAGCGAATCGCGGAAGTGCCCGACTTCTTGGTGCAGTTCGTCCCCACGCAGAACGAGGTTTTCATCGCTCCTACCACACAGGTGCGCATGCAATGGATTGCCGGACGACTACAGAAACATCCGCATCACGTTCTTCTAAATGACCGCAATGACATAGTTAAGAGGGGCATAGACTTGGACGAACTGACGTCGGTAATTGTGGTACTCACAGCTGGGCTATTCCCAAGAACCGAACAAAGCGGTTGACTCGTACGGTGAACCCGCGGCGGGTTCACCGCTGGTCACCGCGCGCGTTAGGTGTCGCACCGAATCGAACGAGCAATGATTGCGCCAAAGGTCTTCATTAGCTATAGCCATGACAGTGCTGATCATTCTGACGGAGTGTTGGGGTTTGCGAACCGCCTCCGCGCGGATGGCATCGACGCCACGATCGACCAAAACGTGACGCCCCCACCAGAAGGCTGGCCGTTTTGGATGGAACGCAGCCTTGCGGATTCCGACTTCGTTTTGATGGTGTGCTCCGAACTTTACGGGCGACGCGCCACTGAGCCCGAGGGATCTGAGTCTGATCGAGGCGTCAAATTTGAAGGCAGTCTCCCATATCAGTACTTGTACAGCGATCCACGTGCAAAGAATCGCTTTATTCCCGTTCTCCTCGAACGTAGCGACGCCAAGTTCATTCCACCTATTGTCGCCGATTTGGCGTACTACGTCGTCGATACAGATGAAGGCTACTATTCGCTCTATCGACATCTGACTGGCCAGCCGGAGTTGGTAAAGCCTACGCTTGGCGAAATTGCCACACTCCCGGCTCGCGAGGAAATTGACTTGCACGGAATTACCGTATTCCTGTGCCATTCGTCAAAGGACAAGCCAACTGTGCGAGAGCTTTACCGTAAGCTCGCTCTGAACGGTGCTCAGCCGTGGCTGGATGAAGAAGACCTGTTGCCGGGGCAAGAGTGGGAAGTCGAGATACCCAAGGCGGTACGCAAGGCCGATGCTGTTGTTGTGTGTCTTTCGGCGAACGCCGTGAACAACGCTGGCTATTTTCACAAAGAGATCGTTTTTGCGTTGGATGCATTGGACAGGCAACCCGAAGCCTCGATTTATTTGATTCCGGTCAAGATTGGCGAATGTGAAGTCCCAGAGCGTCTAAAGCATCTTCACTACGTCAACATCACTGACAACAAGGGCTACGAAAAGCTGGTGCGGTCACTGCGTGCTCGGGCTAGGCAGCTGCGGCTAAGTAGATGGCCCAAAGTTTTCACATGAATGATTCTCTTCGCGTGTATGATGGGGTACATGCGAAGAGCGAAGAGTCCCTCAGAACGCGGTTTCGATCGATATGATAAACGCCGTCTTATGCGTGCCTTGCAGGAGGCCG
>Ga0315281_10004766_pt1 | contig 19624 bp, 21 predicted proteins | sample YL17G07_0_MG_FD_204540 | JGI IMG/M metagenome (GOLD analysis project Ga0315281, IMG submission 204540) | Sediment microbial communities from Yellowstone Lake, YNP, Wyoming, USA - YL17G07_0 | ecosystem: Environmental > Aquatic > Freshwater > Lake > Sediment | place: USA: Wyoming | collected... | reverse complement strand
CCCAGAAGGCCAATCTTGACCTGAGGCCTCTTGCCGTATTTGAAATGCTGGTTTTCTGGAATAAGCAATTTTCTCCAAGGCTGGCGCGTTCCTTGAGGTATTTTCAGAATTTAGATTTAAAGGTAATAGCCGTTTTGATACTGATAATAACCCTGATAATTCTCTATATTATTCAACGCCGCAGGAGTTTATCCAGATTCAATATTGTTTACAGCATTGCCACCACCGGTTTTTTCGGGATGCTGGTAAATCTGATTTTAATTTTTAGCTTTCAGGTATTTTATGGATACTTATATCATCAGCTAGGCTTATTAATCAGTATTTTTATGGCAGGCATTGCCTTAGGCAGCATTTATATTACCCGCCACCTGGAGAATATTCAGCAGGACTCCAAATTATTTATAAAATTAGAGCTGGCGATAATTATATTTACTTATCTGTTGGCGCTGGGCATAACCAAGTTATCCGGCTCCTTGCGTTATTCTTTTCTAATTTTTATCGGCCTATTTTTTATCTCGGGAGTTCTGATGGGCTTAGAATTTCCTTTAGCCAGTAAAATATACCTCAAGAACAAACAAGAGATTGGCCAAACCGCGGGCCTGCTTTATTGCGCTGACCTTATCGGCGGTTGGCTGGCAGGCCTATGCGCGGGGATTATCTTTTTACCGATTTTAGGCCTCTTTAATGCCTGCATAGTCATCGTCATGCTTAAATTAAGCAGTTTAATCTTGTTAATAGTGACAAAAGAGCTCTAAAAAAGTCTTTCTTTATGATTACGCAGATTATCCCGCACCAACATAAAATACATACAGCGGGATCCCGCCTTGCGGGAAAAGGCAGATTACACAGATTAAAGCTCCAACGAGGAAATCTGTGTAATCTAAAATAATCTGTGTAATCAGAGGTCTCTGACATAGTTTTAGGTAGCTTTTCAGAGACCTCGACAAAACCTTTGACAAGGAGGGTAATTTAATATATATTAAGGCAAATTGACCAGCATTACACCGCGTAGGTGTACAGAGGGTAAAGGTAGGGGGGGGTTATAACTTATGGGTAAAATGACGATAAAGGATATTGACCTAAAAAATAAAAAGGTGTTGCTGCGGGCGGATTTTAATGTGCCGCAGGATGCTAATTTAAACATTACTGATGATACGCGCATCAGGGCAACGTTGCCGACCATAAAATATATATTACAAAACGGGGCTAAAAAACTTATATTAATGAGCCATTTGGGCCGGCCTGATGGTAAAAGGCTCGATAAATACAGCCTTAAGCCCGTGGCTTTAAGATTAAAAGAGTTGCTAAAAGAAGAGGTAAGGTTTCTCGATGATTGTATCGGTGATAATGTCAAAAAAGAGATTGAAATAGCCAAAGAGAGGGTTGTATTATTAGAAAATTTAAGATTCCATGCCGAAGAAGAGGCCAATGATGCTAATTTTGCTAAAGAGTTGGCCAGTTTAGCGGATATATTTGTTAATGATGCCTTTGGTACAGCCCACCGCGCCCATGCATCCACAGAAGGGGTGACCCACTATCTTAAATCTGCAGCTGGATTTCTTTTGGATAAAGAGATTCAATATTTAGGTAATACGGTACAAAACCCACAGAGGCCGTTTATGGTGATTTTAGGAGGAGCAAAGGTTTCCGATAAAATCGGGGTGATTGAGAATTTGCTTCCTAAATGCGATGCAATTTTGATTGGCGGGGGGATGGCTTATACATTTTTAAAGGCAGAAGGCAAGTCTATCGGCAATTCCAAATTAGAGAAAGACAAATTAGATTTAGCCAAATCTATTCTTACGAAAGCCAAAACCTTAAAGAGAGAAATTTTATTACCCATAGACCACGTGGTAGTAGATAATATCGCCGCTGATGCTAAAACAGAAATTGTCGGTGAAAATATACCCGGAGAAAAGATTGCGGTGGATATTGGGCCTAAGACCATCGCATTATTTGAAGGAAAATTAAAATCTGCAAAAACCATTGTTTGGAATGGGCCTTTAGGAATATTTGAGATGGATGTCTTTAGTAAAGGAACTCAAGAAATCGCAAAGTTTATTGGTACACTGGCTGCTACCACGATTATTGGCGGAGGCGATACTGCCGCAGCCATAGCTAAATTCCAATTAGAAGATAAGATGACCCATATTTCTACCGGCGGTGGAGCAAGCTTAGAGTTTTTAGAGGGGAAAGTATTACCTGGAATAGCCGCTTTGACAGATAAGAATTGATAAAGCGTATCCCTCGCCTAATCGCTTGTCAATTTCTTGCGAAATTGACTACGCAGGCTTCGGGATAAATTCCTGCCTGCCGGCAGGCAGGCGTAGACGCTTCGCTATAACTTACGTCGCTACGAGCAAAGCGAGCGCTCCGTAAGTTATCTGCTCATTTATGAGAAAGACCATTATTGCCGGAAATTGGAAGATGTATAAGACCATTACTGAGGCCATAGAGCTGGCCAATGGTTTAAAAAGAGAGCTCTTTAATTTAGAGAGCGATATAGATATTGTGATCTGTCCGCCTTTTACGGTCCTAAGCGAGGTTGGGGAAGTAATTGCAGATTCCAATATTCAGTTAGGAGCTCAGGATACCTTCTGGCAGGATGAAGGCGCCTTTACCGGAGAAGTTTCACCCTCGATGCTTAAGGATGCAGGGGTTGAATTTGTCATTATCGGGCATTCTGAACGCCGGCAGTATTTTGGAGAAACTAATGATTCAGTAAACAAAAAAATCAAGGCAGTGATACAAACCGGGCTTACGCCTATTGTTTGTGTTGGTGAAACCTCCAGAGAGAGAGAGAGCGGCAAGACCTTTGGAGTCTTAGATGACCAGCTGCATTATGGCCTTGAGGATATAGATGAACAAGATATATTGAAGGCAGTGATTGCCTATGAGCCGGTCTGGGCAATTGGTACGGGAAAGACCGCTACTTCCCAACAGGCACAGGAGGCACAAAAATACATTCGCGATTTATTAATTAAGATGTATAATAAAGATACAGCTAGTGAGGTCAGGATTCAGTATGGCGGGAGCGTGAAACCGGAAAATATCAGTGAGCTGATTAATCAGCCGGATGTTGATGGTGCTTTGGTGGGAGGGGCAAGCCTTAAGATAGAATCTTTTACTGAAATTTGCAGGCGGGCAAGGGGAGTGAAAAAATGATAGGTTTAATTATTGCTCTACATGTGATTATCTGTGTTTTATTAATCGGTATAATTCTGGTTCAGGCCGGACGTGGCGGAGGTTTAGTGGAAAATTTATCCAGCGTAGAATCAATGTTTGGGACAAAGACGAACGCATTTCTTACGCGTACTACCACGACTTTGTCTGTCCTGTTCTTTATTACCTGTGTGAGTTTAGCCTTTTTATCCGCAAGACAGAGTAGGTCTTTATTGCAGGATGTCAAAACCGAACCGGCGAAACAAGTTAGTACCGAGACACCTAAGCCAGAAGAAAAAACGCCGGCAGTACAGGCACAAACACCTAAAGCAGAGGCCGCACCGAGCGCTGTAGAACCGAAGAAAACCGAGGAGGTTCCTAAGACTGAATAGTTTAAGGGTCAAGGGTAAAGGGTTACGGGTTAAGATGAAGCTATCGATTCTTTCGGTAGCTTTTTTATTTTTAGGATTTAGTCAAGGTTTAGCCCAGGATTATGGCGATGCTATTGTAACCGGCTCTATTGCGGATGCGCGTACCCTGGTACCAATTCTGGCTTCGGATAGCGCATCTAGTGAGGCCTGCGGGATGATTTTTAATGGTTTAGTCAAATACGATAAGGATATAAATCTAGTGGGAGACTTAGCCGATAATTGGGAGATAAAGGAGGAAGGCCTGGTAATCGTCTTTCATTTAAGAAGAAATGTATTTTGGCAGGACGGCCATCCTTTTGGTGCCCGCGATGTAGAATTTACCTACAAAAAACTTATTGACCCTAATGTAAAGACTCCTTACAGCGGAGATTTTGAAAGAATAAAATCATTAGAGGTTATCGATGATTACACGATTAAGGTTACCTATAAAGAACCCTTTGCGCCCGGGTTAGCGAGCTGGGGCATGTCGATAATACCTAAGCATATATTAGAAAAAGAGGATTTAAATAATACTAAATTTTCCCGACGTCCTATCGGCACAGGCCCTTATAAATTCAAGTCCTGGAAGACACAGGAAAAAATTGAGTTAGTTGCAAACCCCAATTATTTTCAACATCGGCCCTATATTGACCGCTATATCTATCGGGTAATACCCGATGAATCTACCATATTTTTAGAGCTACAGACTCAAGGCTTAGATTCTGCCGGCCTATCGCCTTTGCAGTATACCCGGCAGACAGGCACTGCGTTTTTTAAGAAAAATTATCGAAAATTCCGATTACCTAGTTTTGGTTATACCTATTTGGGTTATAATTTAAATAACCCTAAGTTTAAAGATAGGCGGGTAAGACAGGCTTTAAATTATGCAGTGGATAAAGAAGAAATTATTAAGATGGCGCTTTTGGGCCTGGGAAGGGTGGCCAGTGGCCCATTTATTCCGGAATCCTGGGCCTACAATAAAAATGTTGTGCCCGTACCTTTTGATCCCATAAGGGCAAAAGAGTTACTCGGGCAGGCAGGCTGGCAGGATACCAATGGCGATGGTTGGTTAGATAAAGATGGAGAGATTTTTGAATTTACCATTATCACTAATCAGGGTAACGAAGAGCGCGCTAAAGTTGCGCAGATTATGCAAAGACGCTTGAAAGATATCGGTATAAAGGTAAAAATTAAGATTATAGAATGGAGCGTGTTTTTAACCGAATTTATTGATAAGAGAAATTTCCAGGCCGTGCTTTTGGGTTGGGCATTAGGCCGTGAACCGGATAATTATGATATCTGGCATTCTTCTAAGACCAAGGAAGGCGAATTTAATTTTATCGGTTATAAAAATGAAGAAGTGGATAGGCTATTGATTGAGGCGCGTTGCACATTTGATCAGGGGAAAAGGTCGGCTTATTATCAGAGAATTCAGGAGATACTTTATAGAGAACAGCCCTATATGTTTCTTTATGTTCCTGACGGCTTATCAGTTTTACATAACCGATTCCAGGGTATAAAGCCAGCGCCTATTGGCATTGGATATAATTTTATAGATTGGTGGGTACCAAGGTCACAGCAAAAATATAACAGGTTAACCCAAAACTAAAAAGAGAGCTCTGGAAAATGTGTTTTTATGATTACACAGATTATAAAGGCAGATTACACAGATTAAAACTTAGACGATAAAATCTGTGTAATCTTTTTAAATCTGTGTAATCAGAGGGCTCTGATATAGTTTTTAAGAGTTTTTCAGAGACCTCAAAAAAAGAATAGACAAAGACGAGGAGGTAATAGATGAGGTGGCGGATTTTTTTGCTTTGTTTTTTGCTTTCAGTTTTAGTGGGGTGTGAGAAGTTTAATTTGCTCAAACTCATCAGGGGCACCAAAAATGAAACAAGTTTGCCTTCTCAGGTAACCACCGTGAAGGGCACGGTTATTGCCAAGGTAAATAATATGCCCCTCACCTTAGAAGATTTAAATCAAGAGATAGAAGCCTATAATTCAATGGTTTCTTTGGACAGGCCGGAGTTAAAAATTAGTACCCGTGAACAGAAGATAAAATATTTAAAAGATGAAATGGTGCGCCGCGCCCTTATGTATCAAGAGGCATTAAATCGCGGCCTAGATAGAGACGAAGAGGTATTGAGTGCCTTGGAGAAGAATAAAAGGGATATTTTAGTGCTGGAATTAGTGAAGAAGGAGACCGAAAAAGCAGAGACAAGCTCTGCGGAGATAGAGGAATATTACAATACTTATAAAGAACAATTGAAAGAACCCGAAAAAAGACAGATTCGCGAGATTGTGCTTTCTACCGAACAAGAGGCAAGTGAGGTGTACATCCAGCTTCTTCAGGGTGCGGATTTCGCTACCTTAGCTAAAGAGAGGTCTAAGGCTTTAAGTGGTAAAGACGGCGGAGATTTGGGTTTTATTGAAAAAGGTAAGAAATCCGCGCAGTTCGATGCTGTAGCTTTCTCAGATACCTTAGAGGCGGGTAAGCTCAGCAATATCTTCAAAGGACCGGACGGCTATTATATCTTAAAGTTAGAGGCCAAGAAGGGCGGTAAACAAAAGACACTCACAGAAATGTGGGATGATATCAAGCGCGGGCTGACCTTCCTTAAACAACAACAGAAGATTGAGGATTTAGTGGGTAAACTTTCCCGCGACCCACGCTTCAAAATAGATCTTTATGAAGGAGAAATAAAGTAGTGCCAAAACAACGGATTATTATAATTATTGGGATTGTTCTGGCTGTACTTGCGGTAGTACTGGTTAAGTTCTACTTAGACCAGCAGGGTGACCTTGCGAGAAGAGAAGCCGAAGATAAACTACGGAGAACGCAAGAAAATCAAACGCCTGTGTTGGTAGCTAAGAAAGATATTCTTCCCAATTCAATTATTGAACCAGATAGTTTCGATGTGGGTCTTGTCCCCAATCAATACGTAGCGCCTGGGGCAATTACATCTTTAGTTCAGATCGCCGGCATGATCACCACCGCGCCTATTCCTAAAGGCGAACAAATCACAAGGAGCAAGTTAGCATATCCTAAACAGGCAGGAGGTTTAGCCGGCGTTACTCCCATAGGCAAAAGAGCGATTACCATCTCGGTGGACAATATTGCTTCTTTAGCCGGAATGATTAAGCCCGGAGATTTTGTAGATGTGATTGTGATGATTCCCGTACCGGTTCAAGGCCCTGATGGAAAACAGGTAATGGACGCAAGAATAATCCCGTTATTTCAGAACGTATCGGTTCTGGCAGTAGGCCAAGATACTGGTGGCGTAGTTCAACCAGGAAGCCGTTACGATAAAGAAGGACAAGGAGAGTCTTCGCCGCTAATCACCTTGGCGCTTACTCCTCAGGAGGCAAATCTTATTGCCTTTGTCCAAGAGCAAGGGAAAATCCGATTGGTGATGCGCAATCCTGCGGATGCGGCGACAGAACTGCCGCAGACCACGGGTTGGGAGGCTTTACTTCCATACTTGAGGCCCCAACAGATGCCTCAAGAACCTACAGAACTACAACCTAGTGCCTATGTCGAGATTTATCGGGGCCTAAATAAAGAAAAGGTACCTTTGTCTAAATAAACTAAGTATCAGAGGACAAAAAATGAAAAAGATTTTTTTAGTTACTTGCTTAGTAATTATCAGTAGCGTTATCCTGCCGCTTAAAAATTATGCCCTGGATGAGCTAAGAGAAGAGGTTAAGCTCTATGTCGGCGAACCAAAGATTCTTTCCGTAAGTAATCCCACCCGCATTGCTGTCGGTAATCCCAGCATAGCGGATGTTGCGCAGGTCACAAAAAGTGAAATAACCTTAATCCCAAAAGCTCCTGGCACAACTACTCTGGTGATTTGGGACAATTTCGGCGAGCAGTCTTATAAGATAAAGGTGCTTACCGAGCATATGCAGGAGATTAAGCACCGCGTGGATAGTCTGTTGGGCACACTCGGTCTCCCTGAGGTCTATACTCAGACAGCAGAGGAAGAAGGTAAGGTTATTCTCTTAGGCAGAGTTAAGACTCCTCAGGACAGAGAGAGAATTAGTACTGCCCTCGGAGCATTGAAGGATAAGATAGTAGACCTTATTTTAGTCAAAGAGGAAGAAGCAGTAATAGAAATTGACGTGCAGGTATTAGAATTAAATAAAGATGCGACAACTAACTTGGGGCTTGCCTGGCCTAGCTCTTTTGTAGTTGCTTCGGATGCCGATGCTGACGGGGCAACGTGGGCGTTAGATGTCTCAGAGAGTTCGCCCGCAGTTACTCGCTGGCCAAATTTCTTTAAAATTACCCAATGGAGTCGCACAAACTTTTATTGGAAATTAGATGCCTTGGTGATGGAGGGCAAGGCACGCATTCTTTCTCGGCCACGGCTGGCTTGTCAGAGTGGTAAAGAAGCAGAGTTAATGGTGGGCGGAGAAAAACCTATATTTGCTACTTATACCTCTGAAACCGGCACTGGCGCAACCGTAGAATATAAGGAATACGGGATAAAATTAAAAATAAAACCTACCGTAACCGAAGAGAAACGGATTAAATTAGCGTTAAATGTGGAAGTAAGCGAGATAGAGACACCGGAAAGCCTTGGCACTTTGGCTAGGGCCTACCCCTTGAAGAAACGCAATGCCTCGACAGAACTTTTCTTAAATGATGGCCAGACCTTAGCCATCGGCGGCCTGATGAAACAGAAAAGAGAAGAGGATCTGCAAAAAGTCCCCGGTTTGGGGGATATACCTATCCTAGGATTCTTTTTTAGAAAAAAGACTACTAAAATGGGGGGTGGCACAGGAGAAAGAGGCGACACCGAGTTGTTTATCGCCCTTACCCCTACCATTGTTACCGATAAAGAAGAGAAGGCGGCAAGACCAAAAAAAAAGATAAAATCTAAGCTTGCCGTCGGAATAGGCCCTTCTCAGCAAGGGATTACTTCTGAATCGGAACCCGTGCAGAAGTATGCTAGTGTAGTTCAAACACGCATCCTGGATAATTTAACTTACCCTAATTCCGCTAAAGAAGCAGGTTTCCAGGGAGCAGTAAAATTGGGCCTGCGGATTTCTTATTCAGGTGAACTTTTAGATGTTTCAGTTAAGTCCTCCTCTGGTTATAAGATTTTAGATGATAATGCAGTTAGTGTGGCCCAGGGGATTGCTTCCTATCCGCCTTTCCCTTCCTCTATAGACCAAAAGGAACTCTCAATAGAGATACCCATAGTCTATCAGTTAGATTAAAACATGGCTAAAACAATCGTCATCTTTAGTACAAAAGGCGGTACTGGTAAAACCTTGATTGCCAGTAATCTTGCGGTCAGTCTGGTTAAAGACGAAGCCAGGCGCGCCTGCCTTATTGATTTAGACCTGCAGGCAGTTGGTGATATGGCCAAGATGTTAGATCTCAATCCGCAAAAGGCCATGGTAGATTTAATCCATCAGCTTAAAAAGCAGCCTGCAGAAATTAAAAAAGGAGATTTTTTAACCCATAGTACTTTAGGTATTGATTTTTTACCAGGTGTTTTAAGGCCCCAACAGTCTCCCCATTTGCGCGCAGATACAATTAAAGACATATTTAATTTATTAGATAAAGATTATGACTATATAGTTGTAGATGCGGGTAAGAGTTTCAGCGACGTCTTTGTGGCTACCTTAAATCAGGCAAATCTCATTCTTCTGGTGGTTACCCCCGATATACTCTCCATATACCAGACTAAATGGGTCTTGGATACGCTCCAGTTTTTACATTTTCCTTTGGTCATGGTCAGGGTTATCCTAAATAGAGCAGAATCTGTCTCGAGTATTAGTTGGCAGGAGGTCAGGGTGAGTTTGCCGGTGGATATTATCGCGCGCATACCCTCGGAAGGAAGAGTGGTGGGCCAGGCAGTAAATCGGGGCGTGCCGCTAGTGATTGATAACCCCAGGACCAAGGTCGCCTTGACCATCAAGAAGCTCGCCCATGAATTAAATACAGAGAAAAAATTATTTCTTGAACACAGAGAAATAGGCCAGTTGCGGGTGAAAGAAGTGGCCTTAGAAAAGACCGGAGAGTTCTGGCAGAGGCAGGGTTTAACCGAGCCTTTGCTTGAGCCGTCGGTTGTTGAGGAAATAGATGAGATCGTTCTGCTGAAGTGCCGCATTCATAACCGCATTATTGATGAATTGAATCTTAAGAGATTGGATTTAAAGGTATTTAGCGACCCCAAAAAGACCAAGGAGCTAAGGGATAAAGCAGAGATGATGGTAGCGAATCTTTTGGCAGAAGAGGCAGGTAGTTTCATTTCTTCTCAGGAGATACGCAAGAAACTGGTCAAGGAGATTCTTGATGAGGCCTTAGGCCTGGGGCCCTTGGAGGATTTGTTAGCCGACCCCACAATAACCGATATTATGGTCAACAACAAGGACGAGGTGTATATTGAACGCAACGGTAAACTCGAACTCACCAGTAAAAAATTTATTTCTAATGAACAGGTGAAGGTCGTTATTGAGCGCATTATTGCGCCGATTGGTAGACGTATTGATGAGTCTGTGCCTATGGTGGATGCCCGGCTTTCCGATGGCTCACGCGTGAATGCCATAATTCCGCCCCTTTCTTTAACCGGCCCTTCTTTGTCGATCAGAAAGTTCCGTAAAGAAAGATTTAAAATTGATGAGCTCATCGGATTGAAAACCGTAAGTCCAGCGATGTCAGATTTTATTAAGGCCTGTGTATTATCGCGTAAGAATATGATTGTCTCGGGTGGTACGGGTAGCGGTAAAACCACGGTTTTAAATGTCCTTTCCGCATTTATACCTGATAATGAACGTATTGTAACTATTGAAGATGCTGCAGAGTTAAAGCTACATCAGGAGCATTGGATAAGATTGGAATCGCGGCCTCCCAATATTGAAGGTAAAGGCGCGATTACGACCAGAGACCTTTTTAAAAATACCCTGCGTATGCGGCCGGATAGGATTATTATTGGCGAATGTCGCGGGGTGGAAACTTTAGATATGCTTCAGGCAATGAATACAGGTCATGATGGTTCAATGACTACAGTGCATGCCAATTCTACGCAGGATGTTTTGGTAAGACTTGATTCCATGATTTTGATGTCCGGCATTGAATTGCCGATCAGGGCAATCCGGGAAATGGTTGCCTCAGCCTTAGACATAATCATCCACACCGCCAGGCTTTCCGACGGTAGCCGTAAGATTATTCAGATTACCGAATTAGCTGGGATGAAGGATGAATTGCATATTGAGCTGCGGGACATCTTTGCCTTTAAACAAATCGGCGTGGATAACGCGGGTAATGTCTTAGGGGATTTTCACGCTACCGGCTACGTGCCCTCGTTCGTTGAAGAAATTAGGATAAAAGGCATACCTCTTTCCGAAGATATCTTTAACCCCCCACCAAAACCATAGGGACACCCTTTTAGCTAATCAAGGGACACCCCTTGAGCCAATCGGGAGGGTGTCCCCTTAAGGGATCAATGAGAATAATCAATAAAACCAAGAATACTATTTTAGCGGAAGAGGCAATTGTGGCCAATACACCTTTTAAAAGAATGAAAGGTCTCTTAGGCAAAAAAGAAGTTAAAAAAGGCCAAGCCCTGGTCCTAAAGCCATGCAATTCCATACACACTTTTTTTATGCGTTTTCCTATAGATGTTTTGTTTGTGGCTAAAGACAACGCTGTAATAGAGGCAATACCAAATATCAGGCCATTTCGCCTGACCTATATATATTTTAATGCTGCTTTGGCGATTGAGTTACCCACGGGCACCATCCAATCTTCCTCAACCTCTAAAGGCGACAGCATCCTCTTAGAATAAGTATTTAGGGACACCCTTTTAGCTAATCAAGGGACACCCCTTGAGCCAATCGGGAGGGTGTCCCCTTCTATAATTTTTAAGTTGAATCAGGAAGATCTAAAAGCCCACCTTTGTTGCTCAATACCCTATCTCGATAGCTACTCCAAAGATAATTTATTGGTGATAGAACTAAACCCGCTCTTACGGGATTAGCTTCAAGATAATAGATACAATCTAAAAAATAATTATCCTTTTGGATGATTCTGCTCTTAAATCTTCCTTGCCAAAGATGGCCTACTTTATTATACTTTTTATTGAACCACGCCGTGTATGTCTGAGTTAGGCCCTGTATAAGTCTTGCTAAATTATCTGGTTGTTTTGGTTCTAATATTATGTGGACATGATTAGGCATCAGGCAGTAGCCAAATAATTTGAAACTATATTTTTTCTTGTAATGTTTTAACAGTTGCAGGTATCTCTGGAAATCAGAATCCTCTATAAAGATATTCTGTTTTTGGTTCCCCCGGTTGATAATGTGATAGTACACATTTTTTAAAATAATTCTTGCTCCTCTTGGCATTTTCATCACCTCCTTTATCCCCTCTTATAATAGACGAAATAATTTGCAATTTCTAACACTAAATTTACAAAAATTTAATCTATGGGACACCCTTTGCTTTAACAAGAAGGGTGTCCCTGCTTTGGCTGCAAGGGTGTCCCTGCATGGTTAATCTCGGCATATTTATCACCTCCTATATTAATAGACGTAATAGATTTGAAAATCTAACGAAAATTTTCTAAAAAAAATGGGGACACTCTTGGCTTTGGCTCTAAAGACGTCTTTGCTTTGGCTCAAAAGACATCCCTATAAAAATGTCCAAACTAGATCTAGGTTGACAAAGTGGTCTTTATGTGCTATATTTTAATTGGAATATAAAAATGTCCATTCTGAGGTGATTTATGGGTGTAGTTTATAAATTAAAAGCCGAAATAAAGAATTGTATCTTAGAAGAAAAAAAAGCTAATCCTGCCTTGAGTTGTCGAGGTTTATCTGCCCTAATTGAGGATAAATTTCAAATAAAAGTCTCCAAATCCAGTATTAACTTCATTATTAAAGAAGCTAGTTTAAGTATGCCAGTAGGAAGAAGGCGGAAAAAAAGAAGGCGCCGGCTTGCTGAAGTACTGGTTAAGCCACAGATAGAGAGTAAAATTGAGGCACCTACTGGTCTACTCCTTGGGCCACCGGTTGAAACTACCCTGGGAAAGCTGCCTGAGAGGCCTCCTTTAATGTCCATAGAAATACCGGTAGAGACAAGAACGGAGAAGCCAATAGAACTACCTGTCAACAGGCCCGCTCAGCCACCCTTAGAAGCTCCCGTTAGAGAACCTACCCCTCTTTCCGTTGAGCTCATGCCCCAGGCAGAGGTAGAGACACAGTGTAGCGGAGCAATTTTACTTAAGGTTGCAGATTGCTTAATAGGTGGCAGTTATTATATTACCGAGGCAATTAGAATCCGCTTAAACCGGCAAGAAAATGACCTTTTAGCCAAGGTAGAAAGCCTAATTTATCTGCCTTTATTTGAGGCTATTAATGGAACGCCGGTTAAAGAGCTTTCAGGATTATGGTCACTCATTGACAAGAAATTTATATTAGAGGATTTATTGTCATATCTTGTTGAATTACAAAAAGTTAACGCATTATCTTCCGATATATCTCGGATTATCTCGAGCGTGTTTCAGGAAGTTTCTTGTGTTAGAATAGCTTTATTAGATGGTACTAACTTTTATCTTGATGGGCAATTACACACGGTCTGGTCAACATCCCACCTACCTTATAGTTTTTCCATAACCATTAATGATATAAAGAGTTACATAAATAAATATTTTCAAGAACATGCGCCATTTATCCTTTTTATGGCACCCGGCTATGATATGCCTACTAAAGATTTTTTTGATTTTATGTTAAATTTAGATTCTCCGGAAAAAACCGTATTTATTAGGTTAGCTCTATTTGGTAATAAGTTGGAGGTACTAGAAAATTTTGAATTTAGAAATGTCCAAAAACACTTCTTTGTTTTTGGACTTTGGCCTTGGCAGTTTAGGGAATACCGTAAAGTAAAGGCAATTGGAGACTTTAAGCCATTTTATTTTGAACCCTTTAAAAAGGATTTTTATATTGCCGCGGCGGAAATTGAATTATCACAACCTAATGTAAATAAAAAGGTTATATTAAAAGGATGTGCTCTAAAAACCAATCTTCAAGAAAAGACGAGGTTACTTATCTTGAGTAATCTTCCTCCTGAAATAACCAGTTTAGAAGAGTTGGCAAATCTCTACCTTGATCACTGGCCAAACTTAGAGGAGGCATTCCAAGACTTCAGCCGTAAAATTGAACTTTTTACCTACACCGCTAACTCCCAGCGTTTTTTTTCAAGCGAGAACCAGTTTTTAAGCCAGGGGTTAGGAGGGGACATAAAAGGACTCTTTGAGCATTATTTGAAAACACTGGATTTATATGTTAGATGGCATTTTCTACCCTTAGGGTACGAAGATAAAGATTTCTCGACGATAAAAAAACAATTTTATGACCTAAAAGCCTCCCTTAAGAAGCAAAAAGACCATATTTTGGTCACCTTCCAGCCTCCTCTTGACTACCCTTTATTAAAGGATCTGCGGTATGCGGTCAATAGGATAAACGAAAGAAAGGCTATATTTCCTGATGGCAAAAGACTCTGGCTTTCAGTTTAGGGGACACCCTTCCGATTAGCTCAAGGGGTGTCCCTCGATTAGCTCAAGGGGTGTCCCTGAAAAGAAAGCGGTTTCCCGAAAAGAAAAAATATCCTTGACACGCGGTTTTATAAATGTTATATTTGAGTTGCAAGTAAAAGCCCGTTAAAACGGGCTGGTCGGCAGCGAAAAGGCAATTCCACTATGGAGGTAGTGGATGCGCAAAGCCACGGGACGATGCTCGCCAAAAATAGTTTTTATCGATTTCTGCTTAGGGTCAAAGCGAGAACGTGAGCCGGGTTACCGAAAGCCGTAAGGTTTTCGGTTTTTTATTTGGAGGCTTACTTATGACTTTTATAAAGTCCTTAAGAATAAAAAAAGAAAAAAAAGGCCAAGTTTCCTTAGAATATTTCGTTATTTTTGCGGTAGTGGCACTGGTGACAATTGTGTCTTTTAGTGCTTTTTTGCCTAAGGTGCAAAGGGCTTTGCAAGGCGATAGTAAAACCAAAGGACTTTTCCAAGACGCTATAGGAAAGAATGGGCTAAACGTAGAAAATAAATGATTATCCAAATCAGAAGGAGGGAAATGAGAGTAGACAAAATAAGCGGCCGGCAGGGGCAGAGTATTATAGAATATGCCCTGATTATTGCGGTAGTAGTGGCAGCTTTAACCGCGATGAGTGTATATGTGCAGCGCTCGGTGCAGGCAAACCTAAAGATGGTGGAAGAGCAGATTAATGCTAATCCATAAGCATAACACCCAATCCTAAAGGATGGATTGGTGTTCAATTTTCTATTGAAGGAGGTGAGAACATGTTGAGAAAGAAAAGAGGCCAGAGCACACTAGAATACATAACGTTATTTGCGGCAATTGTCGCAGCCATTGTGCTTTTTGCTTACGCAAAAATGAAACCAGCGGTAGAAAGCGTGATGAATTCTTCGGCAACCAAGATTACGACCGCAGCAGCAAACTTTACAAAATAAGAAAGGAGGGGAAAAATGTTACGTTTATTAAGGAATAAGAAGGCGCAAAATACAGCAGAATATGCGATTCTCATTGCTTTAATTATCGGTGTCTTCAGCGCAATGCAAATATATATTCGCAGGGGCATGTCAGCACGGCTTAAAGCTGGCACAGATAATATACCCCAAATGGTAATAGGCCAAACTGATGGCGGAGTGAGTCCAGACTTATTTGGCAACGCTACTCAATACGACCCTTATTATATTAAAGAAGGCAAGTATAATATGGAAACTACTTCCAAGGAAGGCACGGAAAAGGGTATAGTTACGGAATACGGTGGGCAAAGAGATTTAGATGGTGCAACTACTAAGCGCACGGGTACACAAGAATATAAGGGCGCAAAAGAAGACGTAGACTAATAAATAAACAAATAGGGGGTGAAAAAATGTTAAGCAAGAAAAAAGGTCAAAGTACCCTGGAATACGGGCTGATCATCGCAGTAGTAGTGGCGGCTTTGTTAGCCATAAATTACTATATGCAAAAAGGAGTTCATGGAAAACTCAAAGACTCTACTGACCAGATTGGTAGGCAGTTTGACCCAGAGACATTTTCTACTGCTTGGAAATCAGAGAGCAGCGGCAATACGATAACAACAGAAAACAGAGACGTTACAGACGGCAGTACCACCAGTAATACCACCGTGGCAGAAACAGTTACGCGGTCGGAGTACGAAACTTTTGGTAATGTAACGCCTGTACAGCATTATTAATAATCCCTAAGAGGGATACGATGCAAAAATTTAGAATTTCCGGTCAGCACTTAAGCGAACTTGTTTTGTGCTTAGCCATGGTGAGTACAACCATTCTTGTCATGCGGCTTTATGTGGTGCGTACTCTCCAGGCAAGATACAAAGCCGGGCCAGACTATGTATTTCTTGAGATAAAGCAGGAGGCAGCCAGAAAAGGTAAGGCTGGCCTGCAAAATGTTAAGACGCAATATGACCCGTATTATACAGAGTCATTGGCATCGGAAAATCACACAGGTGATTCGACTATGGGTTTTCCCCATAGTGCAGTAAATCAGACTTTTATCCGGGGGAGTTGGCAGAAGGTAAATGCACCTGGTAATGCCGATTAAAATAAAGACTAAAATGAAGAGCAAAGCCCAGAGTATTTTAGAGTATGCGGTGCTCGTTGGCATTATTGCTGCGGCCTTGACCGCGATGCAAATTTATTTTAAGCGGGGGATACAGGCAACCGTAAAATTAGCCGCAGATGATATGACTCGCGGGATGAAGAGCGAAAGTGGTTATGATATCAGCGGTCAGAAAAAAGGCGCGGTTGACTACGACTATAAATATGAATGGAAATGGAAGGGCGATGCTGATACAACTACCTCCAGTGTGGGAGCGAGCACCACAAAACATATGGAAGATGGAGCAGTATCTTATGGCAAAAATGATACGACCAGACAAATTGGCGTTCTTTCTGCAGCGGTATGGCAGGAAAGAGAGTAAAGCCCAGACAATGTTAGAATATGCCGCAGTGGCGATGTGTCTAGTAGCCGCATTAGTGGCGATGCAGGTTTATATTAAACGCGGCATGGAGGGAAGATTACGGCAATTAGGAGATGAGTTCGGCCAGCAGTATGCGCCGCGAAATACCACCGGTAACCTCACCTTAACTTATAATACCACTTCCACAACTCGAGTTGCGACCTTAAGTGAATACCAACTTAACTTAGAGCATCCCGGTGCAAAAATTGACCTAAACGGAGACGGCGATTACACTGATAATGATGTCTTTGCCACTGAGACATTTGCTGTCATTGGCACTCTCATTGATACAGATAAGGACGGAATACCAGATACAATAGTCGGGGGGTCAACCACCACCCAAAAAGGGGAGGAGAAAGTTGGGCCATTGGAAAAAACATTATTCCCATAGCGGCGCTAAGCCGTATTTAAAAGGCCAGGCTATCTTGGAATTGGCTATTTTTGGCTCAATTCTCATTATGCTTTTAGGCATCTTAATTAATTATGGCCTAAGATACAACTACCAGCAGCAGGTAATGCAGCAGGCATTTAGAAAGGCATTGGCAAGCGCAGCAGTGTCGATGAATGACCATACGTCGATATCGGTTGCGCATGCGGTGGTCGAAGATAAACATATTCCTAATCCGGCTGACCCTTTTGCAGTGGGCTCAGTATTGCCTTCTTCTTCTGGCGCCAGCGTAACCCGCAACTATAAACTCATGGAAACCCCGGATTACGAAGATGAATTGCCAAGCGCCGTGATTAATGTCCAAGGTAAATCGGTTTCTTTTAAGAGCGCCGGATTTAGAGGAGAGGTGATAGACGAAGAGAGTTTGCCCAGATATCAGGAGATATATGGTAGCATTAATGTCTGGAAGGTAGGAGATGTAACCCCGGGAAGAATAAGTGTAAAAATTATTGATTCCTGTGCCGGTGAGATTATGAATTATGACACCACAGTAAGGCAGTGCCGGCAGATTGTGGACGCAGAGGCTTGCATAAAAGAATGTAAACGGGGCGGAGGAAAGGATTGTGCTAATACCTGCAGCAAGCCAATGAATGTGCCCTGGTATTGCGGCACGGTTACCGGTACTAATCCCGATACTGATTACGTAGAAATAGATAATAAAAACCATAGATATTACTTCTCTGCGTTAGAGCAAATTTTTGCCTTTGCTCCCAAGGGGAAGAAAAATATGGGTTTACAAGAGGGTTATACTCAAAGGACTTCCATAGAAAATAGATTAGATAAAAAAGAGACTACCGCGGATATTACTACTACGGATAGCTTCGATTGGCAGACGCAGACCGAAAGGTCGATAGTCCATAAGGCTTATGGAGATACCAGTACCAACACAAACACAACCAATATAGTCACGAGCGCGCCGGCGAACAAAACAAGGACGCAGAACTGGCTGACAAAATGGTAAAACTAAAGCAGGGAAGGGGCGTAATGAGACTACATAAAAGAAAAGCGCAGGTTACCTTAGAGATGGCTATAGCCTTAATCGGTGTCCTTATTCTTTTATTTGGGACATTTAATTTATTTATTTGGGTAAATAAGCGTTTAGTGCTACGCCAGCGGGATTATGAAGGCAATATAACCACTGGCAGGGTGGCTGCTGGCAGTAGTAACTCAGCAGCAGAAATACAGGTAAATGAATCCGGTTATTCGAAATTAGATATTTTTAAAAGTTATACACCGACGCCGACCCCGCCGCCACCGCCGCGGCGTCGGCGAAGATGGTTCGGAGGATAATCCGGGAGGAGAGAATGAGTATTAGTTATCTTTATAAGACCATGTCTTTAAATAACCTGCGTAGCTCAAGGCCAAGTGGACAGATTGCTACTTTATTAATACTAATTATGGTAGCGGTTTTAATTTTTATCTTGGTTACGGTTAATATTGGGCAAATTTCTATTACCACCACCAATTTAGCCAATTCTGCGGATTCTGCCGCTTTATCCCTCTCTTCTCAATTAGGCACAAAATCCCGGTTGCTGTGGGAAGCGATGGGGCATCGGGTAGAGAAGTGTAAAAGCAGAGGACTTTTAGGAGCTATATTAAGTGTTGTGGTAGCGATTGTGGTTATTATTGTTGCTCCCTATCTTGCTCCTGCGTTAGGACTTGGCACTATTGGTACCACAACAGTCGCCGGCATAACCGTAGCCTCAGGAAATGCCGCAATAGTAGCCGGGGCCATAGGCGGTGCGATTGGAGGCGGTATTGGTTCAGGTACCTGGCAGGGGGCACTTCAAGGTGCAATAATTGGCGCTGGAATTGGAGGGGCAGTTGCGATGGGAGCGACACCAGCGAACACAATATATGCGGGGAGTGGAGCCCCGCTGGAAGCCTCGTGCCTATTTGACGCAGCATTAGTTGTGCCTTCTCAATTGACAGCAGCAGGAGTTGGTTTAGTAGCTTTGACTGCAGCATCTAGTATCTACAATGCCTATGTCGCTGACCAGATGACTGCCGCGGCTCTTTCAGCAGCAGCCAAGGCCTTGAATGGACTTGGGGAGGGAGACCGCTATAGAGAAGGTGTATTTTTACAGGCATTAACTCAAACCATCGATGACCCCAATACCACCCAGGACATTTTTGATTCGGATGGCGATGGAGATGTTACCGAGAAGGTTCCTACATTTCAATATTGGTGGGATATGCGCATTACAGATTTTAGGGATAATATTAGCGGGTTAAAAAAATTGATTGATAACTTTCTTGCCGGGCCACTCAAGACTTTTGAGGACTTTGCTAAAACCCAATATACTTCGGGAGGTGCGCTTGACCGGATAGAATTACAAGAAACTGAACGTAGCCCTGATCATTTGGATGGTGTTCTGGTGAAATTAGCCCGGGCCTTAGAGAATGCCGGTTATGATCTTTCTTTCTGGAAGCCGGGAGTTCCGGCTGAGGATAAACCTGAGTGTGAAGAATGTGATCCTGATTATCTTGATGAGATAGACCGAGCAGCCTCAGAGCTTAAAGAGATAGTGACAGCAGCTGAGGGGTTGCGCACACAAAGTTCAGACCAAC